>Ga0070731_10001292_pt1 | contig 26474 bp, 27 predicted proteins | sample Coa_R1_2_FD_66448 | JGI IMG/M metagenome (GOLD analysis project Ga0070731, IMG submission 66448) | Surface soil microbial communities from Centralia Pennsylvania, which are recovering from an underground coalmine fire - Coalmine... | ecosystem: Environmental > Terrestrial > Soil > Unclassified ... | reverse complement strand
CCGGTGCGGGATCACCGCGGCAAAGCCGCTGGCGAGCGAGCCGTCCCAATCGGGGTAGGCCGTCCTGATGTCGAGCCGCCGCAGCCCGTGATCGGCGTAGGCGACCGGGGTGTCGTCGATTGCGATCTCGATCGCCGCCACCCCGGCCCGCGCCATCGCCCAGCCGCCGATCTGCAGATTGCCGCGCACCGGCGTGGCGCGGTCGAGGATTTCCGGGCTGTCGAGGTGGAGCTTGCGGTCGAATTCGTCGATCGATTGGCGCCGCCCCCGGCCGCGCTCGCCGACGAGCACCGGCAGGTGGATGTCGTCGACCTGGCCGCCGGCGCGCAACAGGCGCAGCGTCACGATGTGCTCGCCGCGGATCGGCTTGCCGGTCTCGGCCGCAAACGCGAAGCCGGGCCGCCTGGCATGCGGCAACAGCGGGAAGAGGTTGCCGATGTCGGCGCGCTCGAGTCCCGTCGCGGCGCGGCCGAGCTCGGCGCCGTCGAACAGCACGCGAATGTCCGTCGTCGGCGCGGCGCCGAGCGTCCAGCCGCGCAGCGCGAGCCGCCCGCCCGGGCTCAGCGCGATCTCGTCGCAATGACAGCGCGACGCGACATCGGGGATTTGCCGCGGCGCCGGCGCGGGAACCACGACAGGGGCCGCCGCCTCGGCCGCGATGCCGCTGCGGGCGAGCGCCCTGACCGTCAGCGTCCTGCGCCCGGGCGCGATCGCGGCGACATCGCCAACAAAGCGGAAACCGGAGAATTGCGCGTTCGGGTAATCCCGGTCGGCCGGATCGATCTCGCCGCGCACGCGGCCGAATTCGGCGGCGCCGAGGCGGCCGCCGTCGAGCCAGGCCTCGACCGCCTCGATCTCGACAGCACACACCACCGCGCCCTCGACCTGGAGGAGCCCGGCGGGATCGACAAAGGCGTGGCGGATCAGGAGGCGCATCGGCGGCCTCTCCGCCGCGCTTGGCCCCGGCGATTGCGGCGGGATCTCGACGTGCAGCGGATGCTGGCCGGTAGCCCCGTCGACGGTTCGCACCGCCAGCACCCCGTCGAGGCTGCCGCGCGCCGCGTCCGGCAATTCGCAGGCGAGCGCGAAGCCGCTGTGGCCGGCCGCCAGGTTGCCGGGGTGGAGCCGGGCGATGTCCGGCCGCGGCAGGCCGTAGGCGGCGCTGCCGCCGCTGACGCCTTCCAGCGCCACGCTGATCTCGGCGATCGGCGCCGCCGCCAGCGCCCAGCCGCTGATCGACAGGCGCGAGGCGCCGGCGGGTCCGCCGAGGATGCCGAGCGCCTCGATCGCGACGCGGATCAACGGCGCCACGTCCGGCATCGCGAGGGCTGCGCGATCGGGCGCGTCGCGCGCGATCTGGAGGCCGCGCGCGGCGCCGCCGCGCAGGTAATGCAACAGCGGATTATCCGGCTCTTCGCCGCGCAGCCGGCATTGCTCGAGGTAGAACGCGGCGTCGAAACCGGGATGCGGGTTGCGGCCCTCGCGCCCGCCCTCCTCGAGGAAATGGACGAGCGGGTCGATGTTGCGTTCGGTCACCTCCGGATAGGTTGCCAGATAGTATTCGGCGTCGAACAGGCCGGATTTACGGATTTCCTCGTAGTCGCTGAACAGTGCTTCCATCAGCCTGGCGAAAACGTATCCGGGGTGCGGCGCCCCTCCTTACCCGGGCGCGGCGGGCGTTTCAAGGAACCCGGTCGGCGGCGCCGGCGATCCAGGTGGCGAGCACCCGGATGTCGCTCGGATCGAGCGCCACGATGTCGGCGCGGCAGCCCGCCGCGAGATGGCCGAGCCGGTCGCCAAGTCCGAGGAAGGCCGCCGGCGCCGCCGCCGCGAGGCGCAGCGCCTCGGGCAGCGCCATGCCGATGAGGCGGACGCAGTTGCGCACCGCGCTCGCCATGTCGAGGAGCGAGCCCGCCAGCGTTCCCTGCGCGCTGGTGCAGCCGCCGTCGCGTACCTCGATCGCCCGGCCGCCGAGCCGGAAGCCGCGCGGTGTGCCGCCGACCGGCGGCATCGCGTCGGTCACCAGCATCGCCTGTCCGGCGCCGCGCAGCGCCAGGCGCAGCATCGCCGGCGCGACATGCCGGCCGTCGACGATCAGCCCGTAAAACGCGCCCGGCGCCTCGAGCGCCGCCGCGATCGGCCCGGGCTCGCGCGCCGCCATCGGCCGCATCGCGTTGAAGAGATGGGTGAAGCCGCTGAGCCCCTGGGCGAGCGCGGCGCGGGTCTCGCCGTAAGTCGCCATCGAATGGCCGAGCGCGACGCGCACCCCGGCCCGCGCGAGGCTCGCGACAAAGCCGGCGGGCACGCATTCCGGCGCCAGCGTCACCAGCGTCACGCCGGAGCCGCGCGCCGTCAGCAGTTCTAGGTCGCCGCCGGCGGGCGGGTGCAGCATCGCCGGGTCGTGCGCCCCGGCGCGCTCGGGCGAGAGGAACGGCCCCTCGAAATGGATGCCGAGCACCGCCGGCATCAGCTTGGCGGCGGCGTCGACCGCAAGGCGCGCCGCACACATCTTCTCGGTCGTGTCGCTGATCAGCGTCGGCAGCAGGCTCGTCGTGCCGAAAGGGCGGTGCGCGGCGCAGATCGCGGCGATGCCCTCAACGGTCGGCGCGTCGTTGAACAGCACATCGCCGCCGCCATTGACCTGGACGTCGATAAAGCCGGGCGCCAGCCAGCACCCCTGCGGCATGTCCCGCACCGGGATCGCGGCCGGCAGCTCGCGCCGCGGCACAAGCGCGACGATATCGGCGCCGGCGATGACGACCGCGCAATCGCGGTGCACCGCCGCGCCGTCGAACACGATGTCGGCGGCGACCGCGTGCCGCCCTGCTGCGCCGGGAGTAATCACCGCGTCGGGTAGTGCGTCGTGAGGCTCTGGCCGCCGGCTTCGACCGGGTCGGCGTCGATCAGGACGAAGGCGAAAACGCACGGCACCGCGCCGTTATTGACCCAGGCGTGCATCGTGCCGCGCTGCACGACGATGTCGCCCTGTGTCATGTGCACACTCTTGCCGTCGTCGAGTTCGAGGTCGCATTCGCCCGATAAGAGGATCGCGTAGTCGACGGTCTCGGTGCGGTGCATGAATTTCGGCGCGCCCGGGGCGAATTCGGTGATCCGCACGACCGTCCCCTGCCCCGACCCGACGTAATTGTGCCGCACCACAAAGCCCTTGCGCTGCGCCGCCGCCGCGGCGCCTTCGGAATTATCGACCGGCATCCTGTCGGTCGACCAGATTTCGCAGCGCGAGATGTAGGGCCGGGCGGCCGCGCTGACCCCCGTCATCTTTTCGTCGCTGGCGACGATGGCCTTGCCCTTGGAATCGTGCCCGGTGACGATGCGGCGAACTTCGAGTGTCATCGCTTCCTCCCTTGCCAAAAGATCGCTGGCCCGGAGCCTGCACCCGGCGTCCGGCGGCAGCAACCGCGGATCGACCGCGCCGCCCCGTTCGGGTAGCCTTGCAGGATGAAGGACGCCGTTTTCGCGCGAACCTGGCGGCGCCACGTCGCCGGCACGGGCTGGGGCGCTTCGCTCGCGGTCTACCGCCAGCCGCGCCTCGTTGCGATCCTCTTGATGGGGTTTTCGAGCGGCCTGCCGCTGGTGCTGACCTTCGGGACGCTGTCCTACTGGCTCGCCGAGACCGGCGTGTCCTTGACCGCGATCGGCCTCTTCGGGCTGGTGCGCACCTCCTACAGCCTCAAATTCCTGTGGTCCCCGCTGATCGACCGCGTGCCGATCCCGCTCTTGACCGCGCGGCTCGGGCGGCGGCGCAGCTGGGCCTTGACGATCCAGCTCGCGTTGGCCGCCGCGATCCTCGCGCTCGGGATGACCGACCCCAGGCACGACCCGGCCTCGACCGCGCTCGCCGCGGTCGTCGTCGCCTTCCTCTCGGCGAGCCAGGACATCGTGATCGACGCCTACCGCATCGAACTCCTGCGCCCGGAAGAACAGGGCGCCGGCGCGGCGGCGACGCAATGGGGCTACCGCTTCGGCATGCTGGCTTCCGGGGCCGGCGCGCTTTACGCCGCGAGCTTCGGGGGCTGGCGCTTCGCCTACGCGCTGATGGCGGCGCTGATGGCGGTCGGCATGGTGACGGTATGGCTGACCCCCGAGCCGGACGGCGCGCCGCCGCCTGCCCCGCTGCCCGGTGCGAGCGCGGCCGAGCGCGCGGCGGCCTGGCTGAAGGGCGCCGTGGTCGCGCCGTTTCTCGATCTCTTCGAGCGGGTCGGCGCGGGCCAGCTGGTCGCGATCGGCCTCTTCATCGTGCTCTTCAAGTTTGGCGACGCGCTGGCCGGCTCGATGGCAAACCCGCTTTACGTCGCGCTTGGCTTCACCAAGGTCGAGGTCGCGACGATCTCAAAGGTCTATGGGGTCATTGCGACGCTGCTCGGGGTGGCGCTCGGCGGCATGCTGGCGGCGCGCATCGGGATCTTCCGCGCGCTCTTCGTGTGCGGCGGGCTGCAGGCGCTGTCCAACCTGATGTACGCGGTGCAGGTCTGGGCCGGCCACGCGGTCCTGACGCTGACCTTGACGATCGGCGCCGAGAATTTGACCGGCGGCATGGCCTCGGCGGCGTTCGTCGCCTATCTGTCGCTATTGTGCAGCCGCGAGTTCACCGCGACGCAGTATGCGCTCCTGTCGTCGCTGGCGACGGTCGGGCTCAACGTGCTGGCGGCCTCGGGCGGGGCGCTCGCCGAGGCGCTCGGCTGGATCCCCTTTTTCGTGCTGAGCACGCTCGCCTGCCTGCCGAGCCTCGCGATCCTGTGGTGGATCATGCGCCGCGCCCCGGCGCCCGTCAGGGGTCAGCCGTAGGAGAACAGCCGGCTGCGGTGCCGCTTCAGCCAGGCCTGCGGGGTCGCCGGGTCGGGGTTGAGGCTGCGCACCAGCCGCCAGAAGCGCGGCCCGTGGTTCATCTCGACGAGGTGCGCCACCTCGTGCGCGACGACGTAGTCGACCACAATCTCGGGCGCCAGCACCAGGCGCCAGCTGAACGACAAGGACCCCTTCGACGAACAGCTGCCCCAGCGGCTCCTGGTGTCGCGCACCCCGACCCGCGCCACGCTCTTGCCGACCCGCTCGGCGCACAGCCGGGCGCGCCGGCCGAGCTCCTGCCGCGCCAGGCGGATCAGGTGGTCGCGGACCCGCCGCGCGAGGTGCTCGGGCGCGCCGCGCACCCTGATCTCGCCGTCGACGATCGCGACCGGCGGCGCCGTCAGGCCATCTTCGCGGCAGATGCGGTGCGGCACCCCGAACACCGGCACCAGCGCGCCCTCGGTAAAGGGCACCGGCGGCGGCAGCGCCTCCAACCGGGCGGCAATCCAGCGGCGCTGCGCGGCGAGAAACTTGACGCCGTGCGCCGGCGGCACGCCGCGCGGCAGCACCAGTTCGACCGTGCGCGCCGCGGCGTCGAGACGCAACAATAGCCGGCGGGCCCGCGGACTGACGCGAATCGCCACCGGCGCGCCGAGGTCGAGCATGATCGCCTGGCGCTGCGCCTCGGCCAGCAAAGCGGCGGATCCTTTGCCGATGCGAGACGGCTTCACCGATGGTCCCGGGGCGGGTGAGGAGGCTTGTCACAAAAGCTTCCCGCTTCGGTTGCTATTTGGCAAGGTGCGAGACCGGCCGCCGGCCGGCTCTAATCCGGTGGCCATACCTTGGGGGGAGCCCGAATGAAGCCGACGATATTCGCCGCCGCCTGCGCGGCGGCCTTTGCCACGCTGCTGCACGCCGCCGCGGCCGAGCCGATCGAGATCCAGTGGTGGCACGCGATGACCTCGGTCAACGGCGACCGGATCAACAAGATCGCCGCCGATTTCAATGCCTCGCAGACGGACTACAAAATCGTGCCGGTGTTCAAGGGCTCCTACGCCGAGACGATGACCGCGGCGATCGCGGCCTACCGCGCCGGCCACCCGCCCGACATCGTGCAGGTCTTCGAGGTCGGCACCGCGACGATGATGGCGGCCAAGGGCGCGATCAAGCCGGTCTATCAGCTGATGAAGGATGCCGGCGAACCCTTCGACCCGAAAGCCTACCTGCCCGCGGTCACCGCCTATTACAGCACCGCCGACGGCAAGATGCTGTCACTGCCGTTCAACAGCTCGACCCCGGTCGTCTACTGGAACAAGGACGCCTTCAAGAAGGCCGGGCTCGACCCCGAGAAACCGCCCAAGACCTGGCCCGAGACCTTCGCCGACGCAAAAAAGCTGCGCGCCGCCGGCATCCCGTGCGGCTTCACCTCGGCCTGGGTCAGCTGGGTCCAGATCGAGAATTTCAGCGCCTGGCACAACATTCCGATCGCCACCAAAAGCAACGGCCTGGGCGGCCCGGACGCCGTGCTCGAATTCAACAACCCGACCGTGCTGCGCCACGTCGCCAATCTCGTCGCGGCGCAAAAGGACAAGAGCTTCGACTACAGCGGCCGCACCACCGAGCCCGAGCCGCGCTTCGTCAGCGGCGATTGCGCGATGATCGACGATTCTTCGGCCGCCTACGGCCTCTTCAAGACCGGCGCCAAATTCGCCTGGGGCGTCACCGAGCTGCCCTATTACCCCGACGTCAAGGGCGCGCCGCAGAATTCGATCATCGGCGGCGCGTCGCTATGGGTGATGGCCGGCAAGCGGCCCGAACAATACAAGGGGATCGCCAAGTTCTTCACCTACCTCGCGGGCGTCCCGGTGCAGGAGAAATGGCACGAAGACACCGGCTACCTGCCGATCACCAAGGCGGCCTATCAGGCGACCAAGGCATCGGGGTTTTACGACAAGAACCCGGGGACCGAAGTGGCGCTGATCCAGATGACCTCGAAGCCGCCGACCGCCAATTCGCGCGGCTTGCGGTTTGGCAACATGGTGCAGATCCGCGACGTCATCGCCGAGGATCTGGAGGCGGCGTTCTCCGGCAAGGCGACGCCGAAAGCCGCGCTCGACGACGCGGTCACCCGCGGCAACGCGCTGCTGCGGCAGTTTCAGAAGAATACCCAATAAACCCGTCATCCCGGCGAAGGCCGGGACCCATGGTTCAGACGGAACTGCAGCGGACAAGTGGGTCCCGGCCTGCGCCGGGATGACAAAAAAGAGGTAGCGGCGGCAACCTAGTGAATAGACTGCAACACTTGGTTCCTCGTCATGCCCGCGAAAGCGGGCATCCAGGGCGGCCGGCGCTATGCCTGCCGCTCCTGGCCCCCCGCTTGCGCGGGGGTGACGAATGAACGATCAAACCCGTCTTTTTCGGCTGGACCACTAGCGCATGGAACGGCGGGTGGTCTTTTCCGGCTGGCTGTGCCCGGCGGTGCTGCTGCTGCCGCAGCTCGCGGTGACGATCGTCTTTTTCTTCTGGCCGGCGGCCCAGGCGGTCGTGCAATCGGTGACCGGCGGCGACGCCTTCGGCCTCGCCACCCGCTTTGTCGGCGCGGCCAATTTCACCACCCTCTTCGCCGACCCTGACTACCTCTCGTCGTTCGGGCTGACCGCGTTCTTCAGCTTCGCGGTGGCGCTCCTGGCTCTGGCGCCGGGCCTCTTGCTCGCGGTGATGGCCGACCGGGTGGTGCGCGCCGCCGCCTTCTACAAGACCGTGCTGCTCCTGCCCTATGCGATCGCGCCGGCGATCGCCGGCGTCTTGTGGCTCTTCATGTTCAACCCCGGCATCGGCATCCTCGCCGCGCTGCTGCGCACGCTCGGCATCGATTGGAACTACTTCCTCGACGGCGGCCAGGCGATGCTCTTGGTGATCCTGGCGGCGGCCTGGAAGCAGATCAGCTACAATTTCCTGTTTTTCCTCGCCGGGCTGCAGGCGATCCCGCCCTCGTTGATCGAAGCCTCCGCGATCGACGGCGCCAGCCCGCGCCGGCGCTTCTGGACGATCGTCTTTCCGCTCCTCGCGCCGACCAGCTTCTTCCTCCTCGTCGTCAACATCGTCTACGCGTTTTTCGACACGTTCGGGGTCATCCACAACGTGACGCAAGGCGGCCCCGCAAAGGCCACCGAAATCCTCGTCTACAAGGTGTGGTACGACGGCATCGTCGGGCTCGATCTCGGCGGCTCGGCGGCGCAATCGGTCATTCTGATGGCGATCGTGATCCTTTTGACCGCGGTGCAGTTCCGCTTCATCGAGCGCCGGGTACATTACGCATGACGGCCGAAGGCATGGTGGTCGCCAAGCGCAGCGCCTGGATCCCGCACGCGGTGCTGATCCTCGGCCTCCTCATTGTGCTGTTTCCGCTCTATGTGGCGCTGGTCGCGGCGAGCGACACGCTGGGCGACATCCTGGCGGCGCCGATGAGCCTGGCGCCGGGGCCGCACCTCTTCGGCAATGTCGCCGAGGCGCTCGCCGCCGGCACCGCCAAAACCAGCGGCCAGCCAGTTTCCGCGATGCTGTGGAACAGCCTGGTAATGGCGCTGGCGATCGCGCTCGGCAAGATCGCGATCTCGCTGCCCTCGGCCTACGCCGTCACCTTCTTCCGCTTTCCGCTGCGCCGAGTGTGTTTCTGGGCGATCTTCGTGACGCTGATGCTGCCGGTCGAAGTGCGCATCATCCCGACCTACCAGATCGCCTCCGACCTCTCGTTGATCGACAGCTACGCCGGGCTGACCCTGCCGCTGATCGCCTCGGCGACCGCGACGCTGCTGTTCCGCCAGTTCTTCCTGACGATCCCGGACGAACTGGTGGAAGCCGCCAAGATCGACGGCGCCGGCCCCTGGCGCTTTCTCTGGGACACCGTGATCCCGCTGTCGCGCACCAACATCGCGGCCCTCTTCGTGATCCTCTTCACCTACGGCTGGAACCAGTATTTGTGGCCGCTGCTGGTCACCGACCGGCCGGCGATGACGACGATCGTGATCGGCCTCAGGCAGATGATCGGCAACGGCGACGCGCAGACCGAATGGCCGATCGTGATGGCGACGACGCTCTTGGCGATCCTGCCGCCGGCCCTGGTGGTGCTGCTGATGCAGCGCTGGTTCGTGCGCGGCCTCGTCGAAGCCGAGAAATGATCCGCTACCGTCCGGCCGGGCTCGACGACGCGGCCGAAATCCACGCGCTGCTGCTGAAGCTCGCGCCCGAAATGCCGCTCCTCGTCGATACCCTCGAACGCGAGGAGGCGCTCTACGTCCTGGCCCGCAACTGCGCCCGCTCCGGCCAATCCTGGGTCGCTTGCGACGACACCAACCGCATCGTCGGCTTCGTGCTGGTCGAACCCACCCAGCACGGCCGCCATTACGCCGAGCACGAGATCCTCGAACTGCACCACGCCGGGGTCGCGACGGAGCACCGCAACCAGGGCATTTTCGCCGCGCTTGTCGCGAAGGTGCAGGCGCGCATGGTGCCGGTGACCGCAAGCGTGCCGCCGCAAAACAAGTCGGAAACCGCCCGTCGCCTCGAAAAACTCGGCTTTCGCGCCGTGGGCGACGCGCGCCTGCGGTGGGAGCCGGGAAAATCGACCTAGCCTAGCCGCGCCCGCTTGCGCAGGCGCGGCGCCGCCAATATATGACCATCCATGGTCATAAGCGGAGAAAGCGATGAGCGCCGAGATATCCATCGCCAAGGCCAAGGCCGGGTTCGCCGCGCTGGTCGCGCGCGCCGAAGCCGGCGAGCAGATCGTCGTGACCCGCAACGGCCGGCCGGTGGCGTGCCTCGGGCCGCTGCCGGCGAAAAAGCCGATCGTTTATGGCGATTTGCGCGGACTTTGGATGGCTGAGGATCTGTCTTTGCCCGAAGAGATCATCGATGATTTCGAGAAGGCGGCCGAGAACACGGCGCGACAGTTTGAAGAGTTGAAGGGCGACGAGTGACCTCCAACCTCCTCCTCGATACCCACATTTTGCTCTGGAGCCGCACCGAGCCGGAGACGCTGAGCGCCGGCGAGCGGCGCGCCATCGAGGATGCGCAGGTTCGCTATGTCAGTTGCGTGACGCTGTGGGAGTTCGCGATCTTGATCGGCCTCGGCAGGATCGAGGCCAATGAGCGACTATTGGAGGTACCGGAAGGTTACGAGCTGCTGCCGGTATCGCCCGAGCATTGCAAAGCCCTGGCAAAACTGCCGAGGCACCACCGCGACCCGTTCGACCGGATGCTGGTCGCCCAGGCGCAGAGCGAGAATGTGCCGCTGCTGACGCGCGACCGGGCGATGACCGCTTACAGCGCCGCCGCCACGATCCTGCGCTATCCGGAGCCTTGAATGGCCACCGTAACCCTCGACGGGGTGCGCAAATCCTTTGGGGGTCGCGAGGTCGTGCATGGCGTCAGCTGCGCCATCGCCGACCGCGAGCTGGTGGTCGTGGTCGGCCCCTCGGGCTGCGGCAAGTCGACGCTGTTGCGCATGGTCGCCGGGCTGGAAGGAGTCAGCGCCGGCACCGTCGCGATCGACGGCCGCATCGTCAACGGGGTCGAGCCGAAAGACCGCGACATCGCGATGGTCTTTCAGAACTACGCGCTCTACCCGCACATGAGCGTCCGGGACAACATGGCCTACGGCCTCAAAATGCGGCGTATGGAGCGGGCCGAGATCGCCCGCCGGGTCGAGCGCGCCGCGGCGATCCTGCAGCTCGACGGCCTCCTGCAGAGGAAGCCGCGCCAGCTCTCGGGCGGCCAGCGCCAGCGCGTCGCGATGGGCCGCGCGATCGTGCGCGACCCCAAGGTCTTTCTGTTCGACGAGCCCTTATCCAACCTCGATGCGCAGCTGCGCGTCCAGATGCGGGTCGAGATCCGCCGCCTGCAGCAGGAGCTCGGCACCACTTCCCTCTATGTGACGCACGACCAGGTCGAGGCGATGACGCTGGCCGACCGGCTCATCGTGATGAACGCCGGCAACGTCGACCAGATCGGCCCGCCGCTCGAGCTTTACGCGCGCCCGGCGACCGTGTTCGTCGCCGGCTTTATCGGTTCGCCCGCGATGAACCTCGTCCCCGGCCGCCTCGTGCCGGGCGGCGTCGCGCTCGGCGACATCGTGCTGCCCGGCGCCTTCCCTGCCGGCGATGGCGAGCGGCCGGTGACGGTCGGGCTGCGCCCCGAGCATCTGGCGCTCGCCGAGGGCGGCCCGATCGCGCTCGAGACCGAGCTGTTGGAGCGGCTCGGCGCCGACACGATCGTGCACGGCCGCCTGCCCGACGGGACGCGCCTCCTCGCGCGCGCGCCGGGTGCGCTGGCGCTGCGCCTCGGCGAAACGCTGCGCCTCGCGATCGCGCCCGACGCCATCCACCTGTTCGACCACGACACCGGCCGCCGCCTGTAAAATTCGCGCTCGCCACCCGGCGGCGCAATAGCCCAAACCGCATTCCCGGCGAAAGCCGGGACCCACTTTTCAGCCGCCCCGGACGCTGCTTGGTGGGTCCCGGCTTGCGCCGGGAATGCGGGTCAATTTTGGCGGCGCTTCAGCGTGCGTCGGCGAAAACAGCGGAGATCACGACGGCTTGCGGCGTTCGGCCAGAAAGGCCTCCTCTTCGGCGCTCGAAGGACGGCCGAGGATCGCGTTGCGGTGGGGAAAGCGGCCAAAGCGCTCGATCACCTCGACATAGCGCATGCCGTAGCGCCCGAGCGCGCCGCGGTGGTCGCGCTCCGGCAGGGTCGCGAACAATTCCACCGCGCGGCGCTGGTCGGCCAGTTCTTCGCTGTGATGAAACGGCATATAGAAGAAGAGGCGCCAAACCGGCGGCACGGCCGCCTCGAACCCCCGCGCCAGGGCGCGGTCGGCGGCTGCCCGCGCCATCGCGTCGGTCGCGTAGGCGCGCGGCGTGTCGCGGAAGAGGTTGCGCGGCAGCTGGTCGAGCAGCAGCAAGAGCGCCAGCGCGCTATAGGGCGCCTGCTCCCATGCGGTGAGCGCACCCGCCTCCGCCCGCTCGTAATCGGCGAGGAAGAGATTGCGCAACCGCTCGTCGTGCTCCGGCGTGCTCTTGAACCAGATCGGCCGATGCGCTTCGCGCTCCGGGTCGCCCGGCGGGCCGAACCAGAAATCGATGAGGGAGGCGGCCCGCTCGGGCAGCTTATCGCCGGCCGTCATTGCGCCGCCTCGGGAATCGTCGGGGCGTCGCCGGCCAGCGTCGTGCGCCGCACGTCGCGCACCTCGTTGCGGTCGAAGCGCCGGGCGCGGTGCATGGTCTGCCGGTTGTCCCACATCACCAGATCGCCGACCCGCCATTTATGGGCGTAGACAAACTCGCGCTGCGTCGCGTGCTCGACGAGGTCGCGCAGGAACATGCGGGCTTCGGGGATCGTCCAGCCGACGATCGCGCCGGCGTGCGAGGCGAGGAACAGCGATTTGCGGCCGCTCGCCGGGTGGGTGCGCACCAGGCGTTGCCGCACCGGCTTGAAGGCGGCGATCTCCTCGGCGCTCAAATCGGTAAAGCCGATCGCCTCGCGCGAATAGATCAGCGAGTGCTCGCACACGAGGTCCGCGATCTCGGCCTTGGTGCGCGGATCGAGCGCATCGTAGGCGGCGCGCATGTCGGCGAATTCGGTGTCGGCGCCCCACGACGGGACGACCCGGCCGGAGAGCAGCGAATATTTCGCCGGGATCGGGCGAAACGAGCTGTCGGAATGCCACAGCCGGTCGCCGAGCTTGAAAAACCACACCCGGTCCTCGGCCGACATGATGTTGCCGTCTCGGTCGAGGTTGGAGAAATCGGCGATGCCGGGTCCGAGCCGCTGCGCCTTCTGGCTCCTGATATGGCCTGGCGAGGCATAATTCTCCAATTCGCCGAAATGCTTGGTGAAGGCGATCTGCTCGGCATCGCTCAAATCCTGGCCGCGGAACACCAGCACGGCGTAGCGGTCCATCCCCGCTTCGATCGCCGCCACCGCATCCGCAGCGAGCGGAAGCCGGCAATCGACGCTGGAAACCTCGCCGGCAAAATCCCCTCCAGGCGTCAACGGGCTGATCGATATCGCCATAGCGCAATCGTCTCCAAGAAAGCCGTCATCGCGGCGCAGGCCCGGATGACAATGCCATAGTGCGGAAGCTGTCGGCAGAACCGCGCACGCGCCGTCACGCCCGCCCCTCGCCGAGCGGGTGTTTGCGCAGGAAATTGAAGTCGCAGCCCTTGTCGGCCTGGAGGATTTCGCGGCGGTAGAGCCTGGCGTAGCCGCGCTCGGGCACCGGCGGCAGGGGCGCCGGGCGGCGCGCCAGTTCGTCGGGCGGCACCATCAGATCGATGCTGCGGCCTTCGACCGAGAGGCGGATGCGGTCGCCGTTACGCACCTTGGCGAGCGGGCCGCCGGAGGCCGCGTCGGGCGTCACATGCAAGACAATCGAGCCGTAGGCGGTGCCGCTCATCCGCGCGTCGGAGATGCGCACCATGTCCTTGACGCCGGCGCGCGCCAGCTTTTGCGGGATCGGCAGGTAGCCCGCCTCCGGCATGCCCGACGCGGATAGCGGGCCGGCGTTCTGCAACACCAGGAAATCGTCCGGCGTCACGTCGAGCGCGGGGTCGTCGATCCGCGCGGACAGATCCTCGAGCGAGGTGAAGACCACCGCCCTGCCCTCCTTCTCGAAGAGTTTCGGGTCGGCGGCCGAGCGCTTGAAGATCGCGCCCTGCGGCGCCAGCGAGCCGAACAGCGCGACGAGGCCGCCCACCCTCTGCAGCGGCTCGGCCAATGGCCGCACCACCTCGCGGTCGACGGGCCCCGCCGGCGCCGCCAGCCGCTCGCCGAGGGTCTCGCCGGCCACGGTCAGGCAATCGAGGTGCAGGAGCGGCCGCAATTCGCGCAGCACCGCGCCGATGCCGCCGGCGGCGAACAGATCCTCCATGTAATGCGGCCCGGTCGGCTTCAGATCGACGATGACCGGCGTCGTGTCGCTGATCTCGTTGAGCCGCTGGAGGCTGATGTCGATGCCGGCGCGCCCGGCGATCGCGGTCAGGTGCAATACCGCGTTGGTCGAGCCGCCGATCGCCATCAGGACGCGCAGCGCGTTCTCGACCGATTTCTCGGTGACGATGCGGTCCGGCGTCAGCTTGTCGGCGGCGAGGCGCATCGCGGCGCGCCCGGTCGCTTCGGCGGCGCGCAGCCGGTCGGCGTGCACCGCCGGGATCGCCGCGCTGCCCGGCAGGATCATGCCGAGCGCCTCGGCGATCGAGGCCATCGTGCTGGCGGTGCCCATGACCGCGCAGGTGCCCGCCGTGGTCGCGAGGTTGCCCTCGACCTCACTGATCTCGGCGGGCGTCACCTCGCCGGCGCGGAATTTCGCCCAGAAGCGCCGGCAATCGGTGCAGGCGCCCAACCGCTCACCGTGCCAGCGCGACGTCATCATCGGCCCGGCGACCAGGCCGATCGCCGGGCGGTTGGCGGAGAGCGCGCCCATCAATTGCGCCGGCACGGTCTTGTCGCAGCCGCCGACCAGGACGACCGCGTCCATCGGCTGGGCGCGGATCATCTCCTCGGTGTCGATCGCCATCAGATTGCGGAACATGAGACTCGTCGGGCTGAGGAAGACTTCGCCCAAGGAGATCGTCGGGAACACCAGCGGCAGGCCGCCCGCCGCCAATACGCCGCGCTTCACCGCATCGATCAGTTCGGGGAAATGGCGGTGGCAATTATTAAAGCCGGAGCGCGTGTCGGCGATGCCGATCACCGGCCGCGCCAGCATCTCGGTCGAATAGCCCATCGAGCGGGCGAACGAGCGCCGCAGGTAGAGCGCGAAATCGGGATCGCCGTAATTGGTCAGCCCCGACGACAAGCCAAAGGGGGCGGTTCCGGCCGGTTCGGTCATCAGGGCGCCTCTCTGAATTTGCCAGCCGCCCTAACTAGCCGCGCCGGCCGCCCGACGGCAAGGGCGTATCGGGCAATGTGTCGGTCGGGCAATCAATGGCCGTTCGGTTTGTTGATGGGGGATGACCCATCCCCAGATGCTGATGCTGGCGATCCTCGCCGGCACGATCGTCCTCTTTGTCACCAACCGCATGCGCTACGATTTGGCGGCGCTGCTCGGGCTGATGGCCGCGGTCTTCGCCGGCATCGTGCCGGCCGAGCGGGCGTTTTCCGGCTTTGCCAACCCGGTGCTGCCGCTGATCGCCGCGGCGCTGGTGGTCGGCGCCGCGATCGGCCAGTCGGGGGCGATCGAAATCCTCTTGCGCTGGCTGCAGCCGGTGCTGCGCCGGCGGCAGCTGCAGGTCGGCATCCTGGTCGCCTGCGTCGCGGTATTGTCGGCCTTCATGAAAAACGTCGGCGCGCTGGCGATCTTCCTGCCGGCCGCGATGCAGGTGGCGCGGCGCAGCGGGCGGCCGCCGTCGGAATTCCTGATGCCGCTGTCGTTCGCCTCGCTCCTCGGCGGCTCGGTGACGCTGATCGGCACCTCGCCCAATTTGTTGATCTCGAGCGTCCGGCAAGACCTCGTCGGGGCGCCGTTCCGGATGTTCGACTTCACCCCGGTCGGCGCCGGCTTGGCGCTGTGCGGCGTCCTATTCCTGACGGTCGGCTGGCGGCTGATCCCGCGCGGCCGGCATAACGCGGCCGCCGAGCTCGCCGTCGCGGTCGACGACTACGCGAGCGAACTCAAGATCGGCGCGCGCTCGGCCTTTATCGGGCGCACGGTCGGCCACATCGAGGAATTGTCGGGCGGCGCGGTCGCGGTATCGGCGATCATCCGCGGCGCCGGGCGGCGCTACGTCCCGGGCTCGAACTGGCCGCTCCTTGCCGAGGACGTGCTGGTCGTCGAAGCGGAGCCGCAGGCGCTCGAACAGCTGGCGCGCGACGGCAACCTCGAAGTGGTCGGCGGCGAGGAGCCGCCGCCGAGCGAGGCGCCCGCCACCGCGGTCGAGGCGCACGGCCCCAAGCCCGGCGACGCGCGGCCGCGCGAACACCTTGAGACCGTCGAAGCCGTCGTCAGCCCGGATTCGGCGCTGATCGGGCGCTCGGCCGCCGAGCTGCATTTGCGCGAGCTTTACGGCGTCAACGTGCTCGCGATCAGCCGGCGCGGCGAGCGCAACCGCACCCGCCTGCGCCGGGTGCGCTTCCAGCTCGGCGACGTCATCGTGTTTCAGGGCTATCCCGAGGCGATCTACGACACGCTGGCGGCGCTCGGCTGCCTGCCGTTGGCCGAGCGCCGGCTAAAGCTCGGGCGGCCGCGCCGGCTCGCCCTGCCGCTGGCGATCCTCGCCGCCGCGATGCTCGCCAGCGGCTTCGAGCTGGTGCCGGCGGCGATCGCCTTCCTCACCGCCGCGCTGGCGGTCGTCGCCCTGGGGCTGCTGCCGGCCCGGGAGGCCTATGCGCCCATCGACTGGCCGATCCTGATTATGATCGGCGCGCTGATCCCGGTCGGCGAGGCGGTGTCGCAGACCGGCACCGCCGGCCTCCTCGCCGACGGCTTGGCGCATCTGGCCGCGGTCTTGCCGGCGTGGGGCATGCTGGGGCTGGTGCTCCTCGCCGGCATGCTGATAACCCCGGTGCTGCACCATGCGCCGGCGGTACTGGTGATGGGGCCGATCGCCGCCAGCCTGGCGCAAAAGCTCGGCTGTCATGTCGACCCCTTTCTGATGGCCGTCGCGGTCGGCGCCGGCTCCGATTTCCTCTCGCCGGTCGGCCATCAATGCAACACGCTGGTCATGGGACCGGGGGGCTATCGCTTTGCCGATTATTGGCATTTGGGGCTGCCGCTGTCGGCGCTGGTGCTCGCACTCGGCGTTCCATTGATCGTGATCTTCTGGCCGCTACATTGAGGTTGGGAATTTCCGCCTTTTATTCGCGTTGACGGAAGGACGGGCAGGCGCCCGCAGGCATGGCGCCGAGCCGAACAACATAGGTGAGTAGCATGGCAAAGCCGAAGAGGGGCCGCTCGACGGCGGCAATCGACGACCATGTCGGAGCGCGCATCCGTGAGCGCCGCATCATGCTCGGCCTGACCCAGCAGCAGCTCGCCGAGATGATCGGCGTGACCTACCAGCAGGCGCACAAATACGAGCGCGGCATCAACCGCGTCTCGGCCGGGCGGCTCTACGAGATCGCCCGCGTGCTCAACGCGCCCGTGACCTACTTCTACGACGGGATCGGCGAGGAGACGCCGCGCCCGGCGCCGCCGCCGCATCAGCGCATGCTATTGGAGATCGCCCGCAACTTCGCCGAGATCCACAACGAGAAGCACCAGGAAGCCTTCAGCCAGCTCGCCCGCGCCCTGGCCGGGCATTAACCCAGCAGCAGCAAGATCAAACGTCATTCCCGCGAAAGGCGGGAATCCAGGCTCGCTGATTTACCGCTTCCCTGGACCCCCGCTTGCGCGGGGGTGACGACAGGCGGGGGCGCGCGCACAAAACAGTCAGGTGCGGTAGCTGGGGTCGAGCCGGTCGCACAGGCGCAGCAGCGCCGGCCATTCGCGCTGGCCTTGCAGGCGCGGCATGTTGCCGGCGAACTGCGCCGCCTGGCGCTCGCAGGTGTCGGGCGAGGGCACCACCATCGTCGCACCGCCGGCGACCGCCGCCTGGATTTTCAGCTGCGCCTCGGCCGAGCGCTCGAAGTGATAGGTCAGCGAGAACGCCTCGGCGATATTGCGGCCGGTCGCCAAGAGGCCGTGGTTGCGCAATACCAGCACCGGATGGTCGCCGATCGAATGCTGCATCCGCTCGCGCTCGTCCATGTCGAGCGAGACGCCCTCGTAATCGTGGTAGCCGAGCCGGTTATAAAAGCGCATCGCCCATTGCGACAGCGGCAAGAGGCCCTCTTCGAGAGCGCCGACCGCGATATCGGCTTCGGTATGGGTGTGGACGACGCATTGCACGTCGGGCCGGCCGAGATAGATCCCGCCATGGATCACGACGCCGGCGTTGATCGGCTCGTATTCCGAGGGCTCGATCAGGTGGCCGTCGTCGATGTCGACCTTCAACAGGTTCGACGCGGTGATCTCGTCGAACATCAGCCCCGATGGGTTGATCAGCATCTGGTCGGGATGCCCCGGCACGCGCGCCGAATTATGCGTCAGCACGAGGTCGTCCCAGCCGAAATGCGCGATCAGCCGATAGCACGCCGCGAGATCGACCCTGACCGCCCACTCCTCCGGCCCGATATGCGCCGGCCGCTCCGCCAGCCGCGTTTCAAGTGCGTCCATTTTCCGCTCCCTTCGTAGGATGGGCTGAGCATACGCGAAGCCCATCGCCCCGCCGGCATGCAATTATCGATGGGTTTCGCTGCGCTCAACCCATCCTACCCATTGCAGCGACGGTTGATCGCGACAGTCAGCCAGACGGCTCGCGAGGCTTCAGCGCCGCCGCGACCGCAAGCCAGAATTCGTATTCTCCTACATGGCGCTGCGAAAGCGCATCCGCCGCCAACTTCTCCGCGCGGGCAAATGCCTCCCTGCCGTGCCGCTGCGTCAGTTCATGTGCCTCACGACTTACTGCGATGTAGTCAATGATCTGATTCCTGGGGGTCATCCTCGTGACCGGGATACCAAGCGCTCGATAATTCGTCATGGCCGGGCTTGTCCCGGCCATCCACGCGGATCCCCGGGACAAACCCGGGAATGACGGTGAAGGCGGCGCAGAATCGGTTACGCCGGCGCGAACATCGGGACTGGGGGGCCGCCTTCGCTGGGTTTGAAGACGAGGCGGACGGCCTGGCCGATCTTGATCTGGTCGAGGTCGCAATCGACGATGTTGGTCATCATCGTCGGGCCTTCCGCCAAGGTCACATAAGCGATCGCGTAGGGCACCGGGGCGCGGCGCATCACGCTATAGGTGTAGATCGTGCCGCGCCCGGAGGCTTCGGCCCACTCGGTCTTGTCGCTGAAGCAGAACGGGCAGTGGCCCCGCGGGTAGAAATGCGCTTCGCCGCAGGCGGTGCATTTCTTGAAGAGCAGCTTGCCCTCGGCCGCCGCGTCCCAGAAATGCTGGGTCTCGAGGTTGACCGGCGGCGCGGCGATCTTGCGGTCTTGTGCTTGCGCCATCCCCCTCACTCCCGTTCCATGATGACGGTGCCGGCGGCGTGGCGGGTGCCGAGCGAGCCGCCGGTGCCGTGCGCGATTGCCAGGTCGCAGTTCTTCACCTGGACGGCCGGGTGCGCCTCGCCGCGCAATTGCCGCACCGCCTCCAATACCTTGGTCAGGCCGCCGCGGTTCGACGGGTGGTTGTTGCACAGGCCCCCGCCATCGGTGTTGAACGGCAATTTCCCGACCCCCGAGATCAGGTTGCCGTCCGAGACAAAGCGGCCGCCCTGGCCCTTCTCGCAGAAGCCGAGATCTTCCAACTGCATCACGACGGTGATCGTGAAGCTGTCGTAGATCGAGGCGTATTTGATGTCGGCGGGGGTGACGCCAGCTTCGGCGAAGGCCGGCGGCCCCGACCACACCGCGCCCGAATAGGTCAAATCGATCTTGCCGCCCATCTGGTGCTTGGGCGCTTCGCCGGCGCCGATCACCTTGACCAGCGGCCGCTTCAGGCTCTTGGCGATCTCAGGGCTGGCCATGATGATCGCGCCGCCGCCGTCGCTGATGACGCAGCAATCCAAGCGGTGCAGCGGGTCGGCGATCATCGGCGAATTGACCACCTCCTCGACCGTCACGACGTCGCGCAGCATCGCGTGCGGGTTGTATTGCGCGTGGTGCGAGGCGGCGACCTTGACCCAGGCGAGCTGTTCGCTCGTCGTACCGTACTGGTACATGTGGCGCATCGCGCACATCGCGTACATGTTGGCGGTGGCCGGCGCGAACGGCAGCTCGAACCCGGATTCCGGCATCGGCACGCCGGGCGCGCGCGGCGCCGTGCCGGTCGCCATGCCCTCGGCGCGCGGCCGCCCCGCCAGCGTGATCAGCGCGATCGAGCACTTGCCGAGCGCGATCGCCTCGGCGGCGTGGCCGACCTGCAGGAGGTAGGACGAGCCGCCGACATCGGTCGAATCGATGTGGCGCGTCTTCAGCCCGAGATAATCGGCGGCCGACAATTGCCCGAGGCCCGGCGTGTCGCCGGCGGCGCAGAAATAGCCGTCGATGTCGTTTTTGGTGAGCCCGGCATCGGCGAGCGCGCCGGCGGCGCACTCGGCATGCAGCTGCATCACGGTTTTGTCGGTCGCAAGGCGCGTCGGGTGCTCGTAGATCCCGACAATATAGGCTTGGCCTTTGATGCTCATCGCGGGCGGATCCTCCCCAGGCTTGGCCGAATCGAGTTGCGGGCGCGATGGGATACCGATCGCCCTCGCCGGTCAATCCCGGATTGCGCCGGGCCGACTTCCGCCTCGGGGATGCCGCCCGGCGCCGGCGGATAATATAAGGACCCCGGGCGTCGGTGCGATGTCCGAGGTTTTGAACAACGCCAGTGAGGGGAACAGTATGGTTCGTAAACTGCCGATCGCCGCCGCCGCATTGCTGCTCGCCAGCGTCGCCGGCATCGCCCTTGGGTCGGCGCCGGCGCAGGCCCAGTGGCGGCCGCAATTGGAGCGGCTGCATGTGTTGTGCAATCAGGGCTACCGGCCGGCCTGCATCCGCTTCGGCTTCATCCTCGGAGCGAACCAGGGCCGCACGGCCGAATGGCGACGCGAGCACCCGAACTGGTGGTGGTGGCAGCCCTGGGTCCGCTAGCCAGCGGTCCAGCTCATTCCTCCTTCGTCACCCCCGCGAAAGCGAAAGCGGGGATCCAGAGCGAGCGGCAGGTCGCTTGCCCCTGGATTCCCGCGTGCGCGGGAATGACGATTGAATTTGGTCGAGTAGCGCTCTGGAGGCGCATCACCCCGGCGCTTCGGCGCCGGTGATCGCGGCGATTTCGGCGGGGCTGTAGCCGAGTTCGCCGAGGATGGCGGCGCTGTGCTCGCCGAGGCGCGGCGGCGGCAGGCGCAATTCGCCCGGCGTCGCGGCGAAGCTCGTCGGGATCGCCGTCGTCACGGTCGGCCCCTCGGAGGGGTGCTCGACCGGGTGGAAAAAGCCGGTGTCGCGCAGGTAGGGGTCGGCGAGCAGCCCATCGAGGTCGTTGACCCCGCCGTTCGGCACGTCGAATTGGTCGAGCCGCGCCCGCCACGCCGCGGTGGTGCGGCGGCGCATGCGCTCGGCGAGGAGGGTATAGAGTTCGTCGATATGGGCGGTGCGGCCGGCGATCGTCGCGAAGCGCGGGTCCTCGGCGAGATCGGCGCGCTCGATCGCGGCGAAGAGGTTGCGCCACTGCCGGTCGGTCGTCGCGAGCAGGCAGACATGCCCGTCGAGCGTCGCATAGGGCCGGCGGTAGGGGGTGAACATGCGCGGGTAGCCGAGCCCCTTCTCCGGCTCGGCCAAGACGCCGTGCCACAGATGGTCGACGAGGTTGAAGGCGACCATCGTCTCCAGCATCGGCACGTGAACTTCCTGGCCCCGGCCGCTGCGCTCGCGCGCGAAGAGCGCCATGCCGATGGCGGAAGCAAGCGCGTGGCCGCAAATCTTGTCGGAGACCGCCATCGGCAGGTAGCGCGGCGCGCCGTCGACGCCGGCGTTGATCGCGGCCATGCCGCTCTCGCCCTGGATCACATCGTCGAAGGCGGCGCGGTCGCGATAGGGGCCGTCCGCGCGGTAGCCGCTCGCCCAGGCATAGACGATGCGCGGGCTGGCCGCCGCTATAGCGCGATAATCGATGCCGAGGCGCGCCGCCGCGCCCGGCCGCATGTTGTGGACAAACACGTCGGCCGTCGCGGCGAGGCGCAGCAGCGCGGCCAGCGCCTGCGGCCGCTTCAAATCCAGCACCAGGCTTTTCTTGTTGCGGTTGATGTTGAGGAAATAGGCGCCCATGCCGGGATGACGCGCCGGCCCGAGGCCGCGCACCGGGTCGCCCTCCGGCGGCTCGATTTTGATCACCTCGGCGCCCATGTCGCCGAGGATCTGCGTCGCCACCGGCCCCAAGACGACGCTCGTCAGATCGACAACCCGGATCCCCGCGAGCGGTCCCGCCATCATGGCTCTCCCATCATCCGCGCCGCCTCTCTCTCCCTGTCGTCATGCCCGCTTCCGGCGGCGATGGCGAGTGCGATTGAGCAGCGGGCGAATTCTCCGCATAGTCCGCTGGTGATCCTGCTCAAACAGATGAGTCCCTTCCCTCATTCGTCACCCCCGCGCAAGCGGGGGACCAGGAGCGGCAGGCACAACGCTCGCCGCCCTGGATGCCCGCTTGCGCGGGCATGACGGAACCAAATGTTGGAGGCTTCCCACTCGCGTGCCGGCAGAGGAGAGAACAGCGATGGCCGAATACGATCTGGTGATCCGCAACGGCACGGTGGCGACCGCCGCCGACACGGTGCGCTGCGACGTCGGCGTGCGCGACGGCGTCGTCGTCACCCTCGGCCAGGGCCTCGCGGCGGGCGCGCGCGATATCGACGCCACCGGCCGCCTCGTATTGCCGGGCGCGATCGACAGCCATTGCCATATCGAGCAGATGTCGTCGGCCGGGGTTCTGTGCGCCGACGATTTCTACAGCGCCACGGTGTCGGCGGCGTTCGGCGGCACGACCACCGTGATCCCGTTCGCCGCGCAGCACCGCGGCCAGTCCCTGCGCCAAATCGTCACCGACTACCACGCGGCGGCCGGCCCCAAGGCGGTGATCGACTACGCCTTTCACCTGATCATCACCGACCCGACCGAGCAGGTGCTGGGGCAGGAACTGCCGGCGCTGATCCGTGACGGCTACACCTCGTTCAAGGTCTACATGACCTACGACCTCTTGCGCCTCGACGACCGCCAGATGCTCGACATCATGGCCCTGGCGCGCCGCGAGGGCGCCTTCATGATGGTGCACGCCGAAAACCACGACATGATTTCGTGGCTCGCCGACCGGCTCCTGGCGCATGGCCTCTCGCAGCCGCGCTACCACGCGGTCGCCCACACGCGGATCGCCGAGGGCGAGGCGACCAACCGCGCGGTCGCGCTCGCGGAACTCCTCGACGTCCCGGTGCTGATCGTCCACGTCTCGGCCCCCGAGGCGATCGACGTCATTCGCGACGCGCAAACCAAGGGCCTCAAGATCTACGGCGAGACCTGCCCGCAATACCTTTTCCTCACCGCCGAAGACATCGGCATGGACCTCGAAGGGACAAAGTTCTGCTGCAGCCCGCCGCCGCGCGACGCGGCCGGACAGGAAGCGGTGTGGCGCGGCTTGCAAAACGGCACCTTCAGCGTCCTCTCGTCCGACCACGCGCCCTACCGCTACGACGCAAGCGGCAAATTGCCCCACGGCGACAAAACCACCTTCAAGGACACCGCCAACGGCGTCCCCGGCATCGAATTGCGCGTGCCGCTACTGTTTTCCGAGGGCGTCGGCAAGGGCCGCATCGACCTCAACCGCTTTGTCGCGCTGACCGCGACCAACCACGCCAGGCTCTACGGTCTCTACCCGAAAAAGGGCACGATCGCGATCGGCAGCGACGCCGATATCGCGATCTGGGACCCCGCGAAGGAAGTGACAATCGCGCACGCGATGCTGCACGACAACGTCGGCTACACCCCCTACGAAGGCCGCCACATTAAGGGCTGGCCGGTGACGATCATCTCGCGCGGCCGCGTCATCATCGACGACGGCCGCCTCCAGGCCGAGCGCGGCAGCGGCCACTTCCTCCCCTGCGCCCTCTCCGACTTCGCCAAACCCCTCGGCCGCGCAACCCCCGAACTCGCGTTCGTGGCGGAGAGGGGCGGCGCGGTGGTGTGACAACTGATAGAAACCCATCAGCCGTCGGTGGCCGTTTCGCACTTCCTTGGCGCGGAGGACCTCATCAGAGCATGCCGCCACCGGTGGCAGTTAGGGCAGAGCAATTCGAAATCGGCCATCGTTGTGAGCCGCTCGCCTCCGGCTAGAGGGTCCCGGTGATGGACGTCCATCAATGATCGTGGCTCCACACCTGTCCCGGCAGCACGTAGGACCGGATCGAAATCGCAGCCACGTCCGTCACAGCTTAACGTTCCAGCTTTCTGTCGTTGCATCGCAAAACGGTGTGCGAGTTGCACGGCCCGCGAGAGTGCATTAACCCAGCGCTCTCGTGGCTGACCTTCGAGCGCGCCAGCGTTCGAGAAATCCTCATCGATGGCCTTACGGATGTCGCCACTGGTATCGACCAATTCGGATTTGGCGTCGTCTTGGGCCATGTCTATCCCGGCCCTCTGGTAAATTTCACTCCGTGGCGCTCGAAGTCTCCAATATCCGCGCCTAACTCGTTCAAATAATTCGGGATGAACTGTCCTCGCTGTTCGGCGATGGGTCTCATACGACTTCGTCTCAGGACAATAAAGTTCCATTGTATAAGTTGCCGTTTGACCAGGAGTTTTGCCTTTAATTAAGCCGTCCTCTTTCTGCATCATCTCCGTAGCGTCTCTTATGATATCCCTATAGCGACCGGTTTCCGGAAACTCGGGGAAAGCGGCGATTACCTTGGGCAGCCAGATGCTATCGGCCATATTTTACTCCTGCTCTGCCGTGTTTATCTATTTGCCTATACAAAGATCGTGTAGTCCGACTCAGCAAGCGTAGGGCGGAAAAGCGCAGCGCCTTCCGCCAATCACGAAGCGGGGCGGCGGGTGGCGGAAGGCGCTGCGCTTTTCCGCCCTACGGCTCGGCGATCAGCCCGGGTTGCTCGGTTCCGCTGCGAAACCGCTATCCTCGGGGGGATCGTACGGCTCGACGGAATAATGGAATTTGTCGGGTTCCGGTGCGAACCCCAGAATTTTCCCGATTTTTTGCGTCTGCTTCTGGTCCAACGGGTATTCGCCCAAGCCGTCGTGTTGCGGCTGGAAGCCGGCAATCTTTTTCACCTTCGCCAGCACGCTCGGCGGCACGACGAGGCTGCCCTTCATCCGCTCGGTCATTCGGTCGTAGGTGACAACGCGGTAGATCATGGTCACGGCTCCACGGAGCGCGTCGGATCGGCCGGGCTCACTTGCCTTCCGTCCCAGGGGTCGAACTCGCCGAGATGCCTTCGGCCCGACGGATCATACACCTCGACCGTGTCGTGCAAACGGTCGTGCTCGATGATCCGCCCGTCCGCGGTTTTCCAGCGGCTGCGGCGGCCGCCGCCGGGGCGCGGCGTCTTTGCTCGAACCTTTTGCGCATCGGGAAAGCCGGGCAGCCTGTCGCCGGCCGGAAACGGCCGCCTGACGCGGCCCGTTCCGCTCTCCGCCATGGTCCCTCCCGCTTTCCCGCGCGCTTCGTAATTGACATTTTGGCATTGTTGTGATAGGATGACAAATAGTGCGTTTGGCGAAAGGCGTTGTGTGTCGCTGTTAATTGCGCTTGGGTTTGCCGGAAGGGTGAGGGTTTCTGCGGGTTTGGCGCAGGGCTGGCTGTAAATCCGCTGTAAAAACAGCAAAATCGACCCGAGGCGCGCGGATCGGGCGCGGTTTTCGCGGTTCGGTTTTGCTGATATCTAACGGGGGCGCCCCCGAGGGAGAACCGCGATGTCCCGCACGCTGCGCGCCGCCGTGGCGCAATTGGGCCCCATTCACCGCGCCGACAGCCGCGCGGCGGTCGTCACGCGCCTGTGCGCGCTGCTGCGCGAGGCGCACGGCGGCGGAGCGCGGTTTGTGGTCTTTCCGGAACTGGCGCTGACAAATTTTTTTCCGCGCTGGTGGATGGAGGACCGGGAGGAAATCGACCGCTGGTTCGAGCGCGAGATGCCGAACGCCGCGACGCGGCCGCTGTTCGACCTCGCGAAGGAACTCGGGGTCGGGTTCTACCTCGGCTATGCCGAGTTGACAGAGGAGCGCGGCGAGGCGCGGCATTACAACACGGCGATCCTGGTCGATCCCGCGGGCAACATCATCGGGCGCTACCGGAAAATCCACCTGCCCGGCCATTCCGAGCATCTGCCGCAGGCGCCGTTTCAGCATTTGGAAAAGCGCTATTTCGATGTCGGCAACGAGGGGTTTCGGGTGTGGCGGATGCAGGACGCAATCGTCGGCATGTGCATCTGCAACGACCGGCGCTGGCCGGAGACCTACCGGGTCATGGGGCTGCAGGGGGTGGAGATAATCGCGCTCGGCTACAACACGCCCTTAGAAAACATCCACCACCGCGAGCCCGAGCATTTGCGGATGTTTCACCACCTCTTGTCGTTGCAGGCCGGCGCCTACCAGAACGCCGCCTGGGTGCTGGCGGCGGCGAAATGCGGCGCGGAGGACGGTTTTCCGATGATCGGCGGCTCGGCGATCGTCGCGCCGACCGGGGAGATCGCGGCGCGGGCGCTCAGCGAAGCGGACGAGGTGATCACGACGACCTTGGACCTCGACCTCGGCGACTATCTCAAGCGCACCGTCTTCAATTTCGCCAAACACCGCCGCATCGAACATTACGGCCTGATCACCAGCCGCACCGGCGCGAAGACCGAGGTGTAACGCGAGCAAAAGGAACCGCCATCCCGGCGCAGGCCGGGACCCATTCTTCAGCAGCCCAGCGGTTGATAAATGGGTCCCGGCCTTCGCCGGGATGGCGGTAGAGGAGAAAGGGCGGGCTCGCTACTGCCGGCCGTAATGGTCTTCGAAGCGGACGATGTCGTCTTCGCCGAGGTAGCTGCCCGATTGCACTTCGATGACGTGCAGCGGGATCTTGCCGGGGTTTTCCAGGCGGTGCGCGGTGCCC
>Ga0070731_10001291_pt1 | contig 26491 bp, 18 predicted proteins | sample Coa_R1_2_FD_66448 | JGI IMG/M metagenome (GOLD analysis project Ga0070731, IMG submission 66448) | Surface soil microbial communities from Centralia Pennsylvania, which are recovering from an underground coalmine fire - Coalmine... | ecosystem: Environmental > Terrestrial > Soil > Unclassified ... | reverse complement strand
GGTCGCGTCGATCACCTTGCGCTCGAGGAGCGACTCGAAGATCGGCTTGCTCAGGCCGCCCGCCTGGGCGTTCCCCTGCTCGACGTTCTTGGCGACCGCGTCGTGATTCCCGACGAAGTGTTCTTCGTAGTGCTCCTTGGCTCGAAGCCCCTGTTCGGCCAGGAGCGATTTCGGAATCAGGTGACTGGACGTCGAAGCGGGATCGCCGTAGGCCATCTGCTTCCCGCGGATGTCCTCCACGGACCGAAGGCCCGACGCGGTATTGGCGATCACCACCGATTGATAGGTCGTGCTCCCGTTCCGGATCAGGGCGGCGAACGGCTCGACGTCGCATTTCGATTTGCAGAGGACATAGGATAAGGGGCCGAAGTAGGCCAGTTCGAGCCGGCCATTTCTCATCGCCTCAATCATGGAGGAGTAGTCCGTCGTGACGATGAGCTCCACCTTCTTGCCCAGCGTCTTCTCCAAGTACTCCTTCAGGCCCTGGTTGTTCTTGATGACCGTCGAGGGGCTTTCGTCGGGAAGGAGCGCGATGCGGAGCGTCTCGGGATCGAGTCCTTTCCGCGTCTCCCGGACGCCCGCGGAGGACGGAGCCGAGCCCGGGTCGCAACCGGCCGCCGCCAGGAGCACGAGGAGCAGCGCCGCGCGGCGCAGGGCCGTCTTCATATCGCCTCCTTCAGGGATTCCTGGGGAGAGAGCTCCCGATCGTCCCGGGGTCCCGGGCTCCGGTAAATCCCGCCGAGGGACTCCGGCGTCAGCGCCCCGGCGGCGCCGTCGAAGACGATCCGGCCGCCGGACAATCCCAGGACGCGGTCCGAGAAGCGGCGCACGAAGTCCAGTTGATGGAGGCTCATCGCGGCCGTCAGGCCGTCTTCCCGGCAGATCCGGTGCAGCAGGGTCAGCACCCGTTCCCCGTGGACCGGGTCCAGGCTGGCCACGGGCTCATCCGCCAGGATCAGGGTCGGCTCCTGCACCAGGGCCCGGGCGATGCCCACCCGCTGGCGCTCTCCCCCGCTGAGCTGATCGGCCCTGGCGTGCGCCTTGCCGAGCAGATCGACCCGTTCCAGGCACTGGAGGGCCTTCCGGGTCTCGAAGCGCGAGGGCGGAAAGAGGCTGCGGAGGAACGAGTGATAGCCCAGGCGGCCGATCAGGACGTTTTCAAGCGCGGTATGCCGGCCGATGAGCTGGTGGGATTGGAAGATCATGCCCGTCCGGCGCTGATGGGCCCGGCGCACCCGGGGGTCGGCCAGCGAGCCCAGGCCGTCGACCTCCACGCGGCCGCTCGTCGGGAGGATCAACCCGTTCATGCAGCGGAGCAGGGTCGATTTTCCCGCCCCGGAGCTCCCGACCAGGACCGTCAGGTCCCCCCGGCGCAGTGCCAGGGTGCAGGGACCGATCGTGGTGGCCGCCGAATAGGTCACGGTGACGCCGTCCAGTCGGATCATAGCCCTCACGGCTCGCGGAATGCGGGCACCCATTGTCCCGCCGTCCGGTTAATGCCGTGTGACCGCGGTGTAAACCGCCGGCGAACGCCCGGCGGGGCCGCCGGGGGACGAGAACGTCACGACCCCGAGCGCCCGCTCCTCCCGCGCGCGGAGCCGCACGGCGGGTGCGGCCGACGGCCCTCGCGGACGGCTCCTCCCTTCCCGGCCGGCCTCGCGCGCCATCCTCCCTGCGGCCAATAAAAAACCCCCCTGGCGGGTGCCGAGGGGGGCGGATGGGGTTAGGTTCTGAACAATAGTCAGGCTCCGGCGCTCCTCCTAAGACGTGGACCCGGCTGCGTTCGACAGCAGGATCGGCTTGTTCTTCGCCTTGCTGGCCTTCATGAAGTAGAAGAGACCGTACAGGCCCCACAAGAGCGAGATGCCCAACGCGATGAACGGCTCCATCTTGCTCATCCCCGCCACCATGAAAGGGCCGACCAGATAGAACCCCATGCAGAGGAGGTTCGCGATCAGGCCGAAGACCGGCACGACCAGGTGCTTGAACCCGTTGAACGTGTGGTGCTCCTGGAAGGCGACGATCGCGGTCCAGCAGGTCATCATGTAGAGGAGGAACGTCCCGAAATTGCTGACGAGCGTCATGACGAGCATGCTCTGGGGCAGCTTCGTCGCGGTGGCATTGGAGAAGAGGCCGAAGCTGTACCACAGGTTCTGGGGCAATCCCTTGATCGTCTCGTCGGTCTGCGCCCCGGGTCCGCAGTAGTTCAGGGCCACCGAGAGGATGCCGATGACGGCCGAGATCGAGGCCAGGGTCCAGATCGCCCGGTGCGGGGTCAGCGTCTTCCCGTGAACCATTCCGAAGTGGGACGGCACTTCCTCGTCGCGGCCCATCGCGTAGGTCACCCGCGCGCCCGTGGAGAGGCAGGACAGCGTCGTCCCGATGAGCGCGAGGAACACGCTGATCGCCTGGACGAACATGAACCACCAGCCCGCCTTGGGGCTGCCGAAGAGCCAGGTGCCCACGATCTGCATCATGTCGCCGAGCGGCGCCGTCGCCCCGGCCGCCGTCGTCATCGTGTACCCCGAGTTGAGGAAGTAGTTCGCCGCGAAGTACTCGATGAAGTAGCAGAAGATTCCCTGGATGCCGAGCGAGAGCAGCACCGCGATCGGGATGTCCCTCTTGGCGTTGCGGGCCTCCTCGCCCATCGACGTCACCGATTCGAATCCGACCAGAATCAGGATCGCGATGCAGGCCTGGATGATCACGTAGCTGAAGCCGTGGGGCTGGACCACGGAGGCGGCGCCGGCGTGATACTGGAAGGTCTCGTTGCCGTCCTTATCCTTCAGGATGGGATCGGCGTAGGAGACGATGAAGGCCTTGTCCTTGCCGTCGGTCCCCTTTTCGAAGACGTAGCCCGCATCCTCACCCTTGTCGTTCTTGGCCTTCTTGGGGACCTCGGACTCCTTGCCGTCCTTGTCCTTCACCTTTTCGGTCGCGATGATCTTGTCCGTCACGTTGCCATCCGGGTCGAGGGTATAGCCTGCGGACCCCTCCGGATGCTTCGCGCGGTACGCGATGGCGATGAAGGCAAACACCAGCAGCGCCGTGATCTGGATCACGTTGATCGCCATGTTCACGCCCGTGGTGCCCACGACGCCGCGGAAGGCGATATAGGCCACCCCGAAGGAAAAGGCGACCGAGAAGAGGATCATGAACAGCGGGCTGGCCACGCCGCTCGAAAAGATGTCCGGCCAAAGCTGCCCCGCGAGGTAGCCGGCGAGGAGCGCCGTGACGCCGACCATGACGCCGGGGTACACCCAGTAGTAGAGATGGCTCGCCCAGCCGACCGTGAACTTGGCGATGCGCGCGAACTTCTGATACTTCGTCTTCGACAGGAAGGCCTGTTCGGCGAAGAAGTAGGACGAACCGGCTCCCGGATATAGCTTGGACAGTTCGGCGTAGGCGATCGCCGTCGCGAAGCACAGGACGAGCGCGAACAGGATTCCGAACCACATGCCCTGGCCGGCGAGCGGCGCTCCCAGCTGGGACTGCATGGCGTAGGTCAGCCAGAGAAAGGCTCCCGGCGCGATCAACGCCATCGCGTTAATGGTCAATCCGGTCAGACCCAATGTGGATTTCTTACCGGCTCCTGATTCTTCTGCGGCCACCTTCATGTTCCTTAAATGGCGGTCCCCACGATTCACCCCTCACCCCGGCCCCGACAGGAGACCGGACATACGGCATCGGGGATACCCCTGCAACGGCTGTGCCAAAGTGATCATGAGCGCTAAATATCTCATAACCTATTTAGGATCAAACAGTTCCAATCATTGTCGAAATTGAAAACGGCCTCCTTCTACGCTACCGATTGGTTCGATCCCCAGCAAAACCCTACCTGTGCGTAGGCTTCACTCCGTGGTCTAGAGGACCTCGAGGATCCTAGGAAGGCCTTCCGGAAGTCCGCTCTTCGAGTCCCCCCCATCTCGGCGGCGATTCGGCCCGGCCGCTCCCCGCCCCCCTTCCGGGTCCCCGCGATCACCCCCCGTGCCCTCCGTGCCCGATCCGCTTTGCCGGCGGCGGCGCTTTCTCGCCCCGGGAGATGACGAGCGTCAGACTGAGCACCAGGAGGATGATCCCGACCACGACCACGATCGTCCGGAACCGGCGCCACTGGACTTTCCATGCCTGGGGCGCCTGGAGGCGCCCGGCGCGGCCGGTCAGTTGCACCAGGTCCTGATGGTCGAGATCGGACTGGAGCCCGATCACCGTCCGATACCGCTTGTCCGGCTCGCGTTCCATGGCGTGAAGGATGATCTCCTCCAGCACGGGACTGATCTCGGGGCGGAGCGTCCGGGGGGCGACGGGATCCCCGCTCAACCTCGAATTCATGACGACGTAGGCGTTGTCGCCGTGGAACGGCGTCACCCCCGTGACCATTTCGTACAGCATGGCCCCCAGACTGTAGATGTCCGATTGTTCCGTCCCGGCCTCGCCGCGGACCTGCTCGGGCGCCATGTAGTCGGGCGTGCCCATCGTGGGCGTGAATCCTTTGATCGAGAGATTCCGATCCCGGGGTGCCTTGGCGATCCCGAAATCCATGATCCTCAGCGTTCCGTCCGCGCACAGCATGACGTTTTGCGGCTTCAAATCGCGGTGGATGATCTCGTGATCGTGGACATACTGCATCGCCTCACAGAGGCGGCTGGTGATCCGGGTCGCCTCCTCCGCGGGCAGGGGCCGCTTGGATTCGAGGAGCTGCGCCAGCGTGCGACCTTCGAGATACTCCATGACCAGATACTGCCGGCTCTTGGTCTCGACCGGGATGACCCGCAGGATCGAGGGATGGTGGAGGAGCCGGCCGATCTCCTCCTCACGCTGGAACCGGGTGTAGGAGGCGGGGTCGCTTTCGAATCTCATGAAGGGGATCTTCACCGCGACGGTTTCTCCCGTCGAACGATCCACCGCTCGGTACACCTTCGCCATCCCGCCCTCGCTCAACAGGGCCGTGAGCTCGAAGCGATCGTCCAGGACCTTCCCGACTTCCGACTCGATGTTCAGGCCCGCGGGCTGATTCTTCGGATAGTAGGCGGCGCCGCGCGAATACAGCACGAGCTCCACCCGATCGACCCGCGCGACCAGGACCGAAATATTGTCGTTCGTCCCCCTCTTTTCGGCCAGGGCCACCAGGTGCTTGCAGGCGTCCGCGGGAGCATAGCGGGCCACGGTCTCCAGCATCTCTCCCTCGCTGACCGAGCCGTGCACGCCGTCCGAGCACAGGATCACGTGGTTGCCGGCGCCCACCACCGCGGATTCATAGTCCACCCGAACGAACGGATCGTGACCCAGGCTCCGCGTCAGCTGGAACCGGGACGCGCTCTTCATGGCGTCGCTTTCCGACAGCAGGCCCAATTTGACCTGGGTCCCCGCGGTGGAGTGGTCCGTCGTGAGACGCCGGATCGTTCCTCCCTGGACGACGTAGGCGCGGGAGTCCCCGACGTGTCCCACCGTGACTTCGTTGTAGCGGAAGATGGCCGCCGTGAAGGTGGTGGCGCCGCGACCGCGGTCCCGATCCTTCATCCCCGCGTCGTAGATCGCCAGATTCGAGGCCTGGATGATTTCCGCCAGGATCTCCCGGGGAGACTGGCCCGGCTTGGCATCGGCGAACATTTTCAGCGCCGTCGCGACGGCCAGACGGCTGGCGTCCGCGCCGCGACCCGATCCCGCCACCCCGTCGGCCACGATGGCCAGGGAGCCTCGCGTTCGCCGCTCCTCGTCCGAGGACGCGAGCCGCGACCCGATCGAATCCTCGTTGACCTTTCGAACCGGGCCGGTGACGGACAGTTCCGCCAGGGTGATCTGCATCGGTGTTCAGGCTCTCAGTCGGAAGGTCCGGCGACCCAAGTTCTTCTGTCCACGGCCCGGGGCATTATGCTATGGAGTTGCCCGACCCGTGCCGCCTTTCGCGGAGGACGGGGCCGCCGCTGGGATGGATCGAGGGAATCGTCATGCGCGCAATCCTGTTGCTGGTGCTCGCCGCGGCCCTGGAGGTCGGAGGGGACGCCCTGGTCCGCTGGGGCCTCCGCGGGCCGCAGAAGATCGGCCTCGCCCTGGGCGCCCTCGTCCTCTTCGGCTACGGGCTCTGCGTCAATCTCCCGAAGTGGGACTTCGGCAAGCTGATGGGCGTCTATATCGCCCTGTTCTTCGTCGTCTCCCAGATCGTGGCCGCGACGGTCTTCCGCGAGAGGATCCAGGCGCCCACCCTCGTCGGGGGTGCGCTCATCGTCGCCGGGGGCGTCGTGATGAGCGTCTGGCGCGCCGCCTGAGAGGCCCGGACGGGGGAGCCGGTCCCGACGCATCATGAGATCTTCAGCCGGTACCCGACACCGGTCTCCGTGAGCAGGTACTTCGGCCGCGCCGGCTCCTCTTCGATCTTATGCCGGAGCTGGTTCATGTAGACCCGGACGTACTGGTGTTCAAACTCCGCGTTCGGGCCCCAGACCTCGACCAGAAGCTGGCGGTGCGTCAGCACCTTCCCGGCATGTTTGACCAAGGTCACCAGGAGACGATATTCGATGGGCGTCAGGTGCACTTCGGTTCCCGACACCCACACGAGACGCTTTTCCAGGTCGACTTCCAGACCCTTGTGCCGGAACAGCGTCTCGCCCTCGGATCCTTCCGGCCGCGCCGAATGACGCAGCGCCACCCGGATCCGCGCCATCAGTTCGTCGACGCCGAACGGCTTGGTCAAGTAGTCGTCCGCCCCCGCGTCGAGCGCCGCGACCTTGTCCTTCTCCTGACCCCGGGCGGATAGGACGACGATGGGCACCTGGGTCCATTCGCGGACGCGCTCGATCACCTCCAGCCCGTCCAGGTCCGGCAGCCCCAGATCCAGAACGATCAGATCCGGCATCTGGGTCTCGCACTGGATGAGCCCCTTCTTGGCCGTGTCCGCTTCGACGTAGCGGAATCCGTTCTCCTCAAGGGTGACCTTGAGAAAGCGGCGGATCTGGGCGTCGTCCTCGATGACGACGGCGACTCGTTTCGACTCGCTCATGGCGGGGTCTCAGGCCCCCGCGGCTCCAGCGGCAGCGTGAACCGGAAGACGGCGCCGCCCTTCGGATGGTTCTCGGCCCAGATCCTGCCTCCGTGGAGCCGGACGATCGCCTCGCAGAGCGCCAGGCCCAGCCCCATGCCGGAGCGCTTCCCTTCCGCGGTCACCCGGTAGAACTTGTCGAAGATCTTGCGCTCTTCCCCGGGGCGGATGCCGGGCCCCCGATCCGCGACCTCGACCAGGACGGCTCCCCCCTCCACGCGAGCCGAGAGCTCCATCGGCGTCCCCGACGTCGTGTGATTCAAGGCGTTGTCGAGGAGATTGAAGACGAGCTGCTGGATCAGGGATCCGTCCATGGGAATCATCGGAAGGTCCGGCGGGAGGACGATCCGGAGGGGGTGCTCCTGGAGGCCCTTCTCGAGCAGGTCGGCGACGGCTCCGACGATCTCTTCCAGCGGATGCGGCTCCTTCTGGATCTCCACGTGGCCCGACTCCAGCCGCGTGAGATTGAGCAGATTCGTCACCGTGCGATTGATGTACTCCACTTCCTCCTGAATGCTCCGGAGGAGGTCCAGCCTCACCCCCGGATCCACGTTCGGCGAGGAGAGCAGGAGCGTCGTCGCCCCTTTGATCGACGCCAGCGGCGTCCTCAGGTCGTGCGAAATCGAGCTCAGGAGCGTGTTGCGCAGTTTTTCCGCCTCGACCTGGATGCGGGATTTCGCCGCCTGGAGGGCGAGCCGGTCCCGTTCCAGCGCGACCGCGGCCTGGGTGGCGAAGGTTTCCAGGAGCTGGATCTGCTGAGGAACGAGAAAGCCCGCCGGATCCCCCGGGGCGAAGCCCAGGACGCCGATAACCCGATCGCCCACCGTCAGGGGCACGTTGATCGACTGGGAGGCCTGGAGCGTCGGGGTTCCCAGGCCGGCGTTCTGCTTGTGATCGTAGACCCATTGGGCCACCCCTCGCTCGTCCAGGGGATGGATCGCGGCCGTCGTCACCGGTTCCACCCGGGCGTCCGGCTCCGGAAGGTAGAGGGCCGCCCGTCCATGAAAGACGTCCTCGACGTGCCGGAGGGCCACGGCGGCCAGCTCTTCCTTCCCCTGGGAACTCGCCAACTCCCGGCTCATCGAGTACAAGGCCGCCGTCCGCCGCTCCCGATCCGTGGCCGATTCGGCCTGCTGGCGGGTCCGGACCGCGAGAGTGCTCACGACCAGGCCGACGGCCAGCATCGTGCCGAACGTCAGCAAGGACTGGCTGTCGGCGACGGTGAAGGTGAGATAGGGCGGGACGAAGAAATAGTCGAAGGAGAGGACGCTCAGGATCGAGGCCAGGACGGCTGGCCCCCGGCCGAATCTCGTGGCGACGAAGACCACCCCGCACAGGTAGATCATCACCCGGTTCGCTTCCGCCAGGTGCCGAAGCAGGCTCCCGCAGAGAATGGTGCAGAAGACGACCACGCCCAAGGTCCCGGCGTAGCGTCGCCAGGCCACCGGACGGGCGGGCGTCGGCTCCGTCCTCCCGCCGTCCTGCTCGGCCCCCTTGATGACATACAGGTCGACCTCTCCGCTCTGCCGGGCCAGCCGGTCGACGGGGGAGCCGTACACCCAGTTTCTCCAGGATCGGGAGGCCGGCTTCCCGACGACGATCTTGCTCGCGTTGCGTTCCCGCGCGTAGCGGAGGAGGACATCGGTCAGATCGTCCCCCGTGAGCGTGGCCGTCTCGGCCCCGAGCTGTTCGGCCAGATGCAGGGTCTCGAGGACCCGCTCCCGGTCCGCCGGCGGCTGGGACGCGACCGCCGGCGTCTCGACATAGACCGCGATCAATTCCGCGTGGAGCCTCATGGCGAGGCGCTTGGCCGCCCGGACCACGTTGGCAGACTGCGGACTCGGGCCGACGCAGACGATCAGGCGCTCGGCGCCGGGCCAGGCATGGCCGATCTCCTGGTCCCGCCGGTAGGCTTGCATCTGGCGGTCCACGCGTTCGGCCGTATACCGCAGGGCCAGCTGGCGGAGCGCGATCAGAGTGCCTTTGCGGAAGAAATTCTCCCGGGCCTCCCCGGCCGGCTCGGCACCGTAGACTTTCCCCTCCCCCAGACGCTGGAGGAGTTCGTCGGGGGGAAGGTCCACCAGCTCGACGTCGTCCGCCTCTTCCAGGAGGGAATCCGGGACGGTTTCGCGGGCGGCGACGCGGGTGATCCGGGCGACCAGGTCGTTCTGGCTTTCGAGGTGCTGGATGTTCACGGTCGTGAAGACCGAGACCCCGGCGTCCAGGAGCGCCCGGACGTCCTGCCACCGCTTGGCATGAGCGGAGCCCGGCGAATTCGAATGCGCCAGGTCGTCGATCAGGATCACCCCGGGCCGGCGGGCGAGCGCCGCCTCCAGATCGAATTCCCGGAGCTTCGCCCCCCGGTTTTCGATCCAGCGCAGCGGCAGCGATTCGAGACCTTCGAGGAGGGCGTCCGTCTCCGGACGGCCATGGGAGTCGACGACGCCGACGAGGACGTCCCCGTGATGCCGCCGGAGGCGCTGCGCGGCGGCCAGCATGGAGTACGTCTTCCCCACGCCGGTGCAGGCCCCCAGGAAGACTTTGAGCCGGCCCCGCTTCGACGGAGAGGCCTTCTCCCCGCCTCCGGTCGCCGGGGCACCCGGGTTGAGACGGCTTCCGATCATTGCCACGGTGGCATTGTAATCCCGAAGCCCCCGGTTGTCTGCGTTGGCTTAGCTCGGAACCACGATCGGCAGGATCGCCACGGGCAACCCGTGGCGCTCCAGCCGCCGCTGGATGGATTCCGCCGTGCGGCCGTGCAGCAACGGGTGGTACCACTTCTGCTCCTGGAAGACCACTTTCCCGAGGAAGAACATGGCCGTCGGGCAGCGTTGCGCGAAGCCGACCGACAGTTTTTCCACTTCGTCGACGGGATCGGTACCGACCGCGATGCAGGTGACGGCGGCCATTCCGGCCCTCCGGGCCTGGTCCACGCAGGTCGTCACGGACCCGCGCGCCGTATGACGCACGTAGCGACCGACGTCGGAGGCCTTGAAGTCCGGCGCGTCAATCACCGGATAGTCGACCAGACCGATGGTGAGAAAGACGATCTGGTCGAAATAGTCGCCGAAGAGGCGCTGGATCATGTCGAAGGCGCGGTCCGGGGCCGAATCCTCGCCCGCGACGATCAAGACGGCCGTCCGCCGGCCGGGATCCATCGCGTCGATGCTTCGTCGAATCGTCATGGGACGCCTCCCGGAGTGCCGTCCTGGCGAGTCCCCCTTCGGGACCCGATGCACCACTAGAGCCGAATCGGGCTTAGGGCGGCATAAAAGGAAGCCCCTTACGTGTAAGGGAGCCATCAAGAAGGGGGAGCCGTCTTTATAGGATCCTGATATCGAAGCCCTCCTTCTTGATGCGGCCTTGACCGGGCGCTTTGCTCTAATCCGCCGGTCTGGAGAACCGCATGGAACCCTCCGCCCCCGACGCGCCGCCCAGCCTGACGACCCGGCTCAAGCACCTGATCATCGGCCGGCCCCGCGACATCCAGGATCGATCGACCTATCACAATCTGTCGCTGATCGCGTTCCTCGCCTGGGTCGGATTGGGCGCGGACGGGCTGTCGTCCTCCGCCTACGGTCCGGAGGACGCGTTTAAGACCCTCGCGGAGCACACGTACCTCGCGATCGGGCTGGCGGGCCTGACGGCGTTCACCGTCATCATCATTTCGGCCGGCTACAGCCGGATCATCGAACAGTTCCCCCACGGCGGCGGCGGATACGTGGTCGCGACCAAACTGCTCGGCAAGGGCGCCGGCGTGGTGTCGGGCAGCGCCCTCCTGGTCGACTATGTCCTGACCATCACCGTCTCCATCGCGGCGGCGGGCGACGCCCTGTTCAGCCTGATGCCGACGCCGTGGCATACCTGGAAACTGCCGTCGGAAGTGTTCTTCATCATCTTCCTCACGATCCTCAACCTCCGCGGCGTCCGAGAATCCGTGATCACCCTGACCCCGGTCTTCCTGGTCTTCGTGGTCACGCACCTCATCTTGATCACCGGCGGCGTTCTGGCGCACACGTCCCAGTTCTCGGCGACGATCGCGCACGCGAAGAGCGGCTTCTCCAGCGGCCTGGCGACGCTCGGGATGGGCGGCCTCTTGCTCCGGTTCATCCACGCCTACTCGCTGGGCGGCGGAACCTACACCGGCATCGAGGCGGTTTCGAACGGGCTGGCCATCATGCGCGAGCCCCGGGTGAAAACCGCCAAACGGACGATGCTGTACATGAGCTCGTCGCTCGCCTTCACGGCGGCCGGCCTCTTGTTCTGCTACCTGCTCTGGCACGTCGAGCCGGTCGAAGGAAAGACGATGAACGCGGTGCTGACCGAACGGTTCGTCCAGGTCGTCCCCTTGGGAAAGGCCTTCGTGTTCATCACGCTCATCTCCGAAGGCGCGCTCCTGGTCGTCGCCGCCCAGGCGGGATTCGTCGACGGTCCCCGGGTCCTGGCGAACATGGCCGTGGATTCCTGGATGCCCCGCCGCTTCGCCGCCCTGTCGGACCGCCTGACCACCCAGAACGGCATCCTGCTCATGGGCGCCGCGTCGCTCCTGGCGCTGCTCTACACGAAGGGCGACGTGGACCGCATCGTGGTCATGTACTCCATCAACGTGTTCCTGACCTTCTCCCTGTCGATGCTGGCGATGCTGATCCATTCCGCCAAGTCGAAGCGGGGAGAGGGGGGCAGCGCCGGCCATGTCGCGCTCTTCATCGTCGGCTTCCTCCTGTGCGCGACGATTCTGTTCATCACCGTCCTGGAAAAGTTCCTGGCCGGAGGCTGGGTGACGCTCTTCGTGACGGGAAGCGTCATCGCCCTGGCCTTCGTCATCCGCAAGCACTACGAAACCGTGACCGGCAAGCTGGTCGGCCTGTACCAGCAGCTCACCAGCATCCCGAAGATCTCCGAGGGTCCGAGCGCGGAGCCCGACCCCGCCCAGCCGACGGCCGCGATCCTCGTCGCGGGCTATGGAGGGCTCGGACTGCACACGTTTCTCACGCTGTTCCGCCAGTTCCCCAACCACTTCAAGGGCGTCGTCTTCGTCTCGGTCGGCGTCATCGACTCCCGGGAGTTCAAGGGGGAGGGGACGGTCGAGGCCTTGAAAGCGAACGTCGAGGACAACCTGAAGAAGTACGTCGACTTCGCGCACGGTCAGGGCTTCCCGGCCACGTACCGCATGGCCATCGGCACGGACGCGGTCGCCGAGGGGGAAAAGCTCTGCCTGGAGGTCGCCCGCGAATTCCCGAAAACGACGTTCTTCGCCGGGAAGATCCTCTTCCAGAGGGAGCGCTGGTTCCAGAACCTGCTGCACAACGAGACCGCAATGGCCATCCAGAAGCGGCTGCAGTGGGCCGGCAAGACGGTCGTCGTGGTTCCGGCGCGGGTGTCCTGAGCGAGGAAGCTCGGGAGCGGGCTATTTCTTGGCGGGAGCTTCCGCCGAGGCCTTCAGATCCGACAGGCCCTTCTCGAACATCCCGCCGACCATCTTGTCCATGTTCATGAACATGCAGACGGCCTTGCTGACGAAGCTCTTCGGGCCGGACATGGTCCAGGTCACGCCCGTCTGGGCCCCGTCCTGCTTGAACGAAAACGTCACGTCGTTCGTTCCCTGCATGGGCTTGAAGAACTCCAGTTTCATCCGGACGAGCTCGTTGGGCTTGGACTCGGTGATGGTCATGCGGCCCTCGCCGACCTCGTGATTGCCCGCCCAGCCGTAGGAGGCGTTCAGGCCGGACCCGGGCCCCTCGTAGGTCTTCTTCATCGCCGGATCGACCTTCTCCCACGGCGACCACTTCTCCCACTGGTGGAGATCGTTGACATACGGAAAGACCGAGGACGCCGGGGCGGCGATCGAGGCCGATCGCGTGACCGTGAATTCCGACGGCTGCATCGCCACGACGACGAGGAAGATGGCGACGACCGCCACGATGCCGATCAGCACTTTTTTCAAGGCCGAGCCTTTGTTCGGGGGATTCGACGCGTCCGCCATCCGCTTCTCCTTCCGCTACGGCCGGGCATTGTATCCAAGAAAAACGCCCCTCGACCACCGAAAACAGCGACCTTCCCGCCCCGCCGGAGCGGGCGCTCGAGGAGCCCGGGGGTGACGGGGGATCGTCCGGGGCAGCCGGTCAGCACGTGGCGGAGCTCGGCCCGAGGAGGCCCCAGGAGCCGGGAATTTCCGGAGAGCGGAGCTTGCCCTTCAAGAACAGCATGTGCGCCGTCACCATCGCGAACGCCTCGCGGAGGGGCTGGGTCGCGGCGCGGCCTTCGTACAGTTCGACCAGCTGGAGGGCCGCCTCGAAGGTCGAGCGGCCTCGCTGGTCATGCTGGGCCCGCACGCTCCAGAACGACGGCGGCCCCGGCGGCAGCGCGGCGCACGGAAGGTCCCGGATGACCGGCAGCCGGCGGCTCAGATGGGCGCATTGACGCCAGCTGCCATCCAGGAGCACGAAGCCGCGCCGCCGCTCGGTGGGCGCCGGGTCCAGAACGGGAGCGCCCTCGCGCGGATAGATGAGCGTCCACTCGATGGAAGGATCCCGGAGCGGCCCCGGGTCGAACGCCGGCTCCCGCATTCCCGCCGGGAGCAGCAGGGTGCTCTCCGTCATCCGGGCGAAAAGACGGCCGGTATTCGTCGGCTTGTAGCTCTCCCGGACGTGCTGGACGATGGCGATGGGAGTGCTAAAGCGGCGCTTCGGAAGCCGCGCGCAGGCGCAGGTCGCCGGGGGGAGGCCGCAGCCCGGGCAACGGGGCTTGCGCTTGACCCGCTCGTGACTCATGGACCGCATTCTACTAAGTTCGCGGATTTCCGCCCCGGTCCGGCCCCGAATTGCCAATGAGTGGTAACCGGCCCGGCCGGAGGCGCTATAACTAGATCAAGCAGACTACGGGGAGAGCCGCTGATGAAAACCTTGTCCCGTCGTGCCTTCCTCCGGGGCTCCGGCGTCGCCGTCGCCCTTCCGCTCCTCGACGCGATGACCCCCGCCTTCGCCGCCCCTCGAGCGGTTCTCCGGCGCCTGGTGGGGATGGAGACGAACATGGGCATCCTGCCCCAGTTCTTCTTCCCCGAAAAGGCGGGACGGGACTATGTCGCCCCTCCCTATCTCGAGCGGCTCGCCGCCTTCCGCGCCAAGACGACCGTCTTCTCCGGAACCAGCCTGCCGGGGGTCACCGGAGGCCACGCCTCCGACCGCTGTTTCCTCACGGGGACCCCCCACCCGGAGCGGGGAGGGTTCCGGAACTGGGTGTCGCTCGACCAGGTGGCCGCCGAGCAGATCGGCGGAGACACCCGCTTCCCGTCCCTGGTGCTGGCGATGACGAGCGAAGGGGGCATGACGCTCTCGTTCACGCGCAGCGGTGCGGCGATCAGCGCCGAGCGGAGCCCGCGCAAGGTGTTTCAGAAGCTCTTCGTCCAGGGGAAACCCGAGGAGATCGAAGCCAACGCCGAGGCCATCCGCCAGGGTCGCAGCATGCTGGACTTCGTGGGCGACCAGAGCCGCCGGCTCGAGAAGAGCCTCTCGACGGCCGACCAGCAACGCCTGGACCAGTATCTCAGCTCCGTCCGGGACCTCGAGAAACGTCTCCAGAGCGCCGAATCCTGGGAGTTCAAGCCCAAGCCGAAGGTCGACGCCCAGCCCCCGGTCGACATCGACGACGGCCGCGAGTTCGTCAAGAAGACGCGCCTCATGATGGACGTCATGAAGCTGGCGCTCGAGACGGACTCGACGCGCGTCATCTCGCTGTTCATCGACACCACGGTGATCCACAACATCACGCACCACGGCAACCGTCCCGAGGCGATCGCGGAGCTGCGCGCGAAGGAAGAGCAGCAGTTCGACGCGCTGGCCTCCTTCCTCGGCGCGCTCGACGGCGTGAAGGAGGAGGGAGAATCCCTCCTCGACCGCACGATGTGCCTCTACGGAACGAATATGGGGAGCGCGAACTCGCACTCGAACGTCAACCTTCCCGTCCTGCTGGCCGGCGGCGGATTCAAGCACGGCCAGCACCTGGCCTTCGACTCGAAGAACAACTATCCGCTGACCAATCTCTATCTCTCGATGCTCCACCGCCTGGGCATCGAGACGAACGAGTTCTCGACCGCGAAGGGCACGATGGCGGGGCTGGAGCTGGCATGAGCCTTGCGCTCGGCGCCCTCCTCCTCTGCCTCCGTCAGGATCCCCAGCCCTACCTGGAGAAGCATTGCGTCGAGTGCCATGACGGCGAGACGAAGAAGGGCAACCTCGACCTCACCGCCCTGAAGCCCGACTTCCGGAACCTCGAGACCTTCGGCCGCTGGGTGAAGGTCTATGACCGCGTCCAGGCCGGCGAGATGCCTCCGAAAAAGAAGGCCGCCCCGCCGGCGGTCGAGACCCAGGCGCTGCTGGGATCGCTCAAGACGTCGCTCCTGGCGGCGGATCGCGCCAGGATCGACGCCCAGGGCCGCACCGCCGTCCGACGCTTGACCCGGGGCGAGTACGAACACACCGTCCGCGATCTCTTCGGGCTCGCGGGGATCCCGCTGGAAAGCAGCCTTCCCTCGGACGGCATGGCCAACGGCTTCGACAAGAGCAGCGAGGCCCTCGACCTCTCCCACGTCAACCTGGCGAAGTACGTGGAGGCGGCGGACCAGATCCTCGACATGGCGATCGCGACCTCGCCGAAGGCGCCCGTGTCCCACCTCATGCACATCAACCTGGCGAAATACGTGGGCCACATCCTCGGCAACGGCGACGGGGTTCTGCTGAAGGACAAGCAGTGGGATCCGGACTATCCCCCCGCCGGCGAGCAGGGCCACCTCGACCAGGGCGCCCACGAGCGCATGGGCTCCTACGGCCACGGGAGCGCGGTCGGCCTGTTCCGCCACGAAGACGAGTCGTTCAAGCCGTACTTCCAGGAATTCGCCTGCCTCTACCCGGGGCGCTACCGGCTGAAGGCCTCCTTCTGGAGCTTCCAATGGGACAAGGGCAAGATCCTCCCATCGCGCGGCACCGAGGCGGCCCGGCTATCGATCGTGCACTTCCAGGACGACGGGCGCGGCGGCGGTCATCCGAGCACCGTCCTGGGCTACTATGATGCGCCATCGCTGGAATCCCGGGTCCACGAGATGGAGGTCTGGCTGAATTTCAAGGACGGCATCGGCTTCAACACGGCATCCCTGGCTCCGGTCGCCAATTACAGCCGCAAGGGCCGCTCGATGGCCTTCACGGGCCCCGCGATCGCGGTCGACTGGCTTGACATCGAAGGACCGATCCACGACGCCTGGCCGCCCCCCTCGCACAAGACCCTCTTCGGCGAGCTTGCGATCACCGAATTCAGGCCCGCCGACCATCCCGGCGTGCGCGCCCCGAAACGCGCGCCCCTCCGGCAGGGGGTCGTCCATAGCCAGAACAAGCCGGATCCCTCGGCCGGAATCTGGAGCGTCGACAGCGCGACTCCCTCCGCCGACGCGGACCGCCTCCTCGCCGCGTTCCTGCCCCGAGCCTTCCGGCGGCCGGTGGACGCGTCCGTGCGCCGGCAGTACGTCGACCGGGTGGAGGCGCGCCTGAAGGCCGGCGACTGCTTCGAAACGGCGATGCGCTGGGCCTACCGGGCGGTGCTGTGCTCGCCGGACTTCCTCTACCACGTCGAGCCCGCGGGAAGGCTGGACGAGCATGCCCTGGCCTGCCGCCTGTCCTACTTCCTATGGAATTCGAAGCCGGACGAGCATCTCACGGACCTCGCCGCCTCCGGCAGGCTGCGCGATCCGAAGACCCTTCACGCCGAGGCGGAAAGGCTCCTCCAGGATCCCCGCTCCGACCGCTTCGTCGACAACTTCCTCGGTCAGTGGATGAAGCTGCGCTCGATCGCCGCGAACGATCCCGACGGAAAGCTCTATCCCGAATTCAGTCCGTACCTGCAGGATTCGATGCTCGGCGAGACGCACGCCTACTTCCGCGACCTGATCGACCGGAACCTGAATGCGAGCTTTCTCGTGAAGTCGGACTTCGCGATGCTGAACGAGAAGCTCGCGGTGCACTACGGCATCCCCGGCGTGACCGGCTCGTCCATCCGGCGCGTGGCCCTGCCCCCGGACTGTCCGCGGGGACCCTTCCTCACGCAGGCGTCGATCCTGAAGATCAGCGCCAACGGGACCACGACGTCGCCCGTGCCCCGCGGCGCCTTCATCATGGCGCGCCTCCTGGGCCAGCCCCCCGAGCCGCCGCCTCCCAACGTCCCCGCGGTCGAGCCCGACGTCCGCGGCGCCGTGACGATCCGAGAGCAGCTCGAGAAGCACCGGTCCTTCCCCGGCTGCGGTTCCTGTCATTCGAAGATCGATCCGCCGGGCTTCGCGCTGGAATCGTTCGACGTGATCGGCGGCCAGCGTACCCGCTACCGCTCCCTCGGCGCCGGCGATCCCGCTCCCCGAGGCCCCATCGACCCCTTCATCGGCATCGGGTTCAAGCTCGGTCCCCCGGTCGACCCGTCCGGCGCCTTGGCGGACGGTCGCCCCTTTTCCGGCATCGCCGGGTTCCAGTCGCTCCTCGCCGCCGACCCCGCGCGACTGCTTCGGAACCTCGCCGAACAGCTGGCCCGGTATTCCACCGGCCGCGACGTGACGTTCAGCGACCGCGACGAGATCGCCCGCATCGTCCGGCGCACCCAGGACGAGGGCGGCGGGATCCGGACCCTGATTCACGAGCTGGTCGAGAGCCCCCTCTTCGAGACCCACTGAGGAGCCCCCGCATGATCCTCCTGCTCGCCGCCCTGAGCCTCCTGACTCCCGAGGTCCAGCCGGTCAAAGTTCGCGTCACCGGCCTTTTCAACAGGGAGCGCGAGGCCGATCTGCGCGCCGCCATCAAGTCCCTGCCGGAGCTGTCGATCGCGAGCCTCGATTTCGACACGTCGGAGGTCACCTTTTCCTGCGATCGCGTCACGCTGTTGGGCAAGGGGACCGAAAAACAGCAGCTGGAGCGGTTCGACACCTTGATCCGCAACGCGTCGACCCACACGTTCGGCATCCGACCCCTCTGCGCGACGCCGAAGGAGAAGCTGACGCGGATCGACATTCCCGTCCTCGGCCTCGATTGCCGGGGTTGCGAGTTGGCGGCCTACGAGGTGATCTTCAAGATGGACGGCGTGGAGCAGGCGACATGCAGCTTCAAAGCAGGGCTGATGACGGCGCTGATCGACCCGGAGAAAACGTCGAAAGCCGCCCTCGAAGAGGCGCTTAAGAAGCGGAACGTCACCCTCAAGTCCCCCTGAGAGACCGGCGCCCCCCGCAGGGCGTGTCCTTTCCGACCGCCCTCCCGCCGATCGCGCGCCGGTCCCTTCGGAGTCCTGTCCTGTCGTGCTTCCCAGGGAATCCGGAGTGGGCCAAGCGCTCCAGGAGGCCGGGAACGCGTCCGGATGCCGCGAGGATCCGCACGACCGCCGCCGAGGGACCCCAGGGATCCCGGAGGCTAGCGCAGTACCAGGAATCTCCGGGAATTGCCCCGTGGAGCCGTTGCCTTTTCTAGGCTTTGGTATAAACTATGCAACGTCGGGCCGGTGCCGACGTTCATGACTACGACGACGCGAGCGGCGATCCCCAAATTTGACAGCCCACCGCTCCGACGATACTCGGACCATCTCTTCGCCGATGAATCGCACGTCGAAGCCCGCTTCCAGAATTATTGCGTCCGCAGCGCCTACCAGCCCATCTTCAGTTTTGCTCACGGACGTCCCGTGGGGTTCGAGGGCCTGGCCCGTACCCAATCGGCGACCGGAGTGCCGATGTCCCCCGGCGAACTCTTCGGGTCGGCTTCCGACCTCGAGAGCACCGTCTTCCTGGATCGCCTGCTCCGGACCCTCCACCTGGCGAATTTTTCGGATCCCGCCTATCGGACTGCCTGGCTTTTCCTGAACATCAGCCCGACGGCGGTCGTGAACGGCCGGGCGTTTGGCCCCTTTTTCAAGGAGATGCTCCACGCCTTCAGCATGCCGCCGCAGCGCGTCGTGGTTGAAATCACCGAACACGAAACGCCGGACGAACGCGTCCTCGAGGAGGCCACGCAGTATTACAAGGAGATCGGCTGCCTCGTCGCCATCGACGATTTCGGCGCGGGACACTCCAACTTCAACCGGATCTGGCGCCTGAAGCCCGACATCATCAAACTCGACCGCCACATGATCTTTCAGGCGGCGCAGGATTCCGCCGCCCGCCGGGGGCTGGTGGGAATCGCCGGCCTGCTGCACGAGCTCGGTGCCCTGGTCCTGGCAGAGGGCATCGAAACGGAGGAGGAGGCGCGGGTCGTCGTCCATGCGGAGGTGGACCTGCTCCAGGGCTACTTCTTCCAGCGTCCTTACGTGGGGCCGCCTCCCCGGCTCGAACACCAGGAACGTTTCGACACCCTGCGCCGCAGCCTCTTCCAGCAGGCCAAGGACGACGAGGACGAGTTCCAGCACTCGGTCCGGGCCTATCGGGAGGCGTTTAGCCGCGCCGGCGACGCGCTCTCGGCGGGGCACGCCTTGCCCGTGGCGGTACGGGAGATCCTGTCCCTCCCCACCGTGATCCGCTGCTACCTGCTCGGCGCCGATGGCTCACAGATCGGCGACAATCTCGCCGCTCCGGACTACGTCTCCCGTCGCGACCCCCGGCATCAACCCCTGAACACCGGGGGCGGCGCCAATTGGATGCATCGCCACTACTTCCGGCGCGCGGTCTCGAATCCGTCCCACATCCAGATCAGCCGGCCCTACCTGTCACTGACCGATCCGCGCATGTGCCTGACGCTGTCCCGGGCGATCCGCCGGGGTAGCGACCTGGTCGTCCTGTGCTGTGATCTGGAGTATCCGGTCGTCCCGCCGAGGACCGCGCGCGGAGGGGACCCGCCCCGCCCCACGGGATAGGCCTCGCCGCGATGCAGGGGAAGTCCTTCGGACCTTCCCCGCGGACCGTCAGCGTCATTCCTCTTCGATCGACTCCTCACGAGGGTCGGCCTCGGGGCCGCTCCGCCCCGTTCGAGGCATCCCCTCCCGGTCCCCGGCCCCCGACAAAAAGGAGCTCTTTCCCGACAATTTTGTCGGCCCCTTACCCCTTCCCGACGCTTGCGGCCGTGGCACATCACTTGCGATAACTCGGGGGATGGGACCCCCAGACGACTCTCGAGATTCGGCCTCCCGGGGAGGGACCTCCCGGAGGCGTCAAAGCTCGAAGACGACCGTCCCCCCATCCCCGCACGGGGTGACGCAAATCCTCGTCGTCGAAGATACCCCTGAAGACGCGGCACTGCTCCAGACCCTGATCGAAGGGTCCAAGACCGGACGATTCCGCACGGAGACCGTGGACCGGCTTTCCGCGGCCTTGGAACGCCTCGCGGCGGGAGGCATTCACGCCGTCATTTTGGATCTGACCCTCCCGGACAGCAGCGGACTCGAAACGTTCGAAAAGGTGCAGAAACTCTATCCCACCGTGCCGATCCTGGTCCTCACGGCGTCCGCCAACGAGTCCATGGCCGACCTCGCCATCCGGCACGGAGCCCAGGACTATCTCCTCAAGGATCGCGTCGACAGCGCCCTGGTCGTGCGCGCCGTCCGCTACGCGATCGAACGGAAGCGGGCGGAGAACGCGCTGCGGGAAAGCGAGGAGCGCTTCGAGCTGATGGCCCGCGCCACCAACGACGCCGTCTGGGACCTGGATGTGGCGACGAACCGGATGTGGTGGAACGTGGGCGTCCGCTCCTTCCTGGGCTATCCCGCCGACACCGTCGGATCCGACTTCAACTGGTGGCAGGACCACATCCATCCCGAGGACAAGGGCCGCGTGATCTCGGCGGTCCGCGCGGTGATCGACGGCGGCGGCCGGTTCTGGCTGGACGAGTACCGGTTCCTCTGTGCCGACGGCTCCTATGCCTGCGTCTTCGACCGCGGCTACGTACTTCACGACGACCAGGGCAAGGCGCTACGGATGATCGGCGCCATGATGGACATCACCGACCGCAAGCGCGCCGAGGAAGCGCTCCGGGAAACGAACGAAACGCTGCGCACCCTGATCCAGGCGTCTCCCCTGGGAATCGCGGTTCTGGACGGTGCCGAACGCGTACGAATCTGGAATCCGGCGGCGGAGCGGATCACCGGCTGGAGGGCCCACCAGGTCCTGGGCCGGCCGGTCCCGGGGATGACCGGGGCGGGGCGCGCCGACGAGTTCCCCGGCCTCGCCAAACGGGTCCTCCGCGGCGAAGCGGTGACGGGTGCCGAAATCCCGGGACGGAGGAAAGGGGAGATTCCGATCGAGCTCAGCGTGTCGATGGCCCCGCTCCGGGACGCCCGGGGGGCGATCTCCGGGGCGATGGCGATCCTGTCGGACATCTCGGAGCGCAAGTCCGCGGAGCTCCAGAAGAGCCAGCTCGAAGAACAGCTGCGCCAATCGCAGAAAATGGAGGCCGTCGGACGCCTGGCCGGGGGCGTGGCGCACGACTTCAACAACTTGCTGACCGCGATTTCGGGATACGCGGAGCTGCTCCAGGGAAAGTTCGAACCGGGCGACGCCCTCCGGGGCTACGTGGACGAGATCCTGAAGTCCTCCGGACGCGCCGCCCAGCTGACCCGGCAGCTGCTGGCCTTCAGCCGCCGCCAGGTCCTCCAGCCCAAGGTGCTGGACCTGAACTCGGTCGTCCAGAGCATGGACGACCTCCTCCGCCGCCTGATCGGCGAGCACATCGAGCTGACGACCTCCCTCGCCGCGGGCCTCGCGTCGGTCCGCGCCGACCAGGGTCAGATCGAGCAGGTGATCATGAACCTCGCCGTCAATTCCCGCGACGCGATGCCCAGCGGCGGACGCCTGACCATCGAAACGCGGAATGTCGATCTGGACGCCGGCTACAACGACCGTCATGGCCGCCTGCGAACCGGCCCCCACGTCCTCCTGGCCGTCACGGACTCCGGCATCGGGATGGACGCCGAAGTCCAGTCCCACCTCTTCGAGCCGTTCTTCACGACGAAGGAGCAGGACAAGGGGACGGGCCTGGGCCTGGCCACCGTGTACGGGATCATCAAGCAAAGCGGGGGGGACGTCTGGGTCTACAGCGAGCCCGGCAAGGGATCGGTCTTCAAGATCTACCTGCCCCGGATCGACGAAGCTCCGGAAGGGTTGGCGAAAAGCGACGCCCGGCCCCGGCCGAACCGGGGCACCGAAACCGTCCTCCTGGCGGAGGACTCCGACGTCGTCCGGAGGCTGCTGCGGGAACTGCTGCGGTCGAACGGATACACGCTGCTGGAAGCCCGCCATGGCGTGGAGGCGTTGGACATCGCCCGGAACTTCCAGGGCAAGATCGATCTCCTGGTGACGGACATGGTCATGCCGCAGATGAGCGGCCGGGAGCTGGCGGCCCACCTGTCGCCGGAGCGGCCGGAGATGAAGATCCTGTTCATGTCCGGGTACACGGAGGACGCGATCGCCCGACAGGGGGCGCTCGACCCCGGCACGGCTTTCCTCGAAAAGCCCTTCACGCCGGACTCGCTGGCCAGGAAAGTTCGGGAACTATTGGACCAGAAGGACCCCGGGTAAGCGATTCCGGGTACTGAAATTTGCGAACCCTGAACCTGTGAGCTAAGATCAACCATGATGACTCCGAAAAACGCCGACCCTCTTCGCCTCCTGTATGTGGAAGACGACCCCACCTCCGCCCGGCTCGTCAAGATGATCGCGGAGAAGGAAGGCTACGCCGTCGCCCTGGCCGCCAGCGAGAAGGAATGCCTGAAGATCACGGGAGAGGACCCTCCCGCGCTCTTCCTCCTCGACCTCACGCTCCCCGACGCCTCCGGCCTCGACCTCATGTCCCGCCTCAAGGAGAAGCATCCCAGCATTCCCGCCATCGTGGTGACGGCGTCCGATTCCATCCAGGACGTCATCAGCGCCATGCAGCGGGGCGCCGTCGACTACATGACCAAGCCCGTGGATGCCCGGCGCATGCTCGTCTCCATCGCCAACGCCCTCAAGCTGAGCACGCAGCAGACCCAGATCGCCCGGCTGATCGCCGACGTCTCCAATGAATATTCGCCCGACCAGCTCGTCGGGGGATCTCCCGCGATGGAGAGGGTCCGGCAGCACATCCGCAGGGCGGCGGTCAGCGAAGCCACGGTGCTCATTTCCGGGGAAAGCGGAACCGGCAAGGAGCTGGTCGCCCGCGCGCTCCACGCCGCCGGACCCCGCGTCGCGGGACCCTTCATCGACGTCAACAGTGCCGCCCTTGCCGAGACGCTCCTCGAAAGCGAGCTCTTCGGCCATGAAAAAGGCTCCTTCACGAGCGCGGTGTCGCGGCGCCGGGGCAAGTTCGAGCAGGCCGACGGGGGCACGATCTTCCTGGACGAAATCGGCGACATGCCGCTCCCCACCCAGGCCAAGATGCTCCGCGTTCTGCAGGAACGATCCTTCCAGCGCGTCGGCGGAGACGAACGGATCAACGTCAATGTGCGGGTCATCTGCGCCACCAACCGGAACCTGGAGGATGACGCCCGGTCGGGGACGTTCCGCAAGGACCTCTTCTACCGGATCAACACCTTCGTGATCGAGATCCCCCCGCTGCGCGACCGCGTGGCGGACATTCCCGAGCTGGCCCGGCACTTCCTCGCCCGGACGAACCGCCTGGAAAAGCGGCAGGTCCAGGGCATCTCCGCCTCGGCCATGGAAGCCCTGTGCAGCCATCCCTGGCCGGGAAACATCCGGGAGCTTCAACACGCGGTCGAACGCGGAGTGCTCGTCTGCGACGCCGACGAGATCCAGCCCGAGCATCTCCCACCGGCCGTCCTGCGGGAGCAACCTGCCGCCGTCCCCGCCGGGGAGGCCCAGGGGCTGATCGAAGCCGTCGAACGGCTGGAACGGTCGATGATCCTAGCCGCCATGGACCGCAACAGCTGGGTGAAGGCGCGGGCCGCCCGGGCCCTGGGGGTCACCGAGCGGATCCTGGCCTACAAGATGACGAACCTGGGGATCGAGAAGCCTCAGGGCTGATTCCTTGCCAACCGCCTGCGCGTCCCGTCGATGGCCTCGATCGTGCTGCCCCCCGGCCGCGCCGGCTTCGCCCTCCCACCGCCCGGCCGGGGACTCCCCGACTCCTCCCGCAGCCGGAGCCAATTTTGGAGCGCGGTCCGACATTTCTGTCCCCTGCCCTCCGATTTCGACGGCCGGCGGCCTTTCGCCCTTGGCACGGGAACTGCTCCTAGGGTCCGCATGCGGGGAGGCATGATGGACATGAAGGCATTGCATCGCATCCTGATGGTGGAAGACGAGCCGGACATCCAGGCCGTCGCCCGGGTGGCCCTGGAAGCCGTCGGCGGATTCAGCGTCGACATGTGCAGTTCCGGCCGCGAGGCCCTGGAGCGGGTGAAGTCGTGCGCTCCCGACCTCATCCTGATGGACGTGATGATGCCCGGCCTGGACGGGCCCTCGACGCTCCAGCAGCTGCGGGCCGATCCCGCGACGGCAGGGTATCCGGTCATCTTCATGACGGCCAAGGTTCAGTCCCACGAAGTGAAGCGCTACCGGGATATCGGGGGCCTGGGCGTGATCGCCAAGCCCTTCGACCCCATGACGCTGGCGGACTCGGTCAGGACTATTTGGGAGCAGGAACATGCCGGATCCAGCGGATCCCGTTCAGAATCAGCTGGCTAAGCTGAAGCAGAAATACGCCGCGGACTTGCCGCTCAAGGTCGCCCGCGTGGAGGAGCTGGTCGCCGGCTTTCTCGCCGCGGCGTGGACCGAGGAATCGTGCTTCGCGACCTACCGCCAGATCCACAGTCTGGCCGGAAGCGCGGGCACCTACGGCTTTAGCGACCTGGGAACGGCGGCGCGGGCCGGCGAGCAGCTCCTCAAGCGAAGCCTGGAGCTCCGGGGACCGTTGGGCGAGGCCGATCGCAAGGACTTGGCCGCCGCCCTGTCGACGATGAAAACGCTGGCGGGGGCCGCCGCCGGATGAAGGGTGCTGAGGGAGGATTCGTGCTGAAAACCGCATTGCTGGTCGGCGCCACGGCGATCTTCCTGTCCCACGCGCTGGCCGCGCAGGAGGACCAGGAGAAGAAGCCGCGGAAATCCGACCAAGATCTCTCCGATCTGAGCCTCGAGGATCTGATGAAGGTGGAGATCACGTCGGTCTCCAAGAGCGAGCATTCCCTGATGGATACTCCCGCGGCCGTCACCGTGATCCGAGGCGAGGATCTGCGCCGCACGGGCGTGACCTCGATCCCGGAGGCGCTCCGGCTGGTGCCCGGCCTGTCCGTCGCCCGCCTCAGTTCCAGCAAGTGGCTGGTCGCCTCGCGAGGATTCTCGGACCTCTTCTCCGACAAGCTGCTCGTGCTGATCGACGGACGCAGCGTCTACACCCCTCTCTTCTCCGGCGTCTTCTGGCCGGCCCAGGACGTCGACCTCGAGGACGTGGACCGGATCGAGGTCATTCGCGGTCCGGGCTCGTCCGTGTGGGGAGCCAACGCCGTCAACGGAGTCATCAACATCATCACCAAGAAGGCCAAGGACACCCAGGGCGGGAGGGTCACCGCCGGCGCCGGCAGCCAGGAACGGGCCTTCGGATCCGCCCGCTGGGGTGGGATGATCGGCGACGACCTCGCCTACCGGGTGTACGGGAAGTCCTTCAGCCGCGGATCCGGAGTCGGCGTCGACGATGACTGGGAGGGGAGCCAGGGCGGCTTCCGATTCGATTGGACGCCCAAGCCGTCCGATTCCGTCACCTTCCAGGGAGACTACTACCAGGTGCTGACCGATGGGACTCAGACCATTTTCGATACGACCTCTCCCTTCTCCTTCGTGACGAACAAGGCGACGGACTACTCGGGGGGAAACCTGATTCTCCGCTGGGAACACGAGCTGGCGCCGGAGTCCAAGCTGCGCGCCCAGTTCTACTACGACCATAGCGAATACCGGCAGCCGGTCATCCAGGAGCTCCGCGACACGCTCGACTTCGATGTCCAGCTCCAGACGCGCGCGTTCTGGGGACAGCAGCTGACGTGGGGCGTGGGGTACCGCTGGTCGCAGAGCGATGTTCACAATACCCCGTCGGCGGCATTGAAGGAGACCCGCAAGATCTCCGAGATCTCCAGCGCCTTCCTCCAGGATGAGATCCCCCTGGCCGACACCGTGAAGCTGACGATCGGATCCAAGTTCGAGTACAACAACTACACGGGCTTCGAGATCGAGCCGGGGCTTCGCTTGTCCTGGAGGCCCGCGGAGAATCATTCGGTCTGGTTCTCCATCGCCCGCGCGGTGAGAACGCCGTCGCAGGCGGACGATAACCTCGCGTACGTCTACACCAATCTGCAGCCCACGGTTCCGCCCACCCTGATCCGGGTGACCGGCAATCACGATTTCGAATCGGAGACCATGAACGCCCTGGAGCTCGGCTACCGCGTCCAACCCCTCGACTCGGTCACGCTGGACATCGCCACGTTCCGGAATCAGTACAACGATCTGCGGACCTCCGAGGCGGGACCTCCCGATCT
>Ga0070731_10001290_pt1 | contig 26517 bp, 28 predicted proteins | sample Coa_R1_2_FD_66448 | JGI IMG/M metagenome (GOLD analysis project Ga0070731, IMG submission 66448) | Surface soil microbial communities from Centralia Pennsylvania, which are recovering from an underground coalmine fire - Coalmine... | ecosystem: Environmental > Terrestrial > Soil > Unclassified ... | reverse complement strand
GCGACGCCTCCATGCGCCACGGTCGCCGAACCGGTCTGTGCCGCTTGACGCAGGTCGCGCTGAGCGGAACGCCTGGCTCCCAGGGCGCGTCGACAAACGCGCTCTGCAGCGCGACGCGTCCCTCGCGCGTGCACACGCGCCACACACGCCACGCTTCTACCGGCTCGACAAAGTCGGGCACCGTAAAAGCGTCGGCGTCTGCAAGCGCGAGGGACGTCGTCATCACATCGCCTCGTTAGACGTACGGCGCACAGGACGAGGCCTGGTGGAATGCCCGCCCGAGCTCACCGCTGGGGTCGGCGTTCTTCACCTGGTAGACCGCCTTGGTGAGGTCCTGAGCCATGAGCGTGAGCTCCCGCCGCACGGTCGTTAGCGCGGTCGCCGCTTCGGCCGCCGAGGGGTGCCTCGGCATTGCCGACTCGATCGTGCTGATGCTCTGCGAGAGGCTGCTCTCGAGCGCAGCGAGGCTCTGCTTCGCTTGCTCGCCGCCGTTCGTGCCCGGCGCGCCGAGGTTCTCGAGCGACTGGGCGAGCTTCTCCGTCGCATTTTGGGCCTGGCGCCCCGCCTGTCTGAGCGGAGCACCGCTGATACCGACATGCAGCGTGAGGTTGTGGAGCGCCGTTTTCCACTCCGTGAACGCGGAGCAAACGCCACTTGCCCACTCCACGGTGGCCGACGAGCCGTTGGTCGTTTCCGCCGGCTTTTTCCCTCCCCCGCACGCGGACGCAGTGAGGACGAGTCCAACCACGGCCGCCGTCAGCAGCACGCGTGATCCTGATCTATTGAGATGGGTTCGCATGGCCTGATGGGAACACCGCAGGCGGCCGCTCACCAGGGAGTAGGCACCTCGCGTCGACGAGGGCGTACATGCGGCCCGCGAGTCAGGCTTCCGGCGAGCCCTCGAGGTCCTGCTCGGCGAGGAAGAGGAGCGCAGCCCTGACGCGCCGGCTGACCTCCGTCTCGTCTCTGAGGCCGAGCTTCGAGAAGATCGAATTGATGTTCTTCTCGACAGCCCGCCTCGTCATGAACAGCGACCCCGCGACCGCGCTGTTCGACTGGCCGGCTGCCACGCCTGCGAGCACCTCCCGTTCACGCGGCGTGAGCTGCGCGAGCTTCGAGTTCTTCGCCCGCGTCCGCGCCTCCACGAGGACGTCGACGACTTGCGGGTCGACTACCGAACCGCCCGACGCGACCTCGCGGATCACGCCGACAAGCTGGATCCGGTGACCGATGTGCTCCTTGAGGATGTAGGCGCGGCCCCCGGATCCCTCCTCGAAGAGCGCGAGCGCGTAGTGGGGGGTGATGTACTGACTGATGACCACGACGCCGATATTCGGGTCGAGCTCCCGCACTGCGACCGCCGCCTGGATTCCCTCGTTCGTGTTCGTCGGAGGCATGCGAATGTCCGTGATGACGACATCAGGCCGATGACGCTCGACCGCCTGCAGGAGCGTGGGTAGGTCTCCGCAGTACTCGAGCACTTCGATCTCATCCTCCCCTTGCTGCTCGAGCGCTCTCCGGATCCCTTCTCGGATCAGGTACGAGTCCTCCGCGACGACGACACGGTAGGGGGTGCTCTCCTTCATCCGACCGGGTGGGCCACGAGGCCGTCCATCGCCGGGCGAGCGGACGCGAGAGGAATCCGGCCCTCCACTTTCGTGCCCGCCCCTGGGCGAGAACGGACGGTGAGCGAGCCGCCGACCGCGCCGATTCGGTCCGCCATGTTCGTCAGACCGACGTTCTCCCCGCCGGGTTCGGGGACAAACCCGCCTCCGTCGTCGATGACCGAGAAGCGGACGGCGCGCTGATCGTCCCAGAGCCGGAGCGTCGCCACCGCGTCCTCGCCGGCGTGCTTGGCGACATTCTGGAGCGCCTCGAGGCAACAGTAGTACACCGCGGTCTCGCATTCCGGAGACAGCCTGCCGGGATCCTCCATCCTGACGCTCAACGGCACGACCGACCGACGGGCAGCCTCGCGCAAGGCGGCAACGAGCCCTTCTTCGGCCAGCAGCGGGGGAAAGATTCCGTGGGCCAGTGAGCGGAGGTCCTGCAGGGCTTCGTCGAGCTCAGAGCCAAACTCGACGAGCTCGGACCGCAAGTTCGGCTCGCCGTCCACCGGGAGCCTGTTCGCCAGATCGAGGCGAATCCGCAGCGCGACGAGCTTCTGCTGCGCTCCGTCGTGCAGATCGCGTTCGAGCCTCCTCCGCTCTTCCGAAGCCGCGGTCACGAGGCGCTTCTGCGAGGCGTGAAGCTCGTGAACCGTGTCGACGAGATCGTGGTGCAGGCGGCGGTTCTCGAGTGCGAGCGTGGTGGCCACACCCACGGCCTCCAGAAGCTCGGGGTCCTCGTCAAGGACGCTGTCGTGCACGATCGCGAGGGCGGGGTTCGCCGAGTTCGCGTCCTGGCGCAGCGACCACCAGGAGACCTCCCCTGCGGACGAACCGGCTTCAACCGTCTTGCCATGGCGATCGACGTACTTGCGACTCCGGGGCAACCAGAAGACGAGCCTGGCGAGCGGATCGTCGAGCATGCTCCGCACCAGGTGCTCGACGGTGGCGAGGGACGGCTCTCCGATGAGCCGGGTGCTCAGGTAGCCAAGCGCTTCCGCGGCGTACGAGCGGGCGTACAGGAGAGCTCCCACGAACCCGAGCGGTGCGACGATTCGCGTCGCGACCAACGTTGCCAGTGCCCCATGCGCCACATCGGCGCCGGCGGCAGCCGAGAGCGGTGCGGTCGCGGCGACCGCGATGAGATAGGGCGCCACCGCGGCGTAGAGAAGCGCGAGTGTGCGCCGGCGTGGGCGGCTCGCCTGCAGGAAGTGGAGAACCATGTACGCAACGAGGCTCGCCGCCGAGAGAGCCCGGAGCACAGACGCCACCTGCACCAGCGCATGCTCGGCTCCCGGCGCGTTGACGAGTCGAAGCGGGTTCGTCGGGCAGGCCCCGGCGCACAGGTTGACGATGGACCCGACGCCGGCGCTGGACGAGGCAAGCAGGGGTGGAAGGTCGCCGAACGCGAACGTCGCGAGCGCGAGCGACAGCACGGCCCATGCGGCACCCCGCGGGCGTCCGTGGGGGAACGCCACGAGCAGCCAGGTGAGGCCGATCGGCGCCGCCCATCCGGCTACGACCCCAACGGTGTAGCCCCCCGGGTTGCGCAAGCCGGTGAGAGAACTGACGGCGATGAGCAACCCCTCGAGGAGCAGCAGCGTGCCGATGGAGCTCGAGGGCCGCGCGTTCCGCCACAGCAGCCCCGCCAGGGCGAAGGTTGCGATGTTCGCGACGAGGACGGCCGTCAGTGCGGTCGGCTCCGCCGTCCCACCGCCCATGGCGACGATCGCGACGGAGGCGCCGACGGCGACCGCCGCGGCGAGGCAGACGAGGAGATCGGATCTGGCCGGCGCCGCGCCGAACGCGACGCCGCGCATCCCTGCCGGACCGCGGCGTTGTTCGTCGTCGAGAAGATTATCGAGCGCCTGGCTAGTCACCGTCCTACGTTCTCCTTCGTCCCCCCTAGACTCCCGGACGTCGCAGACTGCGTAAATCGGGGTTTAACCGAAGTCAATAGTACGGGTCGTTTCCCGGAGAAGGATGCGAGCACACCCCGGCGCGCACTTGCCTACGCCCCCTGAGCCTCCGCCGGCCACGGCGACACTCGGGGAGAAGCTCCGATCTCGAAGGAGAGTCCCTTGAGTACCGCGTCCGAATCCGTAATCGCGCTCTTCGGCTCGGCCGCAGTCGCCGAGACCGCGGCGCGTCGGGTCATGGCGTGGACGGAATCGAACTCGCTCGCGCGGGTCGAGGCCCTCGGCGTTCTCGCGAAGGGCGGTAACGGAAGGGTCTCGATGCGAAAGCTCGGCCCGAGAGAGACACGGAAGGGGGCCGCCATCGGTTTGCTCGCCGGAGCGCTCTCCGCCTTTGCGTCGGACGAGCTCACCCTGCTCCAGGGGCTCGCGGTCGGGGCTGCCAGCGGCGGTGTTGTCGGCTCGCTCTTCCGCAAGGACCTACGGCTGCGGGCCGAGACGCGCTCGCGAATCGCTTCCCGGCTGAGCCCCGGCGGCGCCGCAGTGCTGGCGATCGTGCCGGTTCGACAGGCGGCGGTCGTGACTGAGAAGCTCATGGAGTACGGCGGAGCACCAGACGCCGGCACTGCGTCCGAGCCGGCGCGCGTCGCCGAGCCCGTGCCGTCGCCCGGTTGAGCGATTAGCCCAGACAGGCCAGGCGAATCGGGGGTGGCCTCCGCGAACCTGACTCCATGCCCCCGGAGTCGGAATTCGATGAGGTCGTCCTCTTCGACGTACCCGCCGCGTATGCCGACGAGCTCTGCATCCGACTGACGCCGACCCGCCTCGCGTGGCTGCACCGGACCGACGATGGCGATCTCTTCGTCGTCGCCGCCCTGCGGGTCGAGCTGGACGATCTGGCTCGACTACTGCGCTACGTCGAGGCCTGGGTCGCCGGCTCCGACGTCCCGTACCTGGCGTTCCTCCTCGATGGACGGGAGTACGAGCTGCGAGCGCCGGCTGAAGCGCTGGCCGCGTAGTACGCCCTCGGCTCTTCCCGGCGCCTCAATCGGCGTCGTACCGGACCACCGTGTTCGCGAGATAGTCGGGCAGCGCACGCCGCCGAGAATCGAACAGGGCCGGCAGAAAACCGAGGAAGCACGGGATGATCGCGAGTGCCAGCCCGAGCGTGCGGACGACCGCCCGGCCGGCCGAGAGACGGCCGTCCGCGCCAGGACCGCAGACGCGGACTCCCGCCAGCCGCATGCCGAGCGTCTGGCCCGCGGTGCTCCAGAAGAGCGTGAAGTAGCCGACGGCGACGATCACGCCGCCCGCCCCCAGGAGAAGCGCTGCCAGGGAGTGCGGTCGTATGCCTCCGACGAGCGAGGACACCACCCCGACCGCTCCGCCGAGAAGTAGCGAGAGGCCGGCGACCGCGAGCCCGTCGACGACGAGAGCAAGCCCCCGACTCGCGACACCTGCGAACTCGGCGGGTGTCGGACCGGAGATCCGCATGTCGAGCCGCGCCCCGCCGCTCCGGATGCTGCCCGCCACCTGCTCCGCCAGCCCGGAGGATGTCGACGCGATCGCCGCGTGCAGCTCCGGCCCGGACAGACTCCGCTCGAGCGCGGCGCGAAAGGCGTCACTTGCGATGACCCGGTCGACGAGCTCGACCGACCGTGGGCTGTCGAGCGCGACGCCGACCAGCCGTTCGAGCTCCCCCGCCTCGGCGAGCTCCTGCATCACCCGCTCGAGCACGCGGTGGCGCGCGAGCGAACGAGCGAGCTCCTCCGGCAGCGGCCCCGCCAGGGCCGCGTCGAGGACGCGTCCTGCTTCCGGGGTCGAGAGGATCTCCTCGGCGGCCGACTCGAGAGGACCGCGCCAGGCGCGGGCCGCCGCCCGCGCGGGGTAGATCGCCGCGCTGCGAAGTCCCTCGCCCCGCCCGGAGCGGCCAGTGTTCACACCTGAAATGTGCTCCTCCGCGCGCGCTCCGGTCACGACGTCTGCTCTACCGCCTCGGGGAGGTGAGCACCCAGCAGGACGCGGCCGGCAGGCGTACGGTCGAGCAATGAGCTGGGCACGCCGGCGGCCCATCCGGATCGCCGACAGGCAGAGGACGGACTCGCCGGCGTCCGCCACACGTAACGACGGGAGCCTTGACGACGTCGTTCTCTTCAATGTCCGCCGTGCTGCGCAGACGATCTACGACCGCCTGCGGGTCGATCACGAGACCTGGGTGCAGCTCCGGAACGACGACCAGCGTGTCGCGGTCGCCGTCGACAGAGACCCGGCGGAGCTCGCCTCACTCCTCGACACGGTCAGAGCGGTGCTGCACGAGTGCGGCTACGCGCGCATGCGGTTCGAGCTCGACGGGCGCTCGTACTCGCTGCGACTGACGCGCTGAGCCCGGCTACATGCCCATGGCGTGATAGCCGGAGTCGACGTAGAGCGTCGACCCGGTCACGTTTACGGCGCCGTCGCCGAGGAGGTACGCGGCGGCGGCGCCGACGTCATCCGCGGTGACGTGCCGGTGGAGCGGTGACCGCTCCTCGACGATGTCCTCCATCGTCGTGAAGCCGGCGATCGAGCGCGCGGCGAGCGTGCGCACCGGCCCGGCGGATACGGCGTTGACGCGGATGTTCTTCTCTCCGAGATCCCACGCGAGGTACTTGACGCACGAGTCGAGAGTCGCCTTCGCGACGCCCATGACGTTGTAGTGCGGGACGGCGCGCTCGCCGCCGAGGTACGTCATCGTGAGGATCGAGCCGCCGCCGGCCTTCTCCAGCAGCGGCTCGGCCGCGCGAGCGCACGCAACGAGCGAGTAGGCGCTGATGTCGACCGCCATCCAGAAACGATCGCGCGGCGTGTCGGTGAAGCGGCCCTCGAGGTCCTCGGCCGCGGCGAACGCAACCGAGTGCACGAGGAGATCGAGCTCACCGCCAAAGGCGTCCGACACCTCCGCGAACACGCGCGCGACATCGTCGTCGGAGCGAACGTCGCATTCCGTGACAAGCGGAGAGTTGACGGACTCGGCGAGCTCGCGCACCGACTTCTCGATCCGCTCGCCCTGGTACGTGAAGGCGAGGCTCGCGCCGCCGTCAGCGAGTTGCTGCGCAATCGCCCAGGCAATCGAGCGCTTGTTCGCGACGCCCATGATGAGCCCGCGCTTGCCCTCGAACGATCCAGCCATGCGGCGATCCTAGAGGGTTCATGGAGTAGCGTCTCCACATGGCGCGCGTCGCGGTCGTCACGGGAGCGTCGTCCGGCTTCGGCGTCGAGATCGCTCGCCGGCTCGCGGCGCGGGGCGACCTCTGCGTCCTCCTCGCCCGGCGTGCCGACAGGCTCGAGGCGCTTGCAGCGGAAATCGGGGGCGAGGCGGAGCCGTGCGACGTCTCCGACCGCGCCGCCGTCGACGCCGTCGCGGCGCAAGTGCTCGAACGCCATCCGCGAATCGACGTCCTCGTCAACAACGCAGGGATTCCCGGCCGGACGAGCTTCCTCAACGGCGACCCGGAGACGATCGAGCGGCTGATCCGGACGAACTACCTCGGCGGCGTCTGGTGCCTGAACGCCTTCCTCCCCGGTCTGCTCGCCGCGGCGCCCTCCCACGTCGTGAACATCGTCTCGGTGTCGGGCGTCGTTGCCGGCCCGCCCAGCGGCCCGTACTCGGCGTCGAAGCACGCGCAGCTCGCGTTCTCTCGCACGATTGCGGCCGAGCTACGGAGCCACGGCGTTCGCGTCCACACCGTCAAGCCGGGATTTGCCGAGACGGAGGGCTTCCCGCAGAAGTGGCTACCGAAGCCCGTCCAGCGAATCGTCATCGGGCCGGACGAAGTCGCCGACCACGTTCTCCGCTCCATCGAGCGCAATCGTGGCGAGACGACGGTGCCGTGGTTTTATGGGCCGCTAGGTGCTTTGCAGGACATGCTCCCGAACGTTTTCACCGTTGTCCTTGGGCGCGCGCCGAAAGCTCCCTAGAATCTCAGCATGAGCCTGCCGGCCCAGACGGGGGGGCCAACGGTTACCGACGTTATGGCGGTCGCGGACTTCCGTGCGGCGCTGCGCCGGTTCATGCGGCAGAGCGAGCGCATTGCGCGCCAGTCAGGCCTGACGCCGCAGCGCTACATCCTGCTGCTCATGATCAAAGGCTCACCGGGCGGCCACGAGCAGTCGACCGTGACCGAGCTTTCGGAGCGGCTGCAGCTCGCGCAGAGCACCGTCACCGAGCTCGTGCGGCGCGCCGAAGAGGCGGGGCTCGTCGAGCGCGAGCAGTCGCAACAGGACGCACGCGTTGCTCATCTCCGGCTGACGGCGGAGGGCGACTCGCGGCTGATGCGGTCGTTCACCGAGCTCGCGAAAGAGCGCGATCAGGTGCGCGACGCGTTCTCGCACCTCGAAGGTGGGGTGACGGGCTAGCCGACGGTGCGGCGGCTCGCGCGCTCCGGCGAGCTGTTGATCCCACAGGCAATCTCGTAGCCGATCGTCTCGGCCTGCGCGGCGTGGCGCTCGATGAGGAGCCCGTCGCCGACAATCGTCACCGGCGTGCCCGCTTGCGACTCGCCGTCGAGCTCGACGGCAAACGCGTCCATCGAGACAGTGCCCACGACACAGCGCGGCTCGCCGTCGACGAGCACGTCCGTGCCGGTCATGTCACGGCGGAAGCCGTCGGCGTAGCCGATCGGCACGGTGCCGATCCACGTCGGCTTGTCGGCGACGAACCGGCGGCCGTACCCGGTGCTCTCGCCGGGCTGGAGGAGCTTCACCTGCGCGAGGTGGCTGCGCCACGAGAGCGCAGGACGGAGACCGTCCTCCGCCGGGTCGGTGTCGAACGGCGAGATGCCGTAAAGCGCGATGCCACAGCGCGCCGCGTCGAAGCGCGCGTCGGGGATGCGGAGCGCGGCCGCGCTGTTCGCCGCGTGGCGCGTCAGGTGGGCGTACGGCTCGGTCGCGGCGCGGAAGCGCGCGAGCTGTTGCGCGGCGAAACCCGGGTCGTTGTCGGCCGTCGCGAGGTGCGTCATGAGCCCGACGACGTTCGCTGGCGGCTCCGGCAGCTCGGCGAGCCCCCACCGCCCCATCCCGGAGTCGAGCTTGAGGTGCACCCGAACGTCGTCCGGGATCTCGCCGTCGCGGGCGACCGTCACCTCGAGCCGCGCCTCGCGTGCAGCGGCGACCTCGTCGGTCGGCCCCATGACGAGAATCCGCGCCTCGGGCAGCGCGCGCCGCAGCTCGAGCGCCTCGTCCACAGAAGCGACACAGAGGACGGACGCCCCGGCCTCGAGCGCCGCCCGCCCGACATCGACGGCGCCGTGCCCGTAGCCGTCCGCCTTGACGACCGCCCAGAGCTCCGCGCCGTCGAGCGCCTCGAGCAGCCGGCGAGCATTGTGGCGGATCGCCACGAGGTCGATCGTGATCTCGCTGCGATGCATTGCCCCCAGCCTAAACGGGGCGTAGGTTTGAGCCCGTGAAGGCGCGGTTCCCGCTTCTCGTGATGCTCGCCGGCTCGGTGACCTTTCTCGCGAGCCTCCTTTACCTAACGTGGGTCTCCGTCGGTGACTCGTCTCTCGCACTCCTCACAAGGCACGGCGCGTTCAGCCTCCTGAACCTGTTCAGCAATACGTTCGCATTCGATGAGTGGGGAGCGTTCGCGCAGGCCGCAGCGCTCGCGGCGGTCGCCCTGGGATTTTGCGCCGTCGTCTCGCTCATCCGCCCCGAGCTCGAAGGCGCGCTGCCTATCGGCGGCTGCGCGATCGCGCTCGCCGCGCTCGCCCTCGTGAATGCCGCCGACCTCCGGACTCAAGGGATCTACCGGGCCGGGTACGACGGACTCTCGGCACACCTCGGCACCGGCGCGTACGTGGGAGGAGCCGCAGCGCTCGCTGCACTCCTGAGCGCCGCTTGGGTGAGCCATGACGACATCCCCGACCTGCGGAACGCTGCCGCCGCCACGCTTCTGACGATCGGACTCGTCGCCGCCTACGTCCTCCCCACCCTGAATATCCACACGCACCGGCTGACGGGATCGGGCGGTTTTCAGTTCGTCGGGGCCGGAAGCTATGGGACGGCCATCATGCTTCTCATCGCGAGCTTCGGCCTGACGTTCTGGTTCGGAGCGAGCCCACCGATCAGACGCGTCTCGGCCGCAGTAGTCGTCCTCGTACTCGCGATCGGAGGCTTCAGCATTCTCGGAACGCACATGCACTGGCCGTACGAGGCGTGGCTTGCCATCGGCTGTGCAACCGGTCTCCTCGTGCTCGCCGTGGCAACGAGTGATGAGCGCCGCGTCGCGTGGCCGACGCGACACGACGCGCTGGCGCTCGAAGGCGCGGCCCTTCTATTCGTGTCTCTCTTCTTCAACTGGGAGAAAGCGTGTCCCCCATTTCCCGGAGGCTCGTGCTACGTCTACAACGGTTGGGGCGGCGGGCTCGCCGGAGGCCTCGTGGCGATTTTCGTGGTGTTGCTGGTCGGCTTTCGGCGTTTCTCGCCCGAGCTCGCCGTCGCCGTTGCGATCTACGTCCTCGCGTGGGGGCTCGATATCACAGCCCACGGGAGCCTGAGCTATGGCGCGTTTCTCGGCTTCGCGGGAGCGGCGCTTCTCCTGCTCACGGTGGGCTTGCAGCTGCCAAGGAAGCTCCCTCGTCCAGGCGCCCGACTCGTCCCCGCCGTGGCGAGCGTCGCGTTTGTCGCGATCCCAGTGGTGACGCTCACGCAAAGGTTGTGGACGGACATCGGGTTCGGGGCGTGGCAGCTCCAGCTCCTCGAGGCGGCCGCAATCGTCCTCGGGCTTCGGCTGATCGGGCGTTGGCTGAGTGGCCGTGCACCGGACGACGAACTGCTGCTTGTGCCGATCGCACTCCTCGCGCTCACTGGCCTCGATCTCTGGAGCCAGGACATCCACTTCGTCAGCTTCGGGAGTTGGCTCTCGCTCGCTCTCTCCATCGTGCTCGTCGCGCTTGGCTGGCTCGGGCGGTGGGGTGGGCTCGATCGGCTCCGGATTCCCGACGAGATCTGGCGCATCGACCGGATCTCAACCGGCGAGAACTGACGGCAGCGCCTCGATCACGTCGCTCGCGACGAGCCCGTAGCGCTGCGACGCCTCGCGTGACGCGAGTTGCTGCGCGGCGCACGCCGCTGCCGCCGCTCGCTGCGGTTCCATCCCCTTCGCAAGGAACGCGGCCGTGATGCCGGTGAGGACGTCGCCCGTGCCGGCGGTGGCGAGCGACGGCAGACCGAGTGCGCAGACGAGCACCCCGCGCCCCCGCGCAGCGACGAGCGAGTCCTCGCCCTTGAGGACGACGACCGCGTTGAAGCGCTCCGCCGCCGCCTGCACCGACGCAAGCCGGTGGGCGGCGATCTCCTTCGAGTCGCGGCCGAGCAGGCGTGCGAGCTCACCCTCGTGCGGCGTGAGGACGCGCGGCGCCGGCCAGTCGCCCGGCTCGAGCTCGAAGAGCGCGTCCGCGTCGACAACCGCCGGAAGCGCAACCTCCGCCAGGAGACGGCGCACGAGCCGCTTCGCCTCCTTGTCGCGGCCGAGGCCGGGCCCGATCGCGAACGCATCGGCGCGCACCGCCGCCTCGTCCACCTGCTGCAGCGGCCGCTTCACCGCCTCGGTGACGAGCTCCTCCAGCACGGGCACGGACTCCTCCGGCGCGCAGATCGTGACGTAACCGGCGTCGGCGCGGAAGGCGGCGCGTGCCGCGAGCGCCGCAGCGCCCGTCATCCCCCGCGACCCGCCGACGACGAGGACGTGGCCCGACGTGTACTTGTTGCCACCCGCCGAGCGGCGCGGCACCTCGTCGAGGATCGCCGGCGTCACGAGCGCGTTCGCGGTCTCCCCCGCCTCGATCCCGATGTGGGCGACGACGACCTCGCCCGCGAGGAAGCGACCCGGTGCGACGGCGAGGCCGACCTTGGGGCCGTGCATCGTCACGGTGACGTCCGCCCGAACCGCCGCACCGGCGACCTCGCCCGTCGAGGCGTTCACGCCCGACGGGATGTCGACCGCGACGACCGGCACCCCGGCGCCGTTGATCTGTTCGATCACACGCGCCGCGTCCTCTCGTGGCGCACCGTTCATCCCGGTTCCGAGCAGCGCATCGACGAGCACGTCGGGCCGCTCCTCGACGATCTCGCGCCCCGCGGCAACGAGCAGCTCGCCCGCGATCTTCCCGTCGCCGCCGTTCGCGCCTCCGCCGGCGTAGACAGCAACCCGCCGCGCGTCGGGGAAGCGGCGCATGACCTCCTCGGCCACCGCCGCGCCGGCGCGCTGCATCATCGCGGTGACGTCGTGGCCCGCCTCCACGGCGCGCATCTCCTCGGCGGTGTAGAGCGGCTCAGAACTCGACGGACGCAACAGCCACCGCCTGCGCAAGCTCACGCGAGTGGGTCATGGAGAGGTCGACCGCCGCCGCACCGAGCGCAGCGGCGCGCTCCGCGATCCTCCCCGACAACCGCACCGCCGGCTTCGGGCGCCCGACGATCTCGATCTCTTTCCAGGCGAACGCGCGCGCGACGCCGAACCCGAGCGCCTTCCCGACCGCCTCCTTGCCGGCAAACCGGCCGGCGTAGCTCTCCGCCGGGTTTGGGCGGGAGTCGCAGTACTCGCGCTCAGCCTCGGTGAAACAGCGCTCGCGGAAGCGCTCGTACCGTGCGAGCGAGCGGCGGATCCGGTCGACCTCGATCAGATCGGTGCCGACGCTGACGTGCGTCATAGGTGATCCTCGATCCAGTCCGGCAGGTGCGCGATCGAGGAGACGATCCCGTCGGGCAGCACGCGCGACGCGTCGAGGGCGTCGGGACGGAACTTGCCGGTGCGCACGAGCACGGCACGCATTCCCACGCCGCGCGCGCCGACGATGTCCGTCTCGAGATCGTCGCCGACCATCCACGTCATCCCCGGCTCGCAATCGAGCGCCTCGCACGCTGCGTCGAAGTACGCGGCACTCGGCTTCCCGAGCACGACGGCCTCCGTCTGCGCCGCGTATTCGATGCCCGCGACGAAGCAGCCCGAGTCGAGGAGCGGTCCGCGGCGCGTCTGCCACCAGCGGTTGCGGTGGAGGCAGTAGAGCTCGGCGCCGAGCTCGAGCTCGGCGAACGCGCGCGCAAGGTTCATGTACGAGAACACGAGGTTCGTCTCGGGCGAGTCGTCGGCACCGCCGATGAGGACGGCGTCCGCGCCTTCGCCGACGATCTCGAGCTCCTCGAGGTCGTGGATGAGTGCGTGCATGACGAGGGCGAGGACGCGCTTGCCGCGCAGCGCCACGCTCGCGGCGTCCGCCGTCGTCTGCACCTCGGAAACGTCGAGCTCGATCCCCATCGCCTGCAGCTCGGCGGCGAGCTGTGCCTTCGCGCGCGTGGTGGCGTTCGTGACGAAGCGGAGCCGGTGGCCGGCCGCCCGCAGCTCGCGCACCGCCTGGGCCGCTCCCGGGATCGGCTCGCCCGAAACGTGCAGGACTCCGTCGACGTCGAGCAAAATCGCGGCCATGGCTGTGGACTCTATTCGCGTTACGCGCTCGGTCGTGCTTCCGGTCGCCGAAGTCGAGCTGCAGTACTCGCGCTCGAGCGGCCCCGGCGGCCAGCACGCGCAGAAGTCGGAGACGCGCGCCGTCGCTGTGTTCGACGTCGCGGCTTCCGCTGCACTGACGGAGCGGCAGAAGCAGCGCGTGATCGCGCGCGTCGGCCCGGTGCTGCGGGCGGTTGCGCAGGACGAGCGGAGCCGCACACGCAACACCGAACTCGCGCTCGAGCGCCTCGTCGCGCAGCTCCGCGACGCGCTACACGTCGAGCGGAAGCGCGTCGCGACGAAGCCCTCCAGAGCGGCGCGGGAACGGCGGCTCGACGAGAAGCGCCGCCGCGGCGACGTCAAGCGCCTGCGACAGCGTCCCCCGGACTAGCGCCTTCGATGTCCGCGTGCGGAAGCCACTCGAGCCAGCGCGGCAGGTACCAGCTGCGGCGGTCGAGGATCCCGAGGGTCGCCGGCAGCACGACCGAACGGATCACGGTCGCATCCAGAAGCAGCGCGATCGCAACTCCGAAGCCCATCTGCTGGAACTGCACGAGCCGGCCGGAGGCGAAGCCGGCGAACACCGCGACGATGATGAGCGCCGCGCCCGTGATGATCCGCGCGGTCGACGCCACTCCCCACGTCACCGCCTCGCGCGTCGAGCCGCTCACGTCGTACCGCTCCTTGATCCGGCTCATGAGGAACACCTGGTAGTCCATCGAGAGCCCGAACAGCACCGAGAATAGGAAGAGGGGCACCCACGCATCGATGAACGGCGTGTGCGTGAAGCCGAAGAGACCCGCGCCGTGACCGTCGAGGAAGATGAGGGTGAGTAGCCCGTACGCCGCGCCGACCGACAGCAGGTTGAGGAGGACGGATACGAGCGCGACGACGATCGAGCGGAACGCAACGGTCAGGAGGATGAAGCTCAGGCCGAGCACGAAGAGGATGACGTACGGCGTGGGAGCGCTGACCGCGTCGAAGTAGTCGATGTTCTCCGACGTCACGCCGCCGACGTAGACATGCGCACCGCTTCCGGCGAACAGCTTCGGGATCGTGTCCGACCTGAGCTTGCGAACCGCGCTGATCGCTTCGCGCCCGACCGGATCGCCGTGCAGCGGGGCGACGAGCAGTTCCGTTCCGTGGGAGGACCGGATGGCCCCCGCGCCCAACTGCCCCTGGGCGAGAAGCAACTGCCCCAGGCTCAGCATGTCGCGGGTAACGACCTTCGCTCGACCCCCGACGGCGACGATTCGCACCGGCTCCGGCTGCTGGTTCGGGAAAGCCCGCTGCACCGCGAGGTAGCCCTGCTTCGACGGCGTGCTGTTGGGCAGCGTCGTGATCCCGTTCGCGCCGATGTGCATTCCGAAGACCGGGATCGCGAGTGCGAGCAACCCCGCCACCGAAAGGGTGAGAGCGACGACCGGATGCCGCAAGACCGCGGTCACGACCCCACGCCAGAAGCCGCCTTCGGCCGCCTCGGCGCGACCGACGTTTCGACCGATGTACGGGATCCGGAGCCGGTTGATGCCGTCGCCCCACATGCTGAGCAGCGCGGGAAGCAGCGTCAGCGCGGCGGCGACCGACGTGATCCCGACGACGATCGCGCCGAGCGCGAGGCTCCGCATGATCGAGGTCGGGACGATGAACATGCCGAGCAGCGCGATGATGAACGTCGACCCGCTGAACAGCACCGCGCGGCTCGCCGTCGCACCCGTCCGCACGATCGCATCCTCCTTCGAGAGCCCGTGCGCGCGCTCCTCGCGGTAGCGGGAGACGACGAAGAGCGAGTAGTCGATCCCGAGCGCGAGACCCATCCCCGTGAGCATGTTGATGGTGAACGTCGAGAGCGTGAACTCGAGCGAGACGATCGCGACCATCCCAAGCGCCACGATGATCGAGAGGATCGCCATAAGGAGCGGGACGAGACCCGCGACGACGGCGCCGAAGACGAGCATCAAGATGATCAGCGCCGCCGGCAGCCCTAGGCCGAGCTCGCCGCCTTCGAGATCCTTCGATGCTTGCTGCCCGAAGTCGTAGTTGACGCTGCGGTAACCGGTGACGACGGCCGAGAACCCGTGCCCTCTCTGCTTGGCAAGCACGTCCTCCACCTGTTTCGCGCCCGAGTCGCTCGCTATGAGGAGCGAGACGAGCGCGCTGTGGCGATCCGGCGAAACTGCGGCGAACTGTGCATGGCTCACCTGGCCGGTCTCCTTGAGCGCGGCGAACAGCCTCGTAGCGAACGCCTTGGCCTGCGGTGATCCGACCGTGTACCTCGGCGAACTGACGAGGATCACGTCGCCCTTGAGCTGCGCCGCAACGGCGGGGAACGCCCTGTCGATGGCCTTGATCGCCTCCTCGGACTGAGGCGAGCCGATCACGTGCGCCTGCGTGCTCAGCCCGTGGAGCGATGTCCCGATGAGCGCAATCGCCACGACAACAGCGACGCCCCAGAGCGCCAGCGTCCGCCCCGGATGCACCGCGCACTCCCGTGCAAGCCGCTCGGTCATGCGCCGAGCCTACTCGTCAGCCGATGGCCAGTCCCCATGCGCACTCGGCGTCGTCGAACGCCGCGTCGCGATGGGTGACCGACGGTGAGAGCCTCGAGGTAAACGACTTCGTCGCGAGCGGGTACACCCGGACGTTCGCGATGCTGCCGCAGTCGGCGACGTAGAGATTGCCGCTCGCATCCCAGGCGAAGTTCGCCTCATAGGGGTCGCCCTTCAACCCGACCTTGTCCACCAGGGTGGGCGCCGCGCCGGGCTTGAGGTCCTTGGCGTCGTAGCGCACGATCGCGGCACCCTTGCCGTTCGACGGGTTGCTCGAGGCGTACAGGTCGCCGCGCTTGTCGAACGTGAGACCACCCGGAGCAGTGAGGCCCTTCAGGAACGTCGGCACGCTGTCCGCGGTGATCGGGACGTCGTACATGGCGATCGAGCGCGTCGATGTGCTCGTGACGTTGGAGACGAACAGGTCGCCTTTCGGGTCGAACGCCAATCCCGACGGCGTCATGTCCGGGAGCGACAGCGTGAGACTCGGCACGAGCGTCGTGTTGTCGGTGAACGGCGCGGCGAACTCGTAGACCTTCTTGTTGAAGTAATCCTCGACCCACGCGTTGCCCTTGCGGTCGAACGTGAGGTTGTCGTCGTCTCCCGAGCCGGGGAGCGTGAGGGTATAGAGCGGCGGGAGCGACGGGTTGAACGGGAGCCTGAAGACCTGGATCTCGGCGGGGAACGGAGCCGAACACCCCGACGGGTAGCTGAGAACCCAGAGGTGGCGCTTGTCGTCGACGGCCATGCCAGCCGTGCAGCGCAGACCGTTGTCCCCGGTGCCCGAGATCGACGTGTCCTTCGATTTCGCGGTGAGCGGCAGCTTCGTGTACTCGAGCTGGTAGGACAGCGACTGGCCGTAGAACAGATCCCAGTACACGTCCTGGACGACCACCTTCTCGTGGCGCGAGGTCGTGACCGACGTCCCCTTGCTGTCCGTGACCGTCACTTTCACCGTGAACTGGCCGGCGTAGAGGTACTCGTGCTTCGGCGAGGCGGCGAGCGAGTGCGAGACGACCGGCGGCGAGCCGTCGCCCCACGAGATCACGACGTTCCGGAGCGTCGTACCGCGGGGCACCGAGCTGCCTTTCAAGCTGGCGAAAACGACTTCGTGTGTCAGCGCGGTACTCGGAGTCAGAGCCAGGGCGGCTCTGAGGCGGGTCGTGGTCGCCCCCGAGCCGGCGGCGGTCACAAAGAGAACCGCACCGACTGCGGCGAGGAGACAGCCGATGAGCGGGAACCTCATGTGGAGACCGTACTACTCGACGGTGACGGTCTTCGCGAGGTTCCTGGGCTGGTCGACGTTCAACCCGCGCAGCCGCGCGATCTTGTACGCGAGCAGCTGCAGTGGCATCGCCGCGAGCGGCGCCTGGAGGAAGTTCGGCGTCCGGGGCACGTAGATCACGTCGTTGGCGTGGTGCTGGATGTCCTCGTTGCCGTCGGTCGCGATCGCGATCACGTGCGCGCCGCGGGCGCGCGTCTCCTGGATGTTCGAGACGATCTTGTCGTAGACATGGATGTTCGTCGCGACGACGACGACGGGCGTTCCCTCCTGGAGCAGCGCGATCGGGCCGTGCTTCATCTCACCGGCCGAGTACGCGTCGGTCGGGATGTACGAGATCTCCTTGAGCTTCAGTGCGCCCTCGAGCGCGACCGGCAGGCCGATATGGCGGCCGAGATAGAGGAAGAACGGCGCGTCGTGGAAGCGCTCCGCGATCGAGTCGATCGGGTGGTCGCCGTCGAGGAACTCCTGCATCTTCTGAGGCAGCTCGTGGAGGCGATCGAGGATGAACTCGATCTCGTCCTGCGGCAGCGTGCGGCGAATCTCGGCGAGCCTGAGGGCCAGCAGCGAGAGAAGCGCAACCTGCGCGGTGAACGTCTTCGTCGCGGCGACGCCGACCTCCATCCCGCAGCGCGTGTAGAGCGTCGCGTCGACCTCGCGCGTGATCTGCGTCCCCATGAGGTTCGTGATCGCGAGCGTCCGCGCACCCGCCTCGCGCGCGAGCTTCACGGCGTTGACCGTGTCGCGCGTCTCGCCCGACTGCGAGATCCCGATCACGAGCGTGTCCTTCGAGAGGACGGGGTTGCGGTAGATCCATTCGCTCGCGATATCGAACTCGACCGGGACCCGGGCCCATTCCTCGATGATGTAGCGCCCGACGACGGCGGCGTGATACGCGGTGCCGCAGGCGACGATGACGATGCGGCGGAGATTCCGGACCTCCTCCTCGGTCATCCCGAGCGCCTCGAGCATGAGCTTGTGGCCGCGAACGCGGTCGCCGATCGTCTCCTGCACCGCCTCGGGCTGCTCGTAGATCTCCTTGAGCATGAACGTCTCGTAGCCGCCCTTCTCGGCGCTCTCGATGTCCCAGTCGATCTCCTGCGCGGCCGGCGTCTCGATCTCGTCGCCGTCAACGAGGACGCGGACGCCGCCCGGCGTGATCTCGATCACCTGGCCGTCCGCGGGGTGGATGACCGTGCGCGTCTCGCTGAGGAAGGCGGCGATCGACGAGGCGAGGAAGTTCTCGCCGTCGCCGAGCCCGACGACGAGCGGCGTCTGGTGGCGCACGCCGGCGAGCAGGTCGGGTTGGTCGTGGTGGATCGCGACGATGGAGAAGTGGCCCTCGAGCTGCGGATAGACGCGCGCGAGCGCCTGCGCGAGGTCGCCGTCGTACTCCTGCTCGAGCAGATGGACGACGACTTCAGCGTCGGTCTCGGAGGTGAACGTGTGGCCGGCGGCGGTCAGCTCGTCGCGCAGATCCATGTAGTTCTCGACGATCCCGTTGAGGACGATGGCGACGCGCCCGGCGTCGCAGCCTGTGAGCGGATGTGCGTTCTGCTCGGTGACACCGCCGTGCGTCGCCCAGCGCGTGTGCCCGAGCCCGTGATGCGCGCGCGAGCCGTTCGTCCCGGCCGCCGCGACGAGATTGTCGAGGTTGCCCACCGCGCGGACGTACGCAATCTCGCCGTCCTCGCGTAGCGCGATCCCGGCCGAGTCGTAGCCCCGGTACTCGAGGCGCTTAAGGCCGTCAAGGAGCAGCGGCTTCGCCTCACGCGGTCCGACGTATCCGATGATCCCGCACATGCGCCTGACTCCTTCCCTAAAAACGCAAAAAGCCCGGCTTCGGAACCCGGCCGCAGCGTCGCGGGGAGTTCAGCCGAGCTCGTGTGTTACCAGCGCGGCAAGGCTATCACAGAGCTTCTCCGCCTCTTCTTCACTCTCGGCCTCGGCGAGAACGCGCACCACCGGCTCCGTTCCCGAGGGCCGGACGAGACCGCGGCCACGGCCGGCAAGCTCCTCGTTGACGGCGGCGACCTGCGCGAGGAGAGAGTCGGGGAGCGGGCCGCGCCCGGTGCGCGGGAGGTTCCGGACGACCTGCGGGAAGCGCGGCATGACCGCGGCCGCCTCGGAGAGACGGCGACCGCCGAGCGCCCGGCAGAGAAGAAGCGCGGCGACGAGACCGTCGCCCGTGACGTGACCGTCGAGCCAGACGATGTGGCCTGACTGCTCGCCTCCGAGGACGCCACCTTCCCGCCGCAGCGCCTCGAGCACGTAGCGGTCGCCGACGTCGGTCGTAACGACGCGGATACCTCTCTCCTCCATCAAGCGGTGGAAGCCGAGATTCGTCATCGACGTTACGGCGACCATCTCGACGCCGAGCGCGAGCGCGAGGATCGCGATGATCTGATCGCCATCGACGGTCGCGCCCGTCTCGTCGACGGCGAGCATCCGGTCACCGTCGCCGTCGAACGCGACGCCGAGGTCGAGGCCGCCGTCGCGGACAACCTCAGAGAGCGCGCGGAGGTCGGTCGCACCGCAACCGACGTTGATGTTCGTCCCGTCGGGCTCGTTGCCGATCGCGGTCACCTCGGCGCCGAGCTGCTCGAACACCTGCGGCGCGAGGCCGGCGTAGGCGCCGTTCGCGCAGTCGACCGCGATCCGAAGCCCGCTCAGGTCGGTGCCGAACCGCTCGAAGACGTGCTCGAGGTAGCTGGCGGACGCAATGCCGATCCGGTCGATCTCGCCGCCGCCGCGCGGTGGCTCGTCGAGGAGCTGCTCGATCTCCTCCTCGTCGGCGTCGCTCAGCTTGCCGCCCATGCGGTCGAAGAACTTCACGCCGTTGTACTCGGGCGGGTTGTGGGAAGCGGAGATCACGACGCCGAGGTCGAGGCGGAGCAGCGCGACCGCCGGCGTTGGCAGCACACCCGCAAGAACCGCGGACCCGCCGGCCGAGGCGACTCCGCGCGCAAACGCCTCCTCGAGCTCGACGCCGGAGGCTCGCGTGTCGCGTCCGATGAAGACGCGGCCTCGGCCGCACCAGAGCGCCGACGCGCGGCCGAGCCGCTCGACGAGCTCGACCGTGAGCGTCTCGCCGACGACACCGCGCACGCCGTCCGTTCCGAAGTACTGCCGCGCCACGGCGCGGGACGATAGCTAGATCGTGAGGACGAGCTTCCCGCGGACGTGACCTTCGCCGAACGTGCGCAGCATCTCGGGCGCTTCGGCGAGGTCGTACGTCCGGTCGATCGCCGGCTTGATCTGGCCCCTCTCCAACATGTCCGCGAGAGCCTGGAGATCCGGCCGGTTGAAGTTCGCGACGAAGAACTTGACGGGCTGCGTGCCGAAACGACCGGCGAGCCAGATCGCCGCGATGTGGAGCAGCTGGCGACGGTTGCTGTGCGCACCGACGATGACGAGACGTCCCTCGGGCTTTAGCGCACGCCGGATCGCCCGCAAGGAATGCCCACCGCAGACGTCCGCGAGCACGTCGTAGCGCTCCCCCGTGCGCGTGAAGTTCGCCTGCGTACGGTCGATCACGCGGTCGGCGCCGAGTGCGCGGGCCTGCTCGAGGTTGCGCGGGCCGACGACAGCCGTGACATCCGCGCCTAGCGCCTTCGCCACCTGGATCGCCATCGTTCCGACTCCGCCGGAGGCGCCGTTGATCAGGATGCACTCCCCCGGCTGCAACTCGGCCTTGTCGCGAAGGCCCTGCAGCGCGGTCAGGCCGGCGATGCCGATCGTCCCTGCCTCCTCGAACGTCACGTTGGCCGGCTTCTTGACGAGCTCCGTCGCAGCGACGTACTCGGCAAAGGCACCGCTCCGGCCCCCGAACACCTCGTCCCCGGGCGAAATCGGTCACGTCCTTGCCCACCTCCTCGACGACGCCCGCGAAGTCGCTGCCGAAGAGGATCGTCTTCGGGCGAAAGACTCCGCCACGCGTGACAGGGCGCAGAGACCGCGGCCAGCCGCGGAGCTCGTGCCAGTCGGCCTTGTTGACCGAACTCGCGCGAACGCGGACAAGGACACGATCGTCCTCGAGCGCCGGACGCTCCACCTCCTCGACGCGAACCACGCCGGGGCCGCCATAGCTGTGCCGAACGAGTGCTTTCATCATGGTCCTGCCCTCCATACGCCGTAAGTTTACGCTGTAAGATTACATACAGCGTAAGCTATGTCAATGGCGACGAAACGGAAGCCTCTCACCCGCGAGCGGATCCTCGAAGCGGGGCTCGCGATCGCCGACGAGCAAGGGATCGACGCGCTGTCGATGCGGAAGCTCGGCCAGCAGCTCGGCTTCGAGGCGATGTCGCTCTACAACCACGTCGCGAACAAGGACGACCTCCTCGACGGGATGCTTGACCTCGTCCTCGCCGAGATGGACGTGCCTCGGGCCGAGGAAGGGTTGGACGGAATCCGGGAGGGTGCGATCTCGGCGCACGCGTCCTTGGGTCGCCACCCGTGGGCGGCCGGCACGCTCATGACGCCGTCGCGCGTCCGCCCCCTCCGCCTCGCGTTCATGGACGGACTCCTCGGCGCGCTCCGCGGCGCGGGCTTCTCGCCGGAGACGACGTATCACGCATACCACGTGATCGACGCGTACATCATCGGCTTCTCGCTCTGGCAGGCCACACACGACTTCGCCTTGCCGGAGGAGGTCACGAGCGACATACGCGGCTTCCTCGACCGGATGCTTCCGGTCGAGACGTATCCCGACCTCCATGCACACGGGATGCAGCACGTCGAGCCCGGGCCGCTGGACGACACGAGCGCGTTCGAGTACGGCCTCGACCTGCTGCTAGCGAGTCTCGAGCAGAAGCTCTAGCGCTTCGAGAACTGCGGCGCCTTGCGCGCCTTGTGCAGGCCGGCCTTCTTGCGCTCGACCTGACGGGCGTCGCGCGTAAGGAAGCCCTCGCGCTTGAGCGGCACACGTAGCTCCGGATTCGCCTCGACGAGCGCGCGCGCGATGCCGTGGCGCACGGCACCGGACTGACCGGTGAGGCCGCCGCCGTGGACGCGAACACGAAGGTCGTACTGGCCCTCGACGCCCGCAACCTTGAGCGGCGAGAGCGCGATCGTCTGCCACACCCCGCGCGGGAAATACTGCTCCAGCGTCCGGCCGTTGATCCACGTCTGGCCGTCGCCCGGCTTGAGGATGACGCGCGCGACCGAGGTCTTGCGCTTGCCGGTGCCGCGGTACTGCGCGACGGCGCTCATGACTCGAGCTCCAGCGGCTGCGGGTTCTGCGGGCCGTGCGGATGCTCGGGGCCGGCGTAGATCTTGAGCTTCGTGATCTGCTGCCGAGCGAGGCGGTTCTTCGGGAGCATCCCCTTGACCGCGATGCGGAGCACCTCGGTCGGGCGCCGCTCGAGCTGGTCGCGGAGCGTCCGGCTGCGGAGACCGCCCGGATAGCCCGAGTGGCGGTAGTACCGCTTCTGATCGAGCTTGTTGCCCGTGACCTGGATCTTCTCCGCGTTCACGACGACGACGAAGTCGCCCGTGTCGACATGCGGCGCGAACTGCGGCTTGCGCTTGCCGCGGAGCGTGTCGGCGATCTGCGTCGCGAGACGGCCTAGGGTCTTCCCCTCGGCGTCGACGAGATACCACTCGCGTGTGATCTCTCCTGGCTTGGGGCTGTACGTCTTCATAAAAAGCGACGGACACCCGCCCGCCGGCGGCGGATTGTAGCGAATGCGCGTTCCAATCCTTCCTCGAATGCGGCCGCACCGCCATGCGACGGATGCCGGACGTAAGCGGCGCCCGTCGCGGCCGCTGCGACCCGTCCGACCGCGATTACTGCGCGTCCCCGCAGCACCTCCTCGAGGAACGGCGCCGCGGCTTCGACCTCATCGCGCCGCGGTGGACGGTTCGACCTCTCGGTCCCTGGATGCGTCGGCACGACATTCCAGAGCAGGACGTCCTCCTCGACACCGAGCCGTGCGAGGACGCGGTGGACGATCGTTGCGCTCGCCTCCGCCGGTCCGGAGCCGGTGAGCTGCCGCATTGACGTGAATGCGATCCCACTGACCCGCGCGCCGCGGTAACCGGCTGCCTCGCCGACGAGGACAACCTCCGCGCCGGCGCGCGCTTCGAGATAGAGGCGAAGCCGTTCCCGCCTGAGGCGCGACGCGGCGTACTGGTTGAACGTCGCGCCGATCCGGGCGCTCGCCAACCGCGCGACGAAATCTCCGTCCATCCCAAGCGGCTCTAACACACCGTTCCCTCGCGCGAGGGAACAACCAGCCGCGCGTGCCGGCCGATCTCATCCGTGAGATGACCACGAAGCGCCCCGCCAGACTCATCTCCCTCGCATCCGCCATCGCGGGGATCGCAGCCGTCACATGTGTCCATACCGGCGGCGCGGCCACGCGCTCGACCGGGATCGCCGTCGAGACGAAGTTCCCAGCCGCGGGCCTATTGACGGTGGGCGCCGTCGTCGTGCGGCGCCATCCCGCGCCGAACGGCTCGAAGATCAAGGTGATGCGCTACTTCCGGCCCGACTACCGTGTTCAGGAGATCCTCGCCATCGGGGAACGCACCGGGGCGGACGGGCAGCCCTGGTACCAGATCAGTGTTCCGATGCGACCGAACGGGACACTCGGTTGGATCCCGGCAGCCGACGTCGACCTGACGCCGACCGCGAGCGAGATCGATGTGAACGTCGGCCGGAGAACGATCGACGTTTACCGGAACGGGAAGCACATGCTGCACGCGATCGTTGCCGTCGGAGCGCCGGGCATGGAGACGCCGCTCGGTCGGTACTACGTCGCTGCGACCTTCGTCCCCCAGGGCGACCCGTTCCTCGGCGTGTGGGCAATCGAGACGACCGCCTATTCCAAGCTGACGGAGTGGCCGGGCGGCGGCGTCGTGGGGATCCACGGCACCGACGAGCCCTGGCTCCTCGGCAAAGCCGTCTCGCACGGCTGCATCCGCGTCTCGAACAAGACGGCGGAGGCGCTCAAGCGACTCGCGCCGCTCGGCACGCCAATCTTCATCAAGGCCTGAGCAACAGGCTTTAGCGCGGCGATCCCTCACACGGGGGAGAAGGCGCACCGGCGCACGGCCGATCTCAACCCCGAGATGAAGACACCGCGCCGTCTCCTCGCCACTCTCGCCGTCGCCGCGCTCGCGCTCGTCGCCGGCGTCGCCACCGCGAGCGCCTGCGGGAAGAACGGCTACTCCTACGCCGGCCTCGGCGCCCCGACATACGGCTCCGGTATCTCGGCAGTGATCACCCCGCTCGGCCCGTTTGCAATCTCGGCCGGTCACGTCGCCGGCTGGGTAGGTGTGGGTGGGCCCGGTGAGGGCCCGAACGGGACCGACGAGTGGCTGCAAATCGGCCTGAGCGGCTTCCCGGGCCTTTACTCCGACGTCTACTACGAGGTCGCGCAGCCGAACCGTTACCCGACCTACCACGAGGTTGTGGCCAACCCGCCGGCGAACCACCCGTATCGCGTCGCCGTCCTCGAGGACCGGCCGAACTGGTGGCGCGTCTGGCTCAACGGAAAGCCCGTCTCGCCCTCGATCTACCTCCCGCAGAGCCACGACCACTTCATGCCGATCGCGACGGCCGAGAGCTGGGACGGCGGCACCGGCGTCTGCAACAACTTCCTCTACAGCTTCCAGCGCGTCAAGGTCGCTCACCGCCCCGACGGCCTGTTCCACGGCTTCGCCGGCGGCTACAAGATCACGAGCGCCAAGACGACGATGCAGCGCGCCGGGGCGGCCTTCATCGCGGCGGAGGGCACGCCGTCCGTCCGGTCGCTCCTCGTTCACGCGCTTCTATTCCTCAGGCCCTGATCGAGATCGGCGCGCCGATCGGCCCGTTGGGTTAGCGGCCTACCGCCACCGAGTAGGCGCCTTCCTGGCCGCTCGCGAGGGTGGTCACGCTGCCGCCGCCGACCGGAACCTCGGCCACCGTCCCGGCATTGAAGTTGGTCCAGTAGACGTGCGTTCCGTCCACCGCCACCGAGCTGGGTCCGGACTGGCCGCTTGCGAGTGCGGTCACGGCGCTGCCGCCGCGCGTAACCTCGTTCACCGTCCCGCCGCGAAAGTTGACCCAGTAGACGTGCGTGCCGTCCACCGCCACCGACATGGGTTCGCTCTGGCCGGTCGCGAGGGTGGTCACGCTGCCGCCGGTGCGCGGAACCCAGCGCACCGTCCCGCCGAGGTAGTTGACCCAATAGACGCGCCCGCTGGCCACCGCCACGGAGATGGGGTGGTTCTGGCCGGTCGCGAGGGTGGTCACGTTGCCGCCGCCGAGCGGAACCTCGTTCACCGTCCCGCCCTTGTAGTTGACCCAGTAGATGTGACTGCCGTCCACCGCGACCGAGACGGGCTCGCTCTGGCTGGTCGCGACGGTGTTGACGCCGCTGCCGCGGAGCGGAAGCTCGTTCACCGGCCGGTCCGCCATGTCGAAATTCACCATGTCCCGGTTGACCCAGTAGACGTGCGCGCCGTCAACCGCCACCGACGAGGGGAAACTCTGGCCAATCGCGAGACTCGTCAGGCTGCCGCCGCTGAGCGGAACCTCGTTCACCCTTCCGCCGCCGGCGTTGGCCCAGTAGACGTGCGTGCCGTCCACCGCCACCGAGACGGGGTCGTTCTGGCTGTGCGCGAGCGTGGTGACGCCGCCGCCGCCGACCCGAACCCTGTTCACCGTCCCGCCGTAGGACGTGACCCAGTAGACATGGCCGGCGCCGCTGCAGTAGAGGTTGAGGCTCGCAGGCGCCACGTCCCCATCAGAAGCCCTGAGCGTCGCGCTGTCGCTCGCGCAAACCTTGCTCGGCGTATACCCGACCAAGACCCAACAGGACAGAGCTTCTCCGATGTTCTTTCTCGCACAGCGGTCCCACCTGATCGAAAACGCCGACGAGCCGGTCAGCTTGATCGCCAACCCCTCGGACTTCATCGGGCTCGAGCTCCCGAGCCTGAACCACCTCTCCACGCGCAAACCGGCCTTGACCGCTCCGAAGCCGGAGGACGTGATGGTCGGTCCTCCCAGCGACCGCGACCACGTGAGCGATGCGGAGTCGGCGTTCCCCTGTCCGACCGCCGGGACGACCAACACGACGACCGCCACCGCCACCACAACCAGTCCCCACCGCGTGCGCTTCATCCAGGTCCTTTCCGCAACAGAGTCACAACGTAGCCTGTTTCGCAACGCGATTCGATGATGCGCGACGAACGGCCGCGCGTCAAGCGAGCCTGAGATTGTCACAGCCGGAATGACACAAACGGAGCAGGCCAGCGCACGTGTTGCACCCATAGCTTGCGTCCTGCCCGCTCGGTTTCCCCGTGGGCGCTTCCAGCCAGAAGTGGGGGTTGCTTCCAGGCAGAAGTGCCTTCTCTCGCCGAGCGGGCTTTATGCCTCCCGAGACACCGTCGCCTGCCCCAGTGATGCTGGAATGAGGCTTGACCCGCTCCGGACCTAGAATCGCGTGGTGGCCCTGCTGCGGACGATGATGGCCAGGGTTGCCGTGCGAGGCATGGTCGTCGGTGTCGGCGTTGTTCTCGCGGGCTTTGTGCTCGTCGTCAACGGGGTGACTAGCTGGATCGCAAGCGCGTTGCTCGTTTGGTCGGCCTGGACGCACCGAGTCTCGGCGATTCCGGGCTGGGAACTCTCGGCGGCGATCGTCGCGGTGGCTGTCTTCCTCTTCCTCCTAGGCGTCGCTATCCCTCGCCCCGT
>Ga0070731_10001289_pt1 | contig 26522 bp, 24 predicted proteins | sample Coa_R1_2_FD_66448 | JGI IMG/M metagenome (GOLD analysis project Ga0070731, IMG submission 66448) | Surface soil microbial communities from Centralia Pennsylvania, which are recovering from an underground coalmine fire - Coalmine... | ecosystem: Environmental > Terrestrial > Soil > Unclassified ... | reverse complement strand
CGTCCGCCCCGGCCGACGCCAGGTAAGCCTCGGTATAGCGCCCCTCCATGACAACCGTCAGATAGGCAGCGTTAAGCTCGCGCGTCGCGTGCTCAGCGGCGGCGATCCCCTCGGCTGTCTCGATCAACGGTACGACGGCGGTGAGGTTATCGGCGATTCCGACTTTGGTCGACGGCTTGGCGCTCGCCCGGATCGCCCGCACGGCAAGACCGTGTCCGAGCACGGCGTTGTGCCGCACTTGGTTCAGCCGCGCGGCGGGCAAAGTGAGGCCGGGCGCGAACACGCCGCTCCCGTAACCCAGTTCGACAAAGGCAGAGAACTCATTGACGGTGAAGAAGTAGCGGACGCGGTCGCTGAGCTTGGCACTGACGTAACCGGCGTAGTCGGCGAAGGCTTTCGCCGTGTCGACAGACTGCCAGCCGCCGAAATTGTCCTGCAGCGCCTGCGGCAGATCCCAGTGATAAAGCGTAGCGAACGGTTGAATGCCGTTGGCGAGCAGTTCGTCGGTCAGCCGGTCATAGAACGCGAGGCCCTTGGCGTTGGCCGGACCTGCGCCCTGCGGAAAAATGCGCGGCCAGGAAATTGAGAACCGGTAGGCGCGCGTGCCCAGCGCCTTGATGTACTGCACGTCGTCTTTGTAACGGTGATAATGATCGAGCGCGACGTCGCCAGTGTCGCCATTGCGAATCTTGCCGCGGGTGTGGACGAACCGATCCCAGATTGACTCGCCCTTGCCGTCCGTATTCCAGGCGCCCTCGACCTGATAAGCGGAGGTTGCGGTGCCCCACAGGAAGTCGCGGGGAAAGCTTCGCGTATCACACAGATTTGTTTGCTCCGCGGCCGCCGCCCCCACCGAATTCGCCGTAAGCGCGCCCGCGCCGGCAAGTTTCATGAGGTCCCGGCGTGATGGGCTCTGCATGTCGGGAGTGCTTGCTGGTGCGGATTCGATGGAATTCATCGGAATTTCTTTTTCCTGCACAATTTGGCGGCGGCATGGCGCTCAAGCAGCGGGAACGGAAGGGTAGGTCGCATCGCCCGTCAGGCTATGCTGACCGCGTTACCGCGGCCTTTACGTGTGTGAGGCGAGAGCAGCGAGCATCGCCAGCGCCGCCGCGGCGATGAGACCTTGCAGCAGCGTACCGGCGCTGAACCTGGCGAAGCCGCGCAAAGCGTTCAGTCCGGCGCGGTCCGCCACCAGCCAGAAATATTCGTCGTTGATGTGGGACACCGTCATTGCGCCAGCGCCCACGGCGAGCGCGGCGAGCGCCTTGCCGCTGGGGTCAGCAAGGCCTAGCGGCACCACTATTGGCCCGACCATGCCGGCGGCAGTGATCGATGCAACTAATGACGAGCCTTGCAGTGTTTTCATCACCGCCGCGATGAAGAACGGGATCAGCACGCTAAACGCGCCCATATGCCAGGCGAGGAGACGCTCGCCGAGTACTTCGGCCATGCCGGTTTGCTGACAAAGCCGCTGCAGTCCGCCGGCGGCGCAGACCGTCAGCAGGAGGCCTGAGACATTGCCGAAGACGCGGCCGGTCCAACTGGAATCGGCGAACAGACTAAAGCTTGTGCGCAGGTGCCCGATGGTCATGATGCCGACGCCGGCCAGAAGCAAGATCAGTGGCCGGCCGACCCCGATCACCAGTTCGCGTTTCGGGCCGCCGCCGAGCGGCTCACTGGGCATCTCGCCCACCGACTGCACGACCAACAGCGCCAGCGGAATAGCGATCGCGGCGATGAGCACGATTGGATAGCCCTTGCCCGCCTTGTCCCGGCTTGGCCGCGCCGCGGGCCACTCAGTTGTCGTTATCGTGTCAGCAGGCGATGACCACTGAGCAAACAATGTACCGAATATCGCAAGCAGGACTGCGAGCGGCAGGCCAAAGAGCGCGACGCGGTTCCAGTCGGCGCCGATGATGGCGGCGGCCGCGATCGGAACTGGCGTAAGCACTGCAAGCCCGTGGCTTGCCGAAATCGCCAGCGCCATCGAGAGAGTGTCGCGCTCAAGGCGCTGCCCCTTACCGGCGATCGGCCGCAGCAGTGGCGTAAGAAGCGCGAACGCGGCGGCAGGAGACGCGGCAAGGCCCGCAATCAGGCCCAAGCAGGCGGCGATGACGCCGGAGCCGAGCGAGCGGACGCGGTTCATCGCCTCCATTAGTCGGTCCGATGCCGTCGTGCTTTCGGCTATGCCGGCGATGAGTGCCGCGGCGACGATCACTAACCCGGGCGAATAAAATTTCTCGGCAAAACCGCTGCCGAATGCGCTGCCAAGCTGGGAGGTGGGGTAGCCGGCGATGTAGCCGAAGATCGTCGCCAGCACCACGAGCACGAGAAATGGATGGAACGGTCGCCATTGCGTAGCGAGGACGAAAGCGATGATGCATGTCAGGAAGACCAGCGCCTGGGCCAGCGGCATGCCGTACATCGAAAGATCTATCCCCACACTCAGTGCCAGAGCCTCTGTATAAGCATGATTGGGCGCGTCGCGGAAGGACACGGCTGATGAGGGTCCGCACGGCAGTGCGCATCTGCGCGCTGGCTTTGGTGGCTGCCATTGCCGGCCACAGCCTTGCGCGTGCCGAGCCGCGCGATTTCATCCATGCGGATGGAGCGAGGTTGGTCGATGGCAGCGGCAATCAGTTTGACGTCAAGGGCATCAACCTCGGAAATTGGCTGGTGCCCGAAGGCTACATGTTCAAATTCAAGCACGCGCTTAGCCCTATGGAGATCGGAGCGCTGTTCGACGATCTGCTCGGCCGTGAAGCCGCGGCCAAGTTCTGGGCGAGGTTTCGCGACGTCTATATTGCCGAGGACGATATCGGTTTCATCAAAAAGGTCGGCTTCAACACCGTTCGCGTACCGCTCGATTGGCGGCTTTTCGCCGGTCCGGGCGATAGTGTCGAGGTGAGCGACCGGCTGGAAGGGGAGGGATGGGCGCTGCTCGACCGGCTCGTGCAATGGTGTCACGCTGCGAGCCTGCGCGTGATCGTTGATCTGCACGCCGCGCCCGGCGGGCAGACCGGCGTCAACCACGATAACGGTCCTGGCTTCCCGTTGACCTTCTACGTGCCGCAATACCGGCGCATGACCATTGCGCTGTGGCAAAAGATTGCCGCCCATTATCGCGATGAACCCGCCATATTGGGCTATGATTTGCTGAACGAGCCGATTTCGCCCTACAGCGACGTGGCGTATCTCAATCCGCGGTTGGAGCCGTTATACCGCGACATCGTGACGGCCATTCGCCGCGTCGATCGCAACCACGCCGTGCTCCTCGGCGGCGCTCAGTGGGACACCAATTTTGCGGTGTTCGGCGAGCCGTTCGATGACAACGTCATTTACACGTATCACAAGTTCTGGGTTAACCCGAGCCGCGACGGGCTGCAGGAATACCTGAATTTCAGCAACCGCTGGCATGTGCCGATCCTCATCGGCGAAACCGGCGAGTTCAATAACGGCTGGAATGACAAATTTCGCCGGCTCAATGAGCGTTTCGGATTCGGTTGGATTTTTTGGCCATACAAGAACCTCGACTCCGATCTTGCTGTGGTCACGATCCAACGGCCGGCCGGTTGGGATTTGATCGCAGACGCCGGCAGCGTGGACAGCGGCACATTGCCGCCACGCCCGCAGGCGCAGGCCGTGCTGGATGCTTATCTGGAAGCCGCCAAGTTTAAGAACGTGCGCGTCAACGATGCTTATATTAATTCGCTCGGTCTCAAGGTGCCGTAGGCAGGAGATTGCCTGCGCCATCGCAAGCGGTGCAAGATTGCTCTGATGTGATAGGATGAGTCATGAGTCATACCCACGCCCATTCCGCCTCCGCCGACGAACGCTGGAAGCACGACGGCGTTCGCGTCATCCCAGGCGATCAGCTGGACCCCAATGTGCCGTCAACGCCCGGCATGGATCGAAAGGCGGCGATCAACTTCGCGCGCGCCGGAGCGCAGAAGCTTTGGGCCGGGACGGTGACGATCAAGCCCGACGCGAAAACGGGCGCCCATCATCACGGTCATCTCGAAAGCATCATTTACGTGGTTCGCGGCAAGGCGCGCATGCGCTGGGGGGAACATCTGCAATTCACCGCCGAGGCTAATCCGGGCGACTTCATTTTCATTCCGCCTTACGTCCCGCACCAGGAAATAAACGCGAGTCCGGACCAAATCTTGGAATGTGTGCTGGTGCGCAGCGACGGCGAAGCCATTGCCATCAATCTCGACATTGAGCCGGTAGAAAAGCCCGAGACGGTGCTGTGGGTCGACCCGATCCATCGCGATGGCGCTGTGAAGAAGTGAAATGCCGGGGCTTGGCGCACTTGCGCATGTGGGAAGTGCCGCTAACATCCCTTCAGCCTTCATTAGATCGAAAAGAGTGCCTTGATGACGACGCCCATCGCGCTGAAGGACGTGACGATTCACCCGGTCATCGAGCAGCAGGGTGGTTTCTTTAAGGTGATTGACTTTTTTCCGACTTTGACCCAGGAGCTGCTCAACGCGAACCGCTCCTGGCTTGAGCCAGAATTTTTCGACCGCGACGGCGGCGTGACGCTCTGTATTCAGAGCTTCGTCATTAAGACACCGCGCCACAACATCCTGATCGATTCATGCGTGGGCAATCACAAGCAGCGCCCGACACGGCCGTTCTGGAACATGCTGAACGACGACCGATTCGAAAAGGGGCTCGCCGCCGTCGGCCTGACGGTGAACGACATCGACTATGTCATGTGCACCCATCTCCACGGTGATCACGTCGGCTGGAATACGCGCCTGGAGAACGGCCGCTGGGTGCCGACTTTTCCCAAGGCGCGCTATTTGATGGCGGACCGCGAGCTCGCGCACTGGACTCAGCGTGAGAAGGAGAATCCGGCGAGTTGTCCCTGGATCACCGATTCGGTGCTGCCCATCGTCGCGGCCAAGCGCGAGCAGATCGTTAAGAGTGATTTTACCTTCAATGAGCAGGTGCAGCTTGTGCCGACACCCGGCCACACTATCGACCATTTCTCGGTGCTCGTCGGCCGCAAAGGGGAAGATGCGTTCATCACCGGCGACATGATTCATTCGCCAATTCAGGGCAAATATCCGGATCTTGGCATGTTGGCAGACTACGATTCCAAGCAGGCCGGACAGACCCGGCGCAAGATCTTCGATCGCTTCTGCGAGGAGCAGACGATCATGTGTGCGAGCCATTTCCCGGCGCCCTCGACTGGGCGAGTGCGGCGCTGGGGCGATGGCTACAAGTTCGTCGCGATGGGGGGCTAACTCGTCAGGAAGTGCACGAGCCGGAGGGGGACGTGATGCGGTTTCAAACGGTCTACAGCGTGTTTGCTGTTGCGTTGTCGGCCTTTGTTGGCGTGGCGGCGGCCCACGCCGATCCGCGCGGTCTTTGGTTGGCGCCGGACGGCGCCAAGGTGCGCGTGGCCTCTTGCGGCAAGGCAATATGTGGAAAGATTGCGGAGGCCAAATCGCCCACGAACACTGATACGGGCCTGCCGTGGACCGACAAGAACAATCTTGATTCGGCGTTGCGTGACCGGCCACTCGTGGGCGTGGAGGTTTTTATTTCCATGATGCCGGACGGGCCAGGAAAGTGGAGCGGGGAGTTATACGACACCGAGCGCGGCCAAAACTTCACTGGGCACCTCTACGACATTGACCCGAGGACCCTCAGGGTCGAAGGCTGCGTAGGTTCGCCCCCCATTCAGTGCGGTCACAGAGATCTGACCCGGCTCGAATAGGCTTTGTTTGGTCTGCGGCCGACAGATGGCCTATTGTGCGGAAGTCGGGTCAGCAGATCGTCGCGGCCGAACTACGCCGTGGTCGGCTCATCCTCGAACTTGAAGCCGATTTGTTGCAAGCCCGACAGCGCGGCCTTGCCGTATTCGTGCTCGATTTCCTTGGCGAGGCTCGGCGCATAGGAGATCGGGTCGGCCTGCTCGGCGGTTTCCGGCACGATCATGACCAGGAGCCGACCGGTCTCTTTGCCGACGTTGCGGAAGCTGCGGTTCTCGCAGCGCGGCACCGAGATCATGTCGAGCGGATCCAACACCAGCGTGTGCTCTCCGCGATCGCCCCAGGCAATCTCGAAGCGGCTTGTCAGACACATGAAGTTCTCGACCGTGGCGAGATGGCGGTGCAGACCCGGGCCGTTGCCCGGCTCGCACTCGGCAATGGTGACGATCAGGCCGCGCGGACCCTTGACCGGCGCGCCGGCGCTGCGGCCCTGGTAGTCGGCCGGCGCCATGACCGGATAAACCCGCCGCGCAGTGATCTTCTCCACGGCGCCCGCCGGAATGCCGTGCGCGGCGAAATTTTGCTGCTGATAGGTCTGCAGCTTGTTGAAGCGAGCGACGCGCGCTTCCATCTGTTGGGGCGTGAGCGATTTTGTTGTCACGGCGGATCCTCCAAGGCGAAATTCTTGTTTGCGACGAGGGTGCATGCCGGTCCTCAGTCGCCGGTCCGCTTATTATTCTCGTCATAAGATGACGAGTCGAGTCCTTAACACCTGCGAGACCCGGATGCCGTGCTTTCGGGCAGGCACTAGGATTGGTCGGTTGCAGTCAAGATTTTTTTAGCGCCGGCACCGATGCTCCTGGGGGCGACACTGATTTCGTCGCTGAGCCTGAGGCTCATTTTGCAAATGAGCCCCGTGGGCGCAAAATCGGTCTCAACACGTCCTTGGAATTGCTCCAGCGCCCGCTGTAAAAGTGTCAATCCAAATCCGCGGCGAGTGGGCGCGCTCACCGGTGGGCCCCCGCTTTCGCACCACTCGATGTGCAAGACCGAGTGCGTCAGCGACGAAGTGACCGAGACCTGACCACCCGGCGATGATAAAGCCCCGTACTTGGCCGCGTTGGTGGCAAGCTCATGCACTAATAGCGCCAGCGTTAGTGCGAGTTTGGGCGGAAGAAGGACGTCCACGCCCTGTATGGCGACGCGGGATGCCAGATACGGCCCAAGTTCGGCAGCCGCAATTTCGTGGAGGTGCGCGCCTTGCGCGTGCGCTTGCTCGAGCAGACCATCGGCGGTCGCGAGTGCCATGAGACGACCCAGGATGTCGTCCCTGATCTGTGGATTGTTGCGCAATTGAATGCTGACGATCGCCTGAATCGTCGCGGTCTTATTTTTTAAACGATGAGCGAGTTCCTCCACCGCCAGCTTGCGGAAATGCTCTTCGTCTTCGAGGCGCTTGGATAGTCCGCGGAAATAATCCGCTCCCCAAACGATGAGTGCCGATGCAACGACATATGTCAGAAGCGTAATTCTGTCGGCATAAGCGGACAGGCCGAAGCTGAAATAGGGAGGCATGAGAGCCCACCAGGTGAGCAGCCCTCCGAAGACAGCAGCGGCAATGCCGGGGCCAATTCCGCCAATCAGGGCAGCAAACAAAACGGCCGGATAAAAAGTCTCAAGCGGCGAAATATCGCCGTCGAAAGACAGGAGCGCGTATTCCGATAGGGTGGCTGCACCAACGCAGCCGAGGGCGAACACGTAGGCCTGATACGAATCCGGCGCGATTTGCCGGCGTAATTTGGACAAGGCCGTATCGACGTGCGATCGGAACTCCTGTCCGAAGTAAATCTGCATGGCCCCGCTTGCCGACTTCGTCTACCGAATGGACGAAACGCAAAGTATGGTCAGCGCAGGTGCTCCGACGACGGAGCCCACCGGCTGACCGTCAATCATATTGGACGTGCCGAGTCATAAATAAGGCGGACCCGTTTCGCCGGTTGACGGCGATTATTCCGATACGGACCTGCACAGCCGGTTTCCAGCCGTTTCGGTGACGATCATGCGCCCTTGCGGGTGAAGGCGGCGCGGATCATGTCGTTATCGAAGCCGGCGGGTGGTTGCCCGTCCACAGCGTAGACATAGACCGCCGCGGCGTAGATGCCCGACAGCGTGGCGGCGATCAGGATCACCAGCAGCAGCGTGGTGATGGCGGCGGCGAACACGGCGGCGCCGAGGGCCAAGTACCCGCTTTTGAAGAGCAGCACGCCGCCGCCTATGCCGACAAAGACTGTGACGGAAGAGATCGCCGACATCACCACTGAAATGCCGGCGTTGCCTACCAGGTTTTCGCCCCAGGTCTTGCGCAGCAACACGGTGCTGCGCTCGATTGCCTGGATGGGTCCGATGCCTTCGGCGGCGAGGATCGGAACGACCAGGAAGGTCGCCGCCGCCCAGGCGAGGCCGAGTGCGCCTTTCAATCAACCGCCCGATCAGGCCAAGCCGTTCGGCAAGGGCGTGCAGCAGGACCCCAACAGTCGCCGAAATGATCGCATAGCCGAGGATGACCCCAACGCGGCTGACTGCAAGTTCGAGTGCCAGCTCCACCGTGGGCCGTTCGCCCTTGAGCAGCGCGATTGCGGCGCCGACCAGCGCGGTGTTGAAGAAGATGACGACGAAATACTGCACCACGTACCAGCAAAACAACCACGCGTAGAACGGGCCGTAGGCGTGCAGCGAGCGGTCGTTGTGCATTGCCGCGAAGACGCCATCCAAGGCCCCGAACGCGACGAAACCCACCGCAAGGGTGAGAGTCGCGAGGCCTGATAAGACGGGCAGGATCAGCAGCGCGTTGTCGGTGCGCAGTACTTCGAGGCTTGCCTTGATCAAGAACCAACTGCGTTCGAAGCGAGAGATGGGGCCGGGCATAGAGGCGGGGTCCTTGCGCTCACGCAACGCGCCGAAATGAGAGCGGTGCGGCGCGCAGTATTCGCGGCGCGCCTGCAAGAACCGTTAAGGCTTTATCTGAACGAAGGGTAAAGCTGGAGCGTCGAAGTCGGAGACGGCCAAAGGTGGAATTCCGGCGGTTGAACTGGGTACATCGTCCGTTCGTCCTCGCGGAAGCGGGGACCTACCAAGCTCACGGTAGCGCGACGCTCCCTCCGTTTGGATTCCCGCTTTCGCGGGAACGAGCGGAGTCCACTCCGGACCCGCCAATGACCAGCGTCGTCGAAGTATTATTGCGCGCTTCGTAATGATAGATTTTCGCAACCGAGCTTCTGGCTGGCCACCGCAATGAGGTTCCACGCAGTCCCGTAGTGGCCCCGTTCGAAACTTGGCAGGTCAAACTTTGGGGAAAATCCGGTTGTTGCGGGAGCGCGGAATGCCTTTCTTCGCCATTCGACCTTTATGGGTGCGGTTCGTGATCGCTTCCGCTTGCCTGTTTGGCATTGCGGCGGGTGCCGCTGAGCCGCCGTTGCCGTACCGCCAATGTAAGGAGGGTGCCCCCAACGAAAGAATAATCGCCTGTACGACGATCATTGCGTCGGCTCGGGCCAACGCCAAAGATCGCGCAACAGCGTACCTCAATCGTGGAGTTGCCGTCGCGAGAACGGGCGATGTCAAAGGTGCCATTTCGGATTTGACGCAGGCGATCAACCTCGCTCCCGATTTGACCATGGCATATTATGACCGCGGTTACGCCTATGGGAGACTTAGCCGATATAATCTGGCCATTGCCGATTTTGACACCGCCATAGCGCAACAGCCGAACTATGCTCCCGCTTACAATTTTCGCGCTCTGTCGTACCTCAACATCGGCAGTCTCGATCGCGCAATTTCAGACGCGAGCGCCGGCATAGGAGCCGATTCCGCCTATCCAAATTCCTATGCAACCCGCGGCCTGGCGTATGGAAAGGAATGCATCTTCGATCGCGCCATCGCCGACCTGGATCAGGCGATCAAACTGAATCCAAAATTCGCCACCGCGTTTAATTATCGCGGTTTGATCTATATGAGCATGCGCGATCTTGATCGCGCGGCAGCCGATTTTGATCAGGCGATCCGGCTCGATCCCAAGCTCACGGCGCCTTATGTCAATTTCGGCGTTCTCTACGCAAAGAAAAACGAATTGGATCGAGCAATTTCCTATTACGATCAGGCTATTGCGATAAACCGTAAACATGCATTCGCCCTGGTGATGCGCGGCACCGCTTACGCTGGGAAGGGAGCATTTGCGCCGGCATTCGCCGATTTTGATTTGGCAATACAGCTCAATGACAAATCGGCATTGGCTCGCTACTCGCGTGGTTACGCCAGGTTTCTGCAACAAGGACATTTGGACGAGGCCATTGCGGATTTGAGCGACGCGATGAAAATCGATCCAACTTTTGCGAGCGCATATACGGCGCGGGGCTTGGCGTATGAAGCGAAAGGGGATCTGGAGCGGGCGAAAGCCGACTTCAATGCGGCAGTGGCACTGCCGATAAAGTGCGGCGGCGACAATTGGGCTCATGACGTGGCGCAGCAGCGATTAACGGCATCGCCAGGTGAGCCGGTACGGATGGCAGTATCAGGCGAGACTTCGATTTCGCCGATGATGGAGGGCGCTTTTTCGGATGCGGAGAATTAGCGGAGCATGACCTGGCGTCACGCGCGGGCGATGACCGCGACCGGACCGCCACCCGGCGGTCCTTGGTGCTCGGCGCCGCCGGACACGTAAACTGCGCCGGTGCCCGACAGCCCGGCGACCAAGCCGCCGACCGCGGCGCGGGCGTGACGCGTGGAGCCGACGTCGGAATCATCGAGCATGGTATGGCGGAAGCCACGTACGCAGCCGTCAGGCGAGGCTTCGGCTTTGGCGAAGATGTTCACCAGCCTGCCATTCTGGGCGTCGGCGGTGCTCAGACCCACGCTTTTAAGCGCGTCGACCACGGCCCCAAGATCGATAGAGTCGCGCATCACCGCGTGCCCGATCACGAATGGACTCAGCGAGGCCGCCGAATTGCCCATTACGATCACCACATTGTGCATGATCTCGATGCCGGCCGACGATGAGGCGACCGAGGAGAAGAGATCCCAGTCCTTGAGCACCTGATCCTCGCGCACTTCCGTCTTGAGTTCGCCAAGCGCCATGGCGACGCCGAGCGCTGATGCTCCGCGCGAGTAGCCCATGGAGGAATAGCCGCTGGTGGTCACCGTGGTAGACCCTCGGTGCAATGCGGCCTCGACGCGCTCGCTGGTCAGCAGCGGACACTTGATCTGCACGAAATGCACGTCGCACGGATCATCGATGCCGGCGTCCGCCATGGCCGCGTGCACGGCTTTGATGGTTTCATCCATCTGCGTCTTGCGGCCGATTTCCTCAGGCAGGAAGTCGCGTGTGTGGGCGATGCCGATGCTCAGACGTTTGCGGTCGCCCAAGCCGTTCGGCGCGCGCGCGGTGGCGCTGCGGGCGAACACGGTCAAGTGCGGCGACAAAACGCCCTCGGTGCCACCCGACATTACGAACGCGATCTTGTCCTCGACCGCACGCGGAGTGAGCCGTAGATGCGGCGCCAACGCCTCACGCAGCGCCGCCAGCGCATATTCGCGAGTGAAATCGTTAACCCCGCCGTTGCCCTCGGTCTTGCCCAGCACCGCGCGAATGGAGGCTGGATCGATTATGCCAGCCTCGATGAGGCCAAGTAGCCCCGACACGTCGCCTGGACCTTTGGTTGGAATGCGGATCACATCGACTTGGATGGTGCGCGTCGTCATTCGCCGTCCCCGCTCGACCAGAAGATCAATCGGCGCTCCGCGAAGCCGATCGCGTAGAACATGGCGATACCCGCGAAGGCTGCGGCAATGATCGCCGAAAACAAGGTTGCGGTTTCCAGATGCGCCGAGGAAATGATGATCAGGTAACCGAGTCCTTGGGTGGCGCCTACGAACTCGCCGACGATGGCGCCGATCACGGCCAGCGAAGAGGAGATTTTCAGCGCCGAGAAAAGATAGGGCAGGCAATAGGGGACGCGCAGCTTGCGAAACTCCTGCGCTTGGCTCGCACCCAGCGTCTCGAACAACTCACGGTATTCGAGGTCGGCGGCCTTTAGCCCTTTGACGGTGTTCACCAGCACAGGGAAGAAGCAGATCAGAATCGCTGCGACGATCTTCGACCACCAGCCGGTGCCGAGCCAGATCACGAGCAGCGGTGCGATGGCCACGATGGGCGTGGTCTTGATGGCGATGGCAATTGGAAATAGGCCTTCTTCCAAAGTGTGAAAGCGGACGAACAGGGTGGCGATGGCAAAGGCCAGCGCGCTGGCGATGAGAAAACCGACCAGCGCTTCGATGAAGGTCACCGCAAACGACGCGGCGAGCGCGCGGTCGACGCTGGCGGCTATCGCCGTTGGCGCGGGCAGCAGGTACTCGGGAATATGAAGTATCATCACGACAGCTTGCCAGGCGGCGAGCAGGAGCAGCCCAAAAGCGAGCGGTGAGAGGGTGCGCGACATCATCGGCCGCCCCTCAGCATGGTACGAATGCGGCGGATGATACCTCCAGCCTCGGCGTCTTCAGGCGCGCGCGGACGCGGGCAGGTAACGGGCACGTCTTCAACCACCTGCGCCGGCCGCGCCGACATCACAACCACTCGGTCCGACATGGTGACCGCTTCCGGGATGGAATGGGTAACCATTAGCACCGTGGAGAGCCGCGTCTCTTTGCTTTGCCAGATGCGGATCATTTCCTCGTTGAGTACGTCGCGCGTCAGCTCATCAAGGGCGCCGAATGGCTCGTCAAGCAGCAGTATATCGGGATCGCACATAAGCGCCCGCGCTAGGGCCGCGCGCTGCTGCATGCCGCCCGATAATTGATGCGGGTAGCTGTCGGCGAACTCGGAAAGCCTCACCAGATCGAGCATGCGCAGAGCGTTGCGCCGATCTAAGGCATCAACCGTGCTGCCGCCGCGTTGAATTTCGACAGGCAACAGCACGTTATCGAGCGTGGTCCGCCATGGCAGCAGCAGCGGCTTCTGGAACATGAAGCTAGTACGCAGTTCGAGAAGGGGGCGGGTAATGCTTCCGCCGGTCGGCTTGACCAGCCGGGCGATGGCCTTGAGCAAGGTCGACTTACCACAACCGCTCGGTCCCAGCAGCGACACGAACTCGCCCCGACGCACGGTCAAGCTCACGCTCTCGATCGCAACCACCGACCCGAAACGGACATTGAGATCTTCGATCGAAAGGATGGGCTTGACCGATGCGAGCGGGGTTCCCCCAAGACGATCGGTCAAGATGATTGCATTCATTGGGTCGCCGGTGGGACGAATGCCTTGGCGATGTCGACAGGTTCCTTCTGGAAGCCGGCATCGAGCAGAAGCTTCTGGGCGGAACTCCAGGCGGCCGCGTCCATGAAGCCGACAGGTTTGCTGTCGGGCTTGAGCAAGGGGACGCTTGCTTTCATCATCGCCAGTTCGTGGTCGTAAGTGAGCTTGTCGCCGTACTTGAGGGTGATCTTCGCCGCCTCTTCGGGCGAGGCGATTGCCGCGTTCCATCCCTTCAGCGTTGCGCCAACGAAGTTGCGCACCGCGTCGGGCTTAGACTTGAGCATGGCTTCCGTGGTGAAAAGTGTATCGGCGTAGAAATCGATGCCGTAATCGGACGGATAAACCACGTTCACGGGAAAGCCTTTTTCCTGGGCCGCCAGCACTTCGTTGATGAGATAGCCTGGCCACACGTCGATCGCGCCGGTCAGGAGCGGTGCGATGTCGAACTTGACCGGGATTTCCGTGAGGTGTGACTTATCGATCTTCGCTTTGGCGAGAACGGCCCGATAGATCAGTTCCTCGTTACCGCCGATCTTCACGCCAACCTTCTTTCCGATCCAGTCGGCCGGCGTTTTGATCCCGGACTTCTGCAGCGAAAACATCACAAACGGATTGCGCCGGTAGATGACCGCAAGCGCGACGATTGGCACACCCTTGCTGCGCGCGATCAGAACCTGATCGGCACCGGTGACGCCGAATTGTTCATTGCCGCCGGTCACCATCTGCACGGCGGGAAAGTCGGGCCCGCCGGGTTGAATGTTCACATCGAGACCACCGGATTTGTAGAAGCCCTTCTCTTGCGCGACGTAAAATCCGGCGAACTGGGCCTGGTTGAACCATTTGAGGCGGACGGTCACTGTATCGGCGGCGTGCGCCGCGGCGCACAACCCGGTCATGACCAGAAGAACGAGAATAGCCTTAGCTCGGTAGCGCATGGTCGCTGCCCTCTTGGACGAGCCCGGCGCGCGAACTATGCGGCAGGGGCAGTGTTCGCCACCAGCGGCAAATTCTGGTCGCAGCGTACAGTTAAAGTGTACGCAAAGAGAAAATGGCTTATGATGATGAGCGGGGGGTGGAAGCGAATGCCGATGCGCGAAACAACGTCACGCCGCCGCGGCGGAGAGCCCGAAGCGCGATCCCTACGGTCACCTTTACGTGCACCGTCGCGCAAGCGGCTCCGTCCGCCGCGGCTTCTGACCTACGTCGACGCGGTGGCGCGCCACGGCTCAATCCGCAAGGCGGCTGAAGCGCTCAACGTGGCGCCTTCGGCCCTGAACCGGCAAATTCTCGATCTCGAGACCGACTTAGGCTCGGCCCTGTTCGAGAGGCTGCCGCGCGGCATGCGGCCAACGGCGGCCGGCGAGATTTTTCTCGCTTATACCCGGCAAGCGATTTCCGAACTGAAAGCCGTGGCTTCGCAGGTCGAGGAACTGCGCGGGTTAGTGCGCGGCCAAGTGAACATCGCCGCGGTGGAGTCCGTTGTCGGCGATCTTCTTCCGGCCGCCATCGCGCAGTTCCAAACCACGCATCCTAATGTCCGCTTCAACGTCCATGTTGGCGCTCCGGAGGCGCTGGCTGACGCCCTGATCGCCGATCACGTCGATCTCGTTTTGACACTTACGCCGCCGCGAAAGCACGCGACGATCGTAGCCGTGGGTGAACAGGCACTCTGTGCGCTCATGGTTTCCGATCACCCGCTCGCCGGACGCAAGGAGCTGCGCTTGCGCGACTGTCTGGCCTATCCAATCGCCGTCGGCGACTCGACGCTGGCCGGGCGCGCCCTGATCGAGCAGGTCCTGGCGCAAGCCTCATTCGAACTCGATCCGCGTCTCGTTTCGAACTCTGTTGAAGCCATGAAGGCTCTGGTCCGTGTCAATCGGGGCGTCTGCTTCCAATTCCGCAAGCCGGGAAAGGCGGCGGTGCCGCCCGGCGACATGATTGCCGTGCCGCTGATCGATGCTCCGCTTTTGCAGGCAAAACTCTATTTGGCAACCCGCCGTGGGCGTGTTCTGCCGGTTGCTGCTGCGGCCTTTGTGGAGCTGCTGAAGACGACGCTGCGGTGATCACACGGCCGCGCTGGCACGTAGCAACCTCACTGCCCTCCGCGTTCGGCACTGGCAAAACGCTGGGCTTCCTCGGCGGCGCGAAATAATGCCTTGGCCTTGTTGATGCATTCCTGCAACTCAAAGTCTGGATCGGAATCCGCAACGATCCCGGCGCCGGCCTGTACGTACATGACGCCGCCTTTGATCAACGCGGTACGCAACGCGATGCAGGTGTCCATCTCCTGTCCGGCGGAGAAGTAACCGACGCAGCCCGCATAGAGCGAACGTTTCTCCTTTTCCAGCTCGTCGATGATCTGCATAGCGCGAACTTTCGGGGCGCCACTGACGGTGCCGGCCGGAAAACCGGCGGCAAGCGCAGCGAGCGAATCGCTGTCCTTGCGCAGCTTGCCTTCGACGTTAGAGACGATGTGCATTACCTGGCTGTAGCGCTCGATGAAGAACTGATCGGTGACTTTGACGGTGCCGATCTCGGCCACGCGCCCGACGTCGTTGCGCCCGAGATCAAGCAGCATGAGATGCTCGGCGCGCTCCTTCGGATCGGCGAGCAGCTCCGCTTCCAGCGCTTCGTCTTCGTGCGGAGTTGCCCCGCGCCGGCGCGTACCCGCGATCGGGCGGATGGTCACGATGCCATGATCCGTTTTCACCAGAATTTCCGGACTCGATCCGGCGATCGCAAATGCGCCGAAGTCGAGAAAGAACAGATACGGCGACGGATTCACCCGGCGCAGCGCCCGGTAAAGCGCGAACGGAGGCAAGGCGAATGGCACCTCGAAGCGTTGCGACAGCACCACCTGAAAGATATCGCCGGCGGCAATGTACTCCTTGGCGCGCAGCACCATGTGCTTGTACTCGGCGGGCGAGGTATTCGAGCAGGGCGCGGCTTCGCGCGGGCCTTGTCTTTGCTGGTGCGCCTGCGGGGGAGGTGGCGCGGATTTGTCGAGTGGACGGTCGAGCGCGTCAACGATCCGGGAAAGCCGCGCACGCGCTCGCGATAATGCCTGTTTTGCCGACACGCCTTTCTGTGGCCGTACCGGCGTGACGACGGTGATCGTGTCCTCGACCGCGTCGAAGACGATCACGACGGTCGGACGAACCAGCACCGCATCCGGAATGCCGATCGGATCGGCGCCGGGCGCCGGCAGGCGTTCCTCGATGAGCCGAATGGTGTCATAGCCCAGGTACCCGAACACCCCCGCAGCCATCGGCGGCAGCCGGTCCGGCAACGCAATCCGGCTTTCCTCGACGAGAGACCGCAGGGCCCCAAGCGGCGGCTCTGCGGACGGCGCAAATCCCTGCGGGTTTGCCTGTGCGTCGCGGTTGACTTCGGCGCTTCGTCCGTTCGTGCGATAAATCAGGTCTGGTTCAAGGCCGATGATCGAATAGCGGCCGCGAACCGAGCCGCCCTCCACGGACTCGAGCAGAAAGCTTGCCGGTAACGCATCGGAAGAGGACGCGCGTTTCGGACGCGCCCCAGTCACTTTCAGAAAGGCAGAGACCGGCGTTTCCAGATCGGCAACGAGCGTGGTCCACACAACTTGCGGCGAGCGTGCCGCATAGCGGGCGGCAAATTCCTTCACCGCAGGCTCGATCTGCATTCACTCGTTGTCCGGCGTGACGGACCCCAAAGCTTGCGCCAGCACGGCTTGATTCACGGTGGTGCCCAGGTACGCTTGGGCCCACGCCAAATATTGGGTGAACAAGTCCTCGGCCACGGAGCGCTGCAAGAGCTGATCAATCTTCTTGCCTTCGGTCGATTTCGGATCGAACGCTGGCGTCTTCACGTCGGTCACGCGGAAAACGATCCACTCCGTCGGCTTGCTCCCCTCGGAACTGCCGAACGCATCCTTGGCGGTGTGGAACACGGCATCGATCGCGCGCGGCGGGACGCCGGGCGACGTGGTACCGCGTTTGAGATCGGCGGTCTTCTCGACCTTCACGCCCGCCGTGGTGGCGAGCGCGTCCAATGAACTGCCGGTCTTGGCCTTCGCAAGCAGGTCGGCGGCTTTGTCTTTCAGGCGCTTGGCGATCTCATCGTCGCGCCAGCGCTGCTCGACGTCGGTTTTGACCTCGTCGAGCTTGCGATCCCGCGACGGGGTCACGCCTTCAACCTCGTACCAGACATAGCCGCCGTCCGCCTCGACCGGATAGGCATCGACACCTATGTCGCTGGAGAAGGCGGCGTTAAGCACGTTGCCAGCAGCAGGGATGGTCGCGGCGGGCTTGCCCGCCTGGTCGCGACCGGAGCGATCGACATCGAGAGTGACGATTGTGAGGTTCAGCTTCTTTGCAGCTTCTTCCAACGCGGCGCCCCCGGCGCGGGCGTCCTCGATCTGGTCGTGGATGTCCTGCACCTTCTTCTTGGCGCGTTCGAGGGCAATGTCGGAGTGGATGAAGGGCGCAACGACGTTAAGTGGTTTTGTGACCTCGGGCTCGATCTTGAGCACCGTCACCAGCACCGCCCCAAAGCGCCCGTTTACCGGGGCGCTGACTTCGCCTTCCTTGAGCGAAAAGGCCGCGTCGGCGACGGCGGGATCGACCACCGCAGACTTCGCTACGGTACCGAGATCGAAGTCCGATTCTTTCAGCCCGCGTTCGGCCGCAAGCGCCGCAAAAGTCGTACCCGACTTGATGCGATCGCTGGCGGCTTGCGCTTCAGCCATGTTGGGGAAAACGATCTGTTCGACGTGGCGGCGCTCTGGCGTGACGTAAGCCTTGATATTTTCATCATAAGCTTTTTTCACGTCCGCGTCGGAGACCTCGATCGACTTCGCCAGCTCCGCTGGAATCACCGAGAGGGTCGCGATTTTCCGGTATTCGGGCGCGCGGAACATGATTTTGCGAGCATCGAAGTATTTGCTCAACTCGTCGGCGGTGGGTTCGGGAATATCGCCTGCCTGCGCAGGACCAAGCGTCAGATAATCGATGCTGCGTTGCTGGTTCTGGAACTGATCGACAGCGTCGAGATACACCTTCGGCACCTGAACGCCGCCGGAAATAGCGTCCGTGATCTCGCGCCGCGGAATCGCGCGGCGCTGCTCGTCGAAGTAGCGCTGTTCGGAGAAACCGATGGTGCGAAGGAAATATTGGAACAGTGTATTGTCGAATTGACCCGTCGGAGTGCGGAAGTGCGGATCGCTCATGACGTGTCGAACGATCTCGGCATCGGGGATGCCAAGCCGCATCTTGCGGGCAATCTGATCGACTGCGTCCCCGGCGATCAGTTGGCCGAGCACCTGCCGGTCGAGGCCAAGCGCATTGGCTTGTTCGGGCGGGATGGGACGGCCGATCTCTTGGCTGAGCTGCCGCAGGCGATCATTATAAGCTTGGCGGAATTGATCGGCAGAAATTTCCGTGTTGCCGACCTTGGCCAGGTAGGAGCGGCCGAAGCCACGGAAGATATCGTTGATGCCCCACACCGCGAAACTCGCGGCAAGGAAGAACATCACCACGCCCATGACGGCGCGGCCGAGCCAATTGGAGGAGGCTTTGCGGATACCTCGGAGCATGAGTTCCAGAGATCTTAGCTGATGACGAACGGCCCGCCGGCCGAAGGCAGCGCATAATAAAGAGCGCCGTCCGGCGCCGCAATCGACCGAATCACCTGATAGAGCGTCCCTTTCCGCCGTGCAATCCGTCTGCTAACGGCTCTTTGTTGCATTTTTGAGGCCCCAAACCATGACGCGCCGCCCGCTGGTTGCCGGCAACTGGAAAATGAATGGGCTCAAGGCCTCCATTGGCGAACTCGAAAAGATCATCGTGGGGGCCAAAAAGCTGGCCAATGTCGATCTGATGGTATGCCCGCCAGCGACGTTGATCGCGCGCTTTGCTTCGGCGGCACGCGAATCAAGCGTGGCGATCGGCGGCCAAGATTGCCACCCCCAGCCCTCGGGCGCCTACACGGGCGACATCGCGGCCGAGATGCTTAAAGACGCCGGCGCTGACGCCGTCATTGTCGGTCATTCCGAGCGCCGCCTGTATCACGGCGAAACCAACGAGGTCGTGCGCGCGAAGGCTCTGGGGGCGCGACGTGCCGGCATCTTTGCCATCGTCTGCGTGGGCGAGACGCGCGCTCAGCGCGACGCGGGACAAGCGCACGCTGTTGTCGGAGCGCAAGTCGATGCATCGCTGCCCGATGGCGCGGACAATATCGTTGTCGCTTACGAGCCGGTTTGGGCGATCGGCACCGGGCTGACGCCGACCGCGGAAGATGTCGCCGACATGCACGCCTTCATCCGCCAGCGGCTTTGTACGCGCTACGGCGAGGCAGGGCAGGGGATGCGGATTCTCTACGGTGGCTCGGTGAAGCCGGGCAACGCTAAGGAATTGATGGCGGTCAATAATGTCGACGGCGCGCTTGTGGGTGGCGCGAGCCTCAAGGCCGAGGAGTTTCTAGGGATCGCCAGCGTGTATGCCTGAGCCTATGGATCGACCGCCTCGACGTGAGAGGTAAGGAGCCCGTCCCCACGACGTCTCGGCGACAGACATTCGGCGCGTGCCGTTTGACCCAACGACCATCCAATGGCGCGTTGCGACCAACCAAGACGATGGGGCCCGCGTTATCGTAGATGGGCTAGGCGCGACCGACCCCCATTCGTGGGCACCCGAAAGGGCTGCGCATCGGCCGTAGAAAAACCTGGGCGGGTCGTGTAGACACGCCCGCGACTTCCTATATCGCGACCGTGACCCCAAGCGGATATGACCTATGTTGAGCGTCGTTATCGCCATTCACCTCATGATCGTTCTGGCCCTGATCGGCGCTGTGCTGTTGCAGAAGTCCGAAGGCGGCGGATTCGTGGGTTCTACGAGCGGCTTTATGAGCAATCGCGGCACGGCGAACACCTTGACGCGCGCCACCGCATTCCTCGCCGCGGGCTTCTTCGCCACCAGCCTACTGTTGTCGTTGCTGGCGGGCCACGGTCGTGAGGGCATCGTGCTGCCCACCAACAATGAGGCCCCTGCCCAGGGCGCGCCGCCGGGCGCACCAGCGCCTCCATCGCCACTGGGCGGCGGTGGGAACGGCGTCCTGGACCAACTGGGTGGCAATAAGCCGACTACGAATGCTCCAGCGACGCCAAGCCCGGCACCCAGCGGCCCGCAGGTGCCGCAATCGCAATGATGGCGAGCAGCGCTCAATTGACGATCTCGGAATTTGGGTAAGAGGGCGCTCGTAACCGATTGGAAATAATAAGCTTTTGCTGCTCATATAGCTTGTTAGGATGCGCAGCAGATATGCCGGAAAACCGCTCGTCGAATCACCCTTCGCGGGCTAAACGTAAGGTCCCATGGCGCGGTACATATTCATCACCGGCGGCGTGGTTTCCTCACTTGGCAAGGGGTTAGCGTCAGCGGCGCTCGGCGCGCTGCTGCAAGCGCGCGGCTACAAGGTGCGGCTTCGCAAGCTCGACCCTTACCTGAACGTCGATCCGGGCACGATGTCGCCGTACCAGCACGGCGAAGTTTTCGTCACCGATGATGGCGCCGAGACCGATCTCGACCTCGGCCACTACGAGCGTTTCACCGGCCGCCCCGCCACGCGGATGGACAACATCACCACCGGCCGAATCTATCAGGAGATCCTCGCCAAGGAACGGCGCGGCGACTATCTCGGCGCCACCATCCAGGTGATCCCCCACGTCACCAACGCAATCAAGGATTTCATCCGCGACGGTAACGAGGGGTTCGACTTCGTCCTGTGCGAGATCGGCGGCACGGTCGGCGACATAGAAGGCCTGCCGTACTTCGAGGCAATCCGCCAGCTCGGCAACGATCTGCCGCGCAACCACGCGATCTACATCCATCTGACGCTGATGCCGTTCATTCCCAGCGCTGGAGAGCTTAAGACCAAGCCGACCCAGCACTCAGTGCGCGAATTGCGCGCCATCGGCATCCAGCCTGATATTTTGCTTTGCCGCTCCGATCGCCCGATCCCGCTGAGCGAGCGCAAGAAGCTGGCGCTGTTCTGCAACGTGCGCGAAAGCGCGGTGATTGAGGCGCTCGATGTCGACAACATCTACGCCGTCCCCGAAGCATATCACGCCAGCGGTCTCGACAGCGAAGTGCTCGCCGCCTTCGGCATCGAAAATCCGCCGCCACCCGACCTCGCCACCTGGCACCTGATCAACGAACGCATTCGTAATCCCGAAGGCGACGTAACTATCGCCATCGTCGGCAAATATACCGGCATGAAGGACGCCTATAAGTCGCTGATCGAGGCGCTCTCCCATGGCGGCGTCGCTAACAAGGTCAAGGTCAACCTCGACTGGATCGAGAGCGAGGTGTTCGAGAACGAAGACCCGGCGCCGTTTCTCGAACACGTCGACGGCATTCTCGTGCCCGGCGGCTTCGGCCAGCGTGGCGCGGAGGGAAAAATCCGCGCCGCGCAGTTCGCCCGCGAGCGCCAAGTGCCGTATTTCGGCATCTGCTTCGGCATGCAGATGGCGGTGATCGAAGCGGCGCGCAATCTGTGCGGCATCGAGGCCGCGAACTCCACGGAGTTCGGCACAACCAGCGAGCCGGTGGTCGGCCTGATGACCGAATGGATGAAAGGCAATGAGCTGCAGAAGCGCGGCGTCACCGGCGATCTCGGCGGGACCATGCGGCTCGGCGCCTATCCGGCGATCCTGCAACGCGGGTCGCGCGTGGCCGAGATTTACCACGCGACGGAGATTTCCGAGCGCCACCGCCACCGCTATGAGGTCAATACCGGTTACAAGGACCGTCTGGCCCAGCACGGCATGCGCTTTTCGGGAAACTCGCCCGACGGGCTCTTGCCCGAGATCATCGAGTACGACGATCACCCGTGGTTCATTGGCGTGCAATTTCATCCCGAATTGAAATCGCGCCCGTTCGCTCCGCACCCGCTGTTCTCGTCTTTCATCGGCGCTGCGGTGGAGCAGAGCCGCCTGGTATAGGCCTGCGCGCGTCATGCCCGGCCTTGTGCCGTGCCTCCCGTTTCACTAGGCACAGAGTCATGGAAACTGAGATGGCCGGGCGAAAGGGCGTTCATGCCCGTCTTCGACGGACTATGCCCGGCCATGATTGTCGGAGAGGAGCCTCATGATCTACGAAATGCGTGTCTACCGTTGCATCCCAGGGCGGCTACCGGCTTTGCTGCAGCGATTTCAGAACGTGACTCTCAAGCTGTGGGACAAGCACGGCATCAAGCAGGCCGGCTTCTGGACCACGCTCATCGGCGAGTCCAATCAAGAGCTGACTTATCTGCTGGCGTGGGAGTCGCTCGCCGACCGCGAGAAGAGGTGGAATGCGTTCATGGCCGATCCGGAATGGATCAATGCTCGCGCTGCGAGCGAAAAGGATGGCCCGATCCTCGCCAATGCGGTGAACCAAATCCTCCAGCCGACGGCGTTTTCTGCGGTCAAATAGGGCATGTGGGAACTGGTTGACCCGGCGCCGCGCGGCGACCATGGTCGCCAGCGAGGACGCTGATGACCGCCAAGCCCAATACCGTCGTAGTTGTCGGCAAAGTGCGCTTCGGCAACAAGTTGCCGTTGGCGCTGATCGCCGGGCCGTGCGCGCTGGAGAGCCGCGCGCACGCCTTCGACATGGCTGGCGCATTGAAGGAGATCGCCGCACGGCTCGGCATCGGTTTCATCTACAAAACCTCGTTCGACAAAGCGAACCGCACGAGCGCGAAAAGTGCGCGCGGCATGGGTCTCGATAAGGCGCTCGGCATCTTTGCCGAATTGCGCAAAAAACTCGGTGTCGCGGTGCTCACCGATGTGCACGAACCGGACCAGTGCGCGCCAGTCGCTGAGGTGGCCGACGTTTTGCAAATACCGGCGTTTCTCTGCCGGCAAACCGATCTTCTGGTTGCGGCGGCCAAAACCGGGCGCACGGTCAACGTGAAGAAAGGACAGTTTCTGGCGCCGTGGGACATGGCCAACGTGGTGCAGAAAATTACCGGCGCCGGTAACCGCAACGTGCTGGTGACCGAACGCGGCGCGTCGTTTGGTTACAACATGCTTGTGTCCGACATGCGCGCACTGCCAGAGCTCGCTAAGACGGGCGCGCCGGTGATTTTCGACGCCACCCATTCGGTGCAGCAGCCGGGCGGGCGGGGGACCTCCTCAGGCGGCGATCGCCAGTTCGTGCCGGTGCTGGCGCGGGCCGCGGCGGCGGTCGGCGTGGCCGGCGTCTTTATCGAGACCCACCAGAACCCCGACCGCGCGCCCTCAGACGGCCCAAACATGATACCGCTCAAGCAGATGGAACCACTTCTTAAACAGCTGATGCAATTTGACGCGCTGGCGAAGGGCTGATCGGGACGGCCGCGCGCCCTCTGGTATCAAAGAGAACCGCCATTCCTCCCGTCCTCAGAATCGTCAGTCTCGTCGTCTTCGCCTCGACACTGTTTTCGCGCGCCGTCGATCCGGTCATTCCGAAGATCGCCGCCGATCTCGGCATCGATGTGAAGACCGCGGCGCTTCTTTCGAGCGCCTTCACGTTCCCCTACGCGTTCACGCAGCCGGTGCTCGGCACCATTGGTGACTTTTTCGGCAAGACGCGGCTGATGAACGCGAGTCTGGCGATCGTGGTCAGCACGACGGTCATCGCCGCGTTCGCCACCAGTTTTCCGCTGCTCGTCGGCCTGCGCATTGTCGCGGGCGTCTGCGCCGGCGGCATCTTTCCGGTTGGCGTGGCGATCGTCGGCGATCTCGTGCCGATCCACGCGCGTCAGGTGGCGATTGGCCGGCTGCTCGCCGTGGGGCTCACTGGAAACCTGATCGGCGCCGTGATCTCGGGCGCCATCGGCGATCTGCTTGGCTGGCGTGGCGTATTTTTCTCCATCGGCGGCTTCGGACTCGTCGTAGCAGTCATTGCCTTTTTCGCGTTCCGCGGCTTGAGCCCGGCGAAGTCACGACCGTTCAATCTCGCCGCTGTCGCTGCGGGCTTCCGGGGTGTCCTCGCCGATCCACGCGCCAAGATTTGTTTCGGCTCGGTGTTCTTTGAGGGCATCGTCATCCACGGCATGTTTCCTTATGTCGCGCTGCTGTTGCTCGCGGCCGGGCAGACGCACTCGTCCTACGCAGGGTTGATCATCGCCGGCTTCGGCCTCGGCGGCATTGTGTTCACGCTGTTGCTGCCGTTCCTGGTTTTGCACCTGACCGAGCGGCATCTGATGCTGACGGGCGCCGCAGGCGCGGCCATCGCCTTCATCCTGATCTCGCTCAACATGGCCTGGTATATCCAGGCCATGGTGTTCGTACTGTTCGGGCTCTCTTTCTACATGTTGCACAACAACATCCAGGTGCACGTCACCGACTTGTCGCAGACTGCGCGCGGCGCCGCCTTATCCATGCACTCGTCGGCGTTCTTCACCGGTCAGGCTATCGGCCCGATCTATTACGGCTACGCGTTCGGTCACTTCGGGCTGAGCGTGCCGCCGCTCATCGGTGCGGCCGTGATCATCGTGATCGGCATTGTTTGCGCGCGCTATCTGCGCCATCGGCGGCGCGATCCGGGGGTTGCGGAGGGAGCTTAAACCTCCCATCATTGTTGCATCGGCCAGGGGTGCCGCGCCTCCTTTGAGGCTCGGCTGAGATCAAACCCGTCGAACCTGTCTGGGTTATTCCAGCGAAGGGAGCCGCGGCTGTCGGAACACTTGCCATATCTCAAAAAGAAGCCGCGCGTGGTGATCATCGGCGCCGGCGTGGTCGGGCTCGGCATTGCCTGGCGTCTCGCCGGGCGCGCGGCAGTGACCGTGTTCGATCGCGGTGCGGCGGGATCCGGCGCGAGCCACGCGGCGGCCGGCATGCTGGCAGCGTGTTGCGAGGCCGAGCCGGGCGAGGAGACGCTGATCGCGCTCGGTCGCGAGAGCCAGGCGCGCTGGCCCGGTTTCGCCGAGGAGCTTTTGCGAGTGAGCGGCATCGACGTCGAATTACGGCGCGAGGGCACGCTGGTACTCGCGCTCACCGCGGACGATCAGGCCGAGATCGGTCATCGTCTGGAGTTTCAGCGACAGTTCGAATTGCCGCTCAAATGGCTGTCGGCTGCCGCCACCCGCGCCCGCGAGCCACATCTCGCCGGCAAGATCGCCGGAGCTCTGTTCTCGCCGGAGGACCATCAGGTCGACAACCGCAGGCTTGCGCAGGCGCTGCGCGTGGCCGCCGGAGCGGCTGGCGTCAGGCTTCACGAGCATCGACCCGTCAAGGAAATTTTGGTCCAGGGCGGGCAGGCGAGTGGCGTCGTGCTCGAGGATGAAACAACCGTGCCGGCGGACATCGTCGTGCTGGCCGCAGGCGCGTGGTCGCGCGGCATCGGCGGACTTCCGCCCGACCGGCGTCCGCCGGTGCGTCCGGTGAAGGGGCAGATGCTCGCGCTGCAGATGGATGCCGCGGCGCCTCTGCTCAATCACGTGCTGTGGGCGCCCGGCGCTTATCTGGTGCCACGCCGCGATGGCCGCCTGATCATCGGCGGCACGGTCGAGGAAAAAGGATTCGATGCGACGATCACAGCCGGGGGGATGCTGACGCTGCTCGAAGCCGCGTGGCGTGCCGTGCCTGCGGTCGAAGAATTGCCGGTTCACGAAATCTGGGTGGGCCATCGGCCAGGCAGCCGCGACGATGCGCCGATCCTGGGCCGCGGTCCGCTCGACGGTTTGTTTTATGCGACCGGCCATCACCGCAACGGCATTCTGCTCGCGCCGGTGACAGCGGACGCTATGGCTCGCCTCATCCTCAATGACGTGACTGATCCGGTGATCCGCCCCTTCGGCCTTGAGCGCTTCTTGCCGGCGCGGGCGGCGGAGTAGGGAGCTTGCGATGACGCACCAAACAATTCGCGTGAATGGCGAGAATGAACCACTCGCCGCCGCGACCATTGAGGTCCTGTTGGCAGAGAAGGCTGTCGATACCGGCCAGCGCGGCATCGCGGTCGCACTCAACGGCGCTGTCATTCCGCGTGCGGCATGGCGCGACACGACGCTCAAGGCAGGCGACAACGTCGAAATCGTCCGCGCGCGCCAGGGGGGCTGAGAGGAGCAAGAAAATGTCCGATCCGCTCATCATCGCCGGCCATCAATTCGGCTCGCGGCTGTTTCTCGGAAGCGCCGGCTATCCCAATCGCAAGGTCATGCTCGATGCCATCGCGGCGGGCGGGACCGAGATGGTGACCGCCTCGATCCGCCGCATTAGTCTCGCTGGCGATGACGAAAGCCTGGTCGACCTGTTGGCCGGCCGCGTGAAATTCCTGCCCAACACCGCCGGCTGCCAGACCGCCAGGGATGCGGTGCTTACGGCCGAGTTGGCGCGCGAGGCGCTCGATACCAACTGGATCAAGCTGGAAGTGATTGGCGACCGAGAATTGCTTTATCCCGACGTGGAAGAACTGGTGCGCGCCACGCAGACCTTGGTGGCAAAGGGCTTCGTCGTCCTTCCATATTGCACCGAAGATCCGGTGACT
>Ga0070731_10001288_pt1 | contig 26526 bp, 28 predicted proteins | sample Coa_R1_2_FD_66448 | JGI IMG/M metagenome (GOLD analysis project Ga0070731, IMG submission 66448) | Surface soil microbial communities from Centralia Pennsylvania, which are recovering from an underground coalmine fire - Coalmine... | ecosystem: Environmental > Terrestrial > Soil > Unclassified ... | reverse complement strand
TGCTTTGGCCCAATACAAGCGGTCATAATCAAAGCATTGAGACATAGCGAAAGCGAATGGATCGCCCTGGTTCACTGAAATGGTTTTTCCTGCGAATAAATACTGAGCGGGGGTGAGAAGAAAATTCCCAATGGACTCCAGGGGATTTGCCTCAGGCGACCGCATGTTGAAAAAGACGTTTTCCCGCACCGTATGATAAGAGGTCACAAGCGGCATGCCGAGCGGTTTTAGAACATCCATCAGAAAGTCGAAAGGGACCTTTGGGTTTTCATCGTCATTAGCAGCAAGAGGGGTGGAAAAACAGACGCCGAGCAGGGACAGCAAAAGAAAAAGGTGCTTAAAACAACGGCATTGCTTTTTGCTTATCATCTACACACCTTGTTTCTTCGGCTATACTTTTTCTTTTCTATTAAATCGGAAAAATTAAGGGAAGCAGGAATTTTTTGGTGTGTAAAAAAATATTTGATAGTCTTTCATGTAAAAATTTTATTTTATAAATGATTGATTATTAATTACTTGTTAAATTTATACTTAATAAGTAATTATTAACTGACTTAAATTAAATAGTTTAATATAATTATATATATAAGAATTTTTTATTATTAATTAAAAATAGGTAAAATATGATGTCCAGATTAATAGGCATGACCCAAACTCCAAAAAGTGCGGGAGCACTAGGTGGAGCAAAAAAAGAATCTAGCACATCGAGCACTAGGCTTTTACCCCAAGAAACATTAGCTCAAATGCTTTTTAAAAATAGAGTTAAAGAGATCAGAGACGCTGGTAAAGAAAGAGAGAAAGAAGCTGCAGAAATTAGGAAAGATCGAGCAGAGTTTGTATTTGTTGGGCATAATGACAAAGAGGAATGGACAGAGGTAGATCGACTTGGGATGATGGAAAACGAAGAGCAGTTTGATGACAGTGACTGTGTGAAAGTATAGACCAATTTTCAACGCTGAAATGGCTACGAAACCAAGTGCCTATTCAGAATCTTCACTAAAAACTCGTAAATACGGGTCTTTAAACAATTCACAGCCACCAAAAAGGCTGAGCTTTTCCTTTCATATAAGTCTTAATAATCAATAAAAAATAGTTTAAACATTAAAATAGTTAATTTAAACATGCCGTGTATTTTTCTTCTTCTATTTAATAATCAATTACTTATGTAAAGAAAAGTTTTATTTTTAAAATTGTTATTATATAGGGCTTTTGGTATAATATTCGGAATATCGTTCATGGAGGATTGATGTTTAAGAACTTTAAAATAAAAGAAGGCTTTTCGTGGATGCGCTTTCTAGCGCGTATTACGGATTACTCTCTATTTTATATCTTTATCGCTTTTTCCACGTCATTTTTACCCTATTTCTTGGGGATGAGTTTTTACTTAGGATTGATTGCTGCAGCGCCTTTTCTGTGGATTCCTTTAGAAGCCTTTTTGTTAAGCCGTTATGGAACTACCCCAGGTAAATCCCTATTCCGGATGCGGGTCCAGAATGCGGTGGGCGGGAACCTCTCCTTCATGCAGGCTTTAAAGCAGGCGGCCTTCTTCTCCCCGCGCCCAGGCGTGCTCACTCAAAAGGATATGAGCTCCAAGCGAAAGCTCGGTGCCTTAATTATGGCTGTATGCTGCGTGCTTGCGGCTCTTTTCGGTAAGCCTATCACGTATTATTCGATTGGGCTAGATAACAAGATTTCCACCAATGGCTGGGTGCAATACTATTCCATGACACGCGGGTTTACAGTGAATTTTCCTACTGACCCCAAAGAACAGTCTAAACAACTAGAAATTCCTGATTCCGATAAAGTTCTCCAATACGAAGAGGTGTCCAGCCAACAGACAAAAGACGTGCTTTATTCGGTCAGCTATATGGAGCTGCCTAGCAAATGGCGTTGGGCAGGATCGAATACGCTATTAAAAGGGGCTTTGGACCTGCTTGTCAAATATTCCCCTCAGCAGAGCCAGGTAGTAGATAGGGAACTTATTTTGTATCAAAACCATCGCGCATTGGATTTTCATCTGAAACAGGGAGACAATGATGTGAGCGGGCGGTTTATTCTGGTCGATAATACGCTGTATAAGTTGACAGTCGTCTATCCTCCTTCTTTAAGCCAGGAAGTACAGAATGGAGATCCGTTCCTAGACTCCTTCGATTTGCATCCGAAAGGGGTAAAACAATAGCTTTGTTCTTTGTCGTAAAATCTAATGCAAATGTTTTAACCAAAAGGTCATCGTTTTGGTTTCAGAATGCTGGGTATTCACCGGCGTCCAAGGCAGATGGCATTGCATATCGGGGTGATGAATGTAGCCCCGTTTTCTCCAAAAGTCATCCAAGGGCAAAAAGTCTTCAGGACGTTCAGGATCCGGTTCGGGTCTCAAAGGTGAACAAAAACAGATATGCGAATATTTCTTAAAATGCAAAACATGGGCTTCGCGCACATCAAAAAAATGATGTCCGATTCCTCTGCCTCGATAGGGCTTTAACAGAACGGATGCGCTAAAAAAATAGTAGTTTTGGATAGGGAGCTGCTGTTCGAGAAAGGGGGTTTGGATTTCCTTAGATTCTGCGACTAAAGGCACTCCAATGGATGCACCGACAAGTGTCGTGTTGTCGAAAATAAGGACAGCGATGGATTCTTTGTGGGCAGCGGCATCTTTGATATGCTTGATCTGCTGTTCCATGTTTGTTTCTTGATGATAGGGATACTCCCTGAATACTTCGGCCAATAGTTTGGCGATGCTATGCAGGTAGGTTTTAAGATGCGGTCCGGTAAATGACCGTACATGAATATCTGTCATGAGCAGCATAGCATACCTTCTTATCAAAGAACAAAATGTCTCTTATGCTTTAATGAGAAAAAAAATTAAAGCATATTAAATTTCGTCTCTGAGAATTTTTTCGCGAATAGTTTGCATGAATGCAACCATGAAATGCAGATTATGTGTTGTGGCAAGGGACATGCCTGTGAGCTCATTGGCTTTAAATAGATGATGCAGATAAGCGAGTGTAAAATTCTCGCAAGTGGGACAAGTGCAGCCTCGTTCCGGGGCATGATGGGCAAGGGCATGGGAATTTTTTGTGATTTTAAGCGGCCCATTTTCTGTGAGTAGAATCCCGTGGCGGGCAGCCCGAGTGGGATAGGAAGAGTCGAATGTATCGATGCCGAGCGGTATAGTAAGATGAAGGGATTCGAGATCCCCGATTCCGAGCAAATGATTGGGTTTTTCAGTAGGCAGGTAGGGCAGCATGGCCGAGAGCATGGTGTGCATTTCTTGTTTGGTCTTGCCCATGCTTCCGCCTATCGCAAAGCCATCGAAATCGAGCGGTGTGAGAAAATCACAGCTTTCTTTTCTGAGGACAGGATCCACTCCGCCATGGATTACGGCATAGAGCGCTTGTTGTTGTGGATTGGCTTTATGGGCGATAAGAGACCTCTCTTCCCAGCGGTGCGTTCTATCCAAGGATTTCTTGAGCTCGTGTTGCGCGATATGATAGGGGGGTAGTTCATCGAAGGAAATGATGATGTCTGCTCCCAATTCTTTTTGCGCCGCGATCGAACTTTCAGGGGTGAGATGGATTTTCGCTCCATCTCTGTAAGAGCGAAAAAGGACACCCTCTTCGTTGATTTTGAGGACATGGCCTCCCTGTTTTTTTGATCCTTTGCTTTTGAGCTCGTCGGCGACAGATCCATAGGCGAGGCTAAATACCTGAAATCCTCCTGAGTCTGTGATAATGGGCAAAGAGCGGTTGATATAACGATGCAGGCCGCCTGCGTGTTTGACCACATGCGTTCCGGGTTGTACGAGAAGATGATAGGTATTGCAGAACATGAGCTGTAGGCCGATGCGATGCACAGCGCTATTATCCAAGGCCTTTAGGGTGCCGTTCGTTCCCACGCCGACAAAATTGGGCGTATCGATTATGCCGTGCGGGGTATGGATTTTTCCGACGCGCGCACGCGATTTTTTAGAGGTGTGGATGCGTTCAAAGGCAAAGGTCATACGTAAGTCCGCTTAAATATTGATAATGATCTTCAAGTTCTTTTCGCGATATTTTACATCGGCCTCCTCAGCCATGTGCACGCACATTGTCTTCGTCATCCATTGTAAAAGTATCATCGAAAATCTCCTTGAATCTCATTATTAATATTTAAGCGGACTTACTTACGTTCAGCGTTGCCGGTTTTGGCACGATCCGTTTGGCTAAAGTGAGAAGGGGAGTCAGGCACGAAATAATGAGGAGTTTGATGAGAAAACTGATACAAATGATGTCCCAAAGAGAAAAGACCAATCCCCATAAACCTAAAATGGAAAACAATAGAGTGTCGCTAAACTGGGAGATAGTGGTCGATATTCCGCTGCGCAAGGGAAAAGGAAGAAAGTGAAATTTTTTCTTCAATAGCTGAAAAATCCGTATATCCAAGTGCTGCGTGATGATAAACACGAAAATCGAAGCAGCAAACAGACGAGGAGAAGAAGATAATATGGAATGGAAGGCATTGTGTGTCGTGTCGTAAACGCTCGGCGTATATAAAAGATGGATTTGAGACATCGCTGTGAAAAAGAGCATCGCAAAAAAAGAGCCCCATAGCGCTTTTTTCGCAGCCTCTCTATCAAAATATTCCTGGAGAAGATTTAAACCTAAAATACTTCCAATGGCAAAGACGTCGCTGCAGGTGATCGTAAAATGAAAAAACGCCATTTGCTTGACGACGAAGAGGTTTGCGAGGATAGCTTGGATGGCAACCCAGGTCGTAAGATAATATTTACCGAGCTTTAGAGCTATCAGTCCAAAGCCGAAAATAAGGATCAAATGTAAAAAAAAGAGTAATTCGTTCATCGCTGCAGAAGCAATTTAGCACGTTTTTCTCTAGTTTGGAAGCAAAATACCATGCAGGTATTCTAAAAGTTCAGGAGAGTGCTTTTCCAACCACTGGCGCAGCTCAAAGGTCGCAAAGAAAAGTTCTTTTTTGACATGGGATGCCTGGGAGAGGTCTGGATCCCAGAAATAAGAGCCAATGTCGTATTCCATGGCCCGATTACCTATAAATCCAAAATTGAGCCCGAGGTGCGGGTCGCGGTCAGCAATCCCTTTCCGGCAACGGGTGGAAAGCAGGGAAATGAGGCTGCTGATGGCCTCTTTGGCCTCTTCCATGCGACCAGTGTGAATGAGCGGCAACAGATGTTCAAAGAGGGGAGTGGCGCGCTGTTGAACGGCGAATTCGGTGTCTTGTAAATGCAGTTTTAATGAAAAGCCGAGCCTGTCGATGAGGGTCACTGTTTTGTCGCAGCGGGGATCTCTATGCAAGGTAAGAAAAAGTATTCCTGTTTCTTCACGCAGTTCTTCATAGGCAATGGCGCAGCTTGTAAAGAAAAAAGGTACCCGTTTGTGATGATGTTTTTTTTCTCTTTCGAGGATCTTGTAGATCCGCAGTGCGTCGGAGATGCCAGGAAGACAGGTGTAAAAAAGCCAGGACTTGGGGGTCAGATGCTGGTGTTTGAAGAGCTTGAGAATCGTTTTCCCATCTTTTCCGAGAAAAGCAAACGAGGTTCCCCCGCTGCTCAAAAAATAAAAGGGCTGATCTAACAAAGGGGATACTTGGGCGAATAAGGCATCTTGTCCCCGGGGTGTCCACAAGAGAAATGGGGGAAGGCTGGATTGGATTTTGGCAAGAGAATAGCCTCCTTTGATGCGATACAGGGCCACATTAGCGCCCAGCACCAGCAGCAATAGGACAATGATTAGGTATCCCGCTCGATTTCTTCTACGAGGAGAGAATCGATGTGGGCAAGTAATTCGGGATAATGGTTCTTCGCCCATTTTTTTAATCCTAATCCGATAAAAAGAAGGTCCTGTTTATAAAAACGCGGTTCTTTCATCTGCAAATTGGGGATAAAAGAACCTGTGTCAATTTCTATAGCGCGATCAGCGATAAAGCCAAAGTTCTTATTGTAAGGATCGCGGTCTGCAAAACCTTTGCAGCAGCGTTTTAAGATCAAATCGCATAGCGATGCAATGCACTGTTCTGCTCTTTTCTGTTCCTGATTTTCTTTTAAGGCGAGAAGATGCTTTTCCAAGGGTATCGCGCGGTTTTGTATGTAAAAACGCGCAGTGTCGAGATCGATTTGTTGGGCGATGCCATTGGGATCATGGAGAATAAGCTTTTTATGAAAGGAAGAAGTGGGATTGAGATGCAGATAAATCAAACCGGTCTCTTCTTTTAAGTTGTCATAAGAGAGTTTCACGCTATTCAATGTGCGTGCAATGCGATATTCGCGCATGCCGAGGACGCGTTTTGCCAGGGAATCAAAAGGGGTGGGAAGGGAAAGCCGTGGGTAAACGGAGGAGAGGGTGCCTGCATTTTTACTGTGGTCCTCAGCAAACAATCCGCGAAAAAAATAGACAGGGCGCAAATAGTCTAGCTTAAAGAATTTGATCACAGTCTTTTTATCTTGGCTTAAGAAAGCAAAGCACTCGCTGCCCGATCCTAAAAAAGTAAAGGGTTGGTCTAATAATTCCAGGATCGCTTTTTCTTCGTTGGAGCTCAAAGCGGGAATGTCCCAATCCGGCTGGTTGACGAGATCATCGCTTAAGATTTTTTGTAAATAAAAGCCGTGTGTTTTCAGTTCGACGATTTGCTGCAGACCGATAAATAGCAGCATTCCGCAAAAGACTTTACACAAAAAAATTAAAATTTTCTTTATCATCCCAGTGACTTTTTCCCTATGAGGATAGACGTTCTTGCAATTGTTGATCAAGAAAGACTGCAAGTTCGGGACAGCGATCGGAAAGCCAATTTTTTAAACTGGCTGTGATCCTGAAAATTTCTGAGCGCATCTTGTCAGGATCGAGAGTGGAAAAATCTTTTGATAGCGGTCCTACATCGATCTGTATCACTGCGTCGTCCAAAACGGCAAAATTGGTCCGTATGAGAGGGTCGCTATCAGAGATGCCATGGCGAAATTTCCACAGGAATAGATCGAGCAGGCGGCATAGGGTGTCCTTCGCTTTGGCCATGTCTTGGGATTGGATCATCTCTTCTAAAGCGGGATAAACCAGTGTGGCTTTTTTCTGGATGAGAAATCCCAGTGTGTTGGAATCCAATCGATGGGGAATATGGAGCGCATCGATAAGGGTCAGGGGCGGAAGGCCGTCGGTCCTTCCTAAATGGATGAAGAGCAGGCCTGTTTTTTCCTGCATCTCTTCGAAGGCGATCCTGTAGCTTTCAAAAGCCTTTTCTAACTTATTGGAGAAAAGTAAAGTCTTGTGCGCGGCCCAATGATGGAAAAAAGGGATGCGCGAGAGAATGCGGAATAGGGTAATTTTGCGTTGATGGCTATTGTTAAATATCTTGATGACATGGGTACCGTCGTCGGAGAGAAAAGCGAAGCTCTGCTTTCCTCTGCCCAAATAACGAAAAGGATACGCAAACAACGAGCGCACATGAGCGATCTCTTCTTGTGAAAGCGGGGGCATCCCGCAGACATTTTCATCCCAGTTGTTCTGGATTTTTGTGATCCGGAATCCCTTTGTTTCATGATGAGAAAAACGCGCAGCTGCAATGCACAACAGAATGATGGCTGTAAGATAAATCCAGAACCTGAGTTTTGCAACTACCTCTCTAAGTCTCTTCAAGATGCAGTGCCTCGTTGAAATAATCGGTTAAGTCAGGATGTTGCTTTTCAATCCATGTGCGCAATTGGCGAGTGATGCCCTGCAGGTCCTGTTGGTAGATTGAGCGATTTTGCCGAGAGGGATCTTTGACAAAGCGTCCGATATCGATCAATAGCGGCTGATCGTCTAAAAATCCAAAATTGCGCTCGATTTTGGCATCCTCATCGTAGATGCCTTTCTTGCATCGCTTCACTGAAATGTCGATCAGGGAATGTATAGCGCTCTTTGCTTTTTCGAATTGGTTTTTTCGTATCAAAGAATCGATGTAGGGATAAGCGAGCTCGGCGCGTCTTTGGACGGCAAATTCCATCTGATCGAGATCTATACTGTGATTAATCCCTAATTTATCTGTAATGCGAAGATTTTTGCGCAGGTCTGTTGTTTTATTGAGATGGAGGTAAAGAATGCCGCTTTCCTCTTTGAGATCGCGGCTTGCGATCAGGTAACTGTTAAAATCTCGTCGCAATTTAAAAAGGGCTTTATCGATTTTGCGCTGTCTTGTCTTTTGGGGGATAAAGGGCAATGTCTGGAAAAACAGGGAACCGAATTTAATGAAGCGTGTTTTAAAAAATTTAACCACGTAGCGGTTGTCTTGTGAAATAAAGGCAAAGCATTGTCCACCGCTTCCCAAATAACGATAGGGCTGATTTAAGGCGTACTTGCATTCTTCCGAATCAGACGCCGCTGTAGGAACAGTGTCCCAAGTGGTCTCGGGTGGAAATTCTGAGGTAATGCGCGCTAGGGAAAAGCCATCGGTCATCATTCTGCACACAGTGGGCAAAAAATAGAGTGCAGCAACTACCGACGCATATCCAAACCACTTGAAGAATAATACTTTTTTTCTCATAGAGCTCATGAGGAATCAGAATAGATCGTTTCTATGATCTTGGCAATAGCCCCATCGCAATAGGGAATGAGCATGGGATAATGGGCCTTAACCCAATTGCGGAAAGAAGGCAAAATGGATTGTATGCGTTTTTGATATTTCTTTTTATCTTTATGTCCCACGCAAGGCAAAAGACGTCCTGCATCGAATAAAACAGGAGCGCCATCGACAAATCCATAATTGTTCGCAATTTCTACATCTCGATCGCGCACATCTTTTTGGTAAAACACGCAATATAACTCTAACAGCCGCCTCAACGCATCACCCGCCTCATAGATACGATCCTGAGCTAAAAGGGCATTGAGATGATCTTGTAAACACTCTGCGCGTCTTTCTACGATGAAATCGCAATCATCGAGATCGACAGATAGTGCTTGGCCCGAAGGAAGCGTGAGCTGAAGAGTTTTCTGAAGATGCGAGGTCGCATTAAAATGCACGTACAGGACGCCTGTTTCTTTTGCGAGTTTATCGAAGGCAATCTTATAGCCTGAGAAGATCCTATCGCGTTTGGCGGCGCGCTGTTTGATTTTTCTTTCTTTGAGAAAATGGGCGAGAAAAGGATAGCGACTTTGAAAGTGCGGAATAGAAAAGATCTTTTGTTTAAAAAATTTGATCACATAGTTTCCGTCCTCACTGAGGAAAACGAAACTTTGGCCTCCTTTGCTCAAATAGCGATAGGATTGGCACAGGGCTTTTTCCAAGACTTTTTTCTCTTGAGGGATCAACGCATGACCATCCCATTTTAAATGATAGGGATGAAAACAGGTCATGGACAATTCATCGGGGTCGTTAGGGAAGGTGGCCTGGATTTTGGCAATTGCGTCATCGCAAAAAGGAAGAAGTACGGGATAAAAAAACGCAATCCAATTGTGAAAGGCAGGCAAGAAAGCTGTGAGTTTTTTTTGATACTTTTCTCTGCCTTCTTGTCCCGTGCAGGGCAACAGACGGTCCACATCGAATAGGACAGGTGCGCCATCGACAAATCCATAATTGTTGACAAATTCAATATCTCGATTGCGCATTCCCTTATGAAAAAAAACGCGATGTAGGTCGAGCAGCTGAGCAATCGCCCTACCTGCCTTTTCGATGTCGCCTTGGTGTAAGAGCTTTTCGAGATAGCAGCTTAACGGCTCAGCGCGCTTTTCTAAGACAAAATCCCAGTCATCAAGAGCAATCGAAAAGGGCTTTCCAGAGGAGTCTGTAAGCGTCAGGGAGTGAGCGAAATGTCCAGTAGAGTTAAAATGGACGTGCAGGACTCCTGTTTCTTTTGACAACCTATCACAAGAGATTTTATAGGCTGAAAAAATTCTATCGCGTTTAATGGACAGTTTTTCGCTTTTTCGGCCTTGACGCCAGCTTGTGTAGAAGGGAATGAAAAATCCGGTTTTTTCCTTGAGAACAAAGCGTTTTTTCTTAAAGAATTTGAGAATATACTGTCCATCCTGGCTAAGAAAAGCAATGCTATGCGTGCCGGCATTCAGATAATGATAGGTCTGAAAGAGAGCTTTCTCGATAATCTTTTCTTCGTCGCCCAGGAGAGCGTGGCCTTCCCATTTATGCTCGTAAGGGTGAGAGCTCGTCTTGGAAAACTCATCAGAGGAAACAGCATGTGCATAAATAGGCACACAGATAACGAGGAATAAAAACTTATACAGATTCATTTATGAGAGAAGCGATTTCCTGTTCTAGGTGATGGGATAATGCGGGATAGTGTACTTTTAACCATTTGTTGAAAAGGTCGGTGATCCTCACGATTTCATCATGATAGACTTTTGGATCCTTTCTCTGGGACTCTTTGCGAAAGCGACCTACATCGATTTGAATAAGTTTACCATCCAAGAACCCAAAGTTGGTAGTCAAATCGGGATCTTTATCAAAAATCTCTTTTCGGTTGCGTATGACTAAAAATTGTACGAGGTCGGATAGGATCCTTTTAGCAGGCTCCATTCCCTGTTCTTGAATGGAAGTTTCTAAAAACGGATAGAAAAGAGAGGCCCTTTTTTGAACGAGAAATTCCATTTTATCTAAATCGAGGGGATGAGATATGCCTAGGTTATCGAGGATAACGAGCTTTTGCTTGAGATGATCCGTTTTATTGAGGTGTAAAAAGAGGATGCCTGTCTCTTCTTTCATTTCTTCAAATGCGATCTTGTAGCTGGTGAATGTTTTGGTAAGGGATTGTCTTTTTTCCAGCAGTTTTTGGACCCATACTCTTTGCAGATAAAAGGGGAGCTGTACTGTTCGCAATGCAATAGGGGGCTGCAGAGCATGCAGTTTGAAAAACTTGATCACATAACGTCCATCCTGGGATAGAAAGACATAACATTGCGCTCCTTTATCGAGAAAGCGATAAGGCTGGTCCAATGCCTTTTTTAAGTCCTTGTTCTCTTCTTCGGAAAGAGAAGAGGTTTCGAATTCTGGGTTGAAAGGAAGAGAAGAGCAAATTTTATAGAGTGCAAAGCCTCGCGTCTGCTTGAGACAGAGATGTCCTGTCCAAGCAAGAAGAGCTCCGACGAGGAGTATACACAACGTGTTTGAAAAATTGGTTTTTGACTGCGTCGGCTTTTTCTCAAAATTCTTATCTTCACTCGCGCCTTGTGCACGCACAATGGTCGCTCGTTCCAGATCAGAATTTTGAGAAGCCTTCTTGTCAAATTCCCAATTTTTCAGACACGCTATGTATAAAAGTCCTAACCGATTTTTTTTTTTATTTTTCATCTGAAATATTTAAGAATGAGAGACCTTTAAAAATAAAGAAATGCACTGCTAAATTCAAGGATTATTATTTGATAACAATCGTGCGTTCGACGTCATTAAATAATCCTTTCACGGGAGCATTTTGCGGATCTAGAAGCTCCAAGCGAATGCGATGTGTTCCTTTTTTTAGACCATAGATATAATAGGGCTGCCAAGATGTAAGAGTCCTTTGGTTGGCATTGTCAATGGTGAGGCGCACTTTATATCCATCTTTCGAAAGCTCGCAATTGTGGATATAAAAATCGAGCAGAATAGGCTTAGCGCTATTTTTATCGGATTGGAATTCTCCCTGGGGCTCATTGTAGGTCAAATAAGGTTGATCTAAGGCCATCTGGGGGTTGTCTTTGATGACTTTGTAATAAAATACATGCATATCGTAGCAGTTATCTCCTTTAAGACTCTCATTAAAGGAGCGGACGGGGAAAACGCGCATGACGTGCATGCCAGGCTGCAGTGTGAAGGGCACTTTAAACATTACAGTTTGATCGAAATAATTTTCAAAATCCTGCAAAGCATCTATTACGGCCTCATTTAAAGGAAAATAAGGCTGATTGTCGATAAAGACGTGCAGACTTTGTCCTTCAGGAGAATCGAAGATCTCTTTTTTGCGAGGAAAATCACTATCTACACCTAGGGGATAGCCTTCGAGTTTGATTTGTCCTTGAATCGGCATAGAGGAGACCAATTCATCCGCTTTGGGGAATTGAATTTTTGTTTTCACCTCATTGGGCTCGGGAGTGGGGTCGACAGGCACGATGCGGATGCCTTTGGGGTTGGGGGCATGCTCCTTCATTTCCGCTGCGAACAGGCAGGATAATGCACAAGCCGTGTATGCTGTGACTAAGGATGCAGTGACCAAGAAAAATCGCTTCACAATTACCTCCGCTATTCTTAAGAAATGGTATCTATTTCTCTGGCTAAAGTCTAGTGTCTAATTTCGAAAATTCATGCATTTATTTTACTCATCTTTTCCCGCCTGACTGCCTGCACAGCGTCAGAGTGACTTAACTTAAGTCTACCCTGCCGCTGTGCAGTTGTCATGCAGAAAAATCTGAGCAAAATAAGTACATGAATTTTCGAAGTTAGACACTAGTTTAAACGATGGGCAATTTTTTAAGTAGCTTCCAGCTTAGCACGATCCCTTGCGACCGCGCTTGCTCTTCTTTACCGCCGTAGATGACATATCCATTGGAAAGATTGTTTCCGGCTAAATCATTCCATTTGACAAGATTGGAGAAGAAATCGGAGTTAATCGTTTCTCCAGATTTAATTTCGATCGGTATAAGTGTAGATCCATTTTCGAGAAGGCAATCTACTTCGAGACCAGCCTTATCACGCCAAAAATAGATATTTGGTGTAAGACCTGCATTAAAGCGTTGCTTGAGAATATCAGATAAAATCATCGACTCAAATAGCCCCCCTCGCAGGTAATGTTTTGCCAGATCATTTGGAGAGGGAATAGAAAGAAGATGGCAAGCAATTGCACTATCGTAGAAATACAGTTTAGGGGATTTGATGATGCGTTTAGTGAAGTTTTTATGATGAGGGTGCAAAAGGAAAATGACATATGTCGCTTCGAGCACCGAAAGCCAGGACCTTACGGTATGCGCCGTGATACCGCAATCGTTGCCTATAGAGGTTAAATCCAAAAGTTGGCCGATACGACCAGCGCACAGCTGGAGAAATTTTTGAAAAAGCGAAAGGTCCGTAATCTGCTTTAAATGACGTACATCACGTTCAATATAGGTTTGAATGTAACTCGCGATCCATTCTCTCGTATCGAATTTTTTGGCATAAAGCGAGGGATAAAAACCTCGAAATAGCATCTCTTCCATTTCTATGGGCATCAACGATGCATCTTGCAACTCTTCCAGGCTAAGGGGGAGTAATGTGATTAAAGCTATCCTTCCTGCAAGCGTCTGACCGATATGGTGATTTAAAAGGATGTTTTCAGAACCTGTCAGAATAAAAAAGCCGATCTTTTGCCATTCGTCGACATGGACTTGGATATAGGACAATAGATCAGGAGCTCTCTGGATTTCGTCAAGAATACATCCTTTTTCCTCTTCTAAAGATTTAAGAAATCTCCTTGGATCTTCCGTAGCGAATCGCCGAGTATCGAGTTCTTCTAAATTGATATATTTGTAATGGGGAAATAAGGTTTTGGCCAATGTCGTTTTTCCCGATTGCCTCGGTCCTAGAATTCCTAGAACAGGAAATTGGGTGCTTAACTTTTTTACTCGGTGTGAAATTTTTCTTTGAATGAACATAACCGCCCTTTTGTCCAATTATGAAATTCAATTACATATTTGTCCACATATGACATAACTTATTGATTATCAATTATAAAAGAAAGATAATTAGACAAAAACTCCTGAAAAGAGGACTATGCAATCATAGGTTCCTTCTTGGAAATGGGTCATGTTCGGATCTTTGGATAGCGTTTTTTTCATTGTGGTCCTGGCGCTTCTGTTCGATTACACGAATGGCTTTCACGACGCCGCTAATGTCGTCTCTACGGTCATCGCCACGCGCGTTCTTAAACCTCTGGCAGCGATTATTCTGGCAGCCTTTCTCAATTTGCTTGGCGCTACGCAGATCAGCGCGGTTGCCCATACGATCACGTCGGGCCTTATTGCGCCCGCATCCGCAACGCAAATGATCGTTCTATGCGCTATAGTGGGGGCGATCTTTTGGAATCTTCTCACATGGTATTTTGGCATTCCGAGCAGCTCCACTTATGCTCTTGTAGGAGGTATGGTCGGAGCTGCATGGGTATATGCCGGGACCGCTGCCATTTTATGGAATGGTCTGGTACAAAAAGTCATCATCCCTATGATTCTCTCTCCCATAGCAGGCTTTGTATTGGGGCTTTTAGCGATGAAAACGATCTATTTTTTTTCAAAAAACCCAAAAAATCTCAAAATATTCGCTCATCTGCAAATCGCTTCTGCGAGCCTTGTCGCTTTGTCTCATGGACTCAATGATGCACAAAAAAGCATGGGGATCATCTCTTTGGGCCTTTTTGCCTCAGGGCTGATCCTTTCCCCCTATATTCCCTTTTGGGTGATCGCTTCCTGCGCGGTGATGATGGGGTTAGGCACGGCATCTGGAGGATTCCGCATTATAAGAACAGTGGGCTATGAAATCACGCCCTTGCAGCCCGTTCAAGGTTTTGCCGCAGAAACGAGCGCATCCTGTGTGATCTTGGCCGCGAGTTTTTTGGGGATGCCTGTGAGCTCTACCCATATGATCGTCGGCAGTATAACTGGAGTGGGAGCCGCCAAAGGCATGCGCAATGTCCGCTGGGGCACAGGCAAAAAACTCATCCTTGCTTGGATTCTGACCTTGCCCGGCTCCGCGCTTGTCGCGGCGCTGGCTTTCTATGTTCTAAGATACATTCTTTGACGACAATGCTATGGAATGCGCAATAATCTAAACATTCAATAAATATCCACACATCCGCTTCTTGTTCTTCTTCTACATCCGCTTAGTCCGCAATTTGTGCTAATTGCTGGCTCTGGATTTGTTCATCCTGCAATCCGGGATTGCCCTCGATTTGCTGGTCCTCGATGTGCTCTGGAACCTGAATTTCCCCTTCATTCTCGGCAAATCCATTTTCATTGAAGCTCCTTCGCGCTTGTTGTGTCCATTCTTCCAGACGATTTTCCTTAGATATGGCAAGGCCTATTAAGATGATCCCTACTATAATAGTAAACACAACAACACCAATTCCCAGATAGGGAAACAGTATTCCCAAGATTCCCAGCACAAGAGCAATATACCCCATATTTTTCAAAAGTATTGAGCTAGTTTTTTCAACTTTATAGGCACTGATTTGAGCAGGCGTTAAATGATCTAAATTACCTAAATCTAAATAACCTATCGCTACTAATATCTCACTAGTAATTCGAATTGCACTGCCAAGCATTTCTTCCAATCCTTCATCAATACTTTGAATTGCATTTGCACCTACCTCTGCTACCCTATCTATGAGGTCCTCTTGCCTTTCTCGGCGTATGAGGGGCGCATGGATTTCTTGGTGTATGAGGGGCGCATGCATTTCTTGGTGTACTTGGTCAACTTGTCCTATTGACATTGCCATAATTATACCTTCAATTTAAAAGTTTATTTAAAATATAAATGAATTATATATTTTATTTTAATTAAACGCAATAAATAGATTAAATATTTTTAATATTGCAAGTCTTTGATAGTCAATATTTTATTAAAATAATTTTGTTATTGACATATGTTATTTAATTTTATGTATTTATTTAATTAATATAATTAATTTATTAATTAATTGAATAATAAATGTAATAAATTAAATAATAAGCATAGGGGTTTTGTATATAGACCTTTTAGCATGCCCCTGGGCTTCCCTATGCATATAAGAAAAAAGCAAAATACACTTTCGGTATTGGAAGCGGTGGACAACCTTTCTTTGCTTGCTGAACTAAGCATGCCTCAAGAAAAAGAGAAGGAGGAGCCCAAAGAGTTCGTCGAAGAGCAACTGGAAGAACACATCCGCAAGCGATCTTGGTATCATCCTCAAGACCTGGCCTATAATTTAGAGAAGGTCAGAGCAACATTTACCATCCTTTTAAACTATCTTCAAAATCTCTATGAGACCGATGACCAGCAGTTGAGAGATCCTGAAGTGCAAAAAGGGATTCAGGCGATGATGCTGCTCGTGATGGAAGCAGGGGCGAACCTCGAACGGTTTCTCGAGCAGCTTCCCGAAGCAAAATCGCTAGAGAGGATCACCGAATGGTCTGAATATAAGGAGCTTCAGCAATTTTATCTCAACGCCATCGTTCCCAAAATGCAGACCAGGGTAGAACAGGAAGAGAAGTGGCAGGAAGAGTGGGGGATTGGTGTAGAAGAAGAGGAGAGCCTGACAAAGCGGGGAATAACCGATATAGAAGGAGTGCGCCGCGATGCCGATTACGAGCTGTTTTTGATCCGAAGAGATGACGGGCGTCCTTTTTTCAACCGTGCCCTTTTGCGCCATATCCATCTCGTAGAGCAATTTGATGAATTAATGGTCAATGCCTTTGATGAGGACCCCCTTTCCCGAATTGAAGCGATCCAGGATAGAGATTGGCACTTTGCGGCAAAAGAAATCGTACAGATGTCGGCCGTCTATATTGATGAGTTTTACAGAATGGGCATGAAGCATAAAGACATCGAGCTTGTCGCTACGATGAATAAAGCCTTAATTGCCCTTTTTTTAGCAGCAAATCCACGGAACTTATTACAGACGGCATTGGGCAAGAGCTGCTTTAATTATTTTACAGATTTTCAGCTCTTTTTTCGGATTGTTTTATCTTCCAAAGAGTATCAAAGGTTTATCGAGCACGCTCCTCCTGCATCCGAGAGATTGGCTCATTGCCTCATTAATCTCTCGCATGCCTTAAGCGCGGCATTTTTTATGCGTGGCATGTCGATAGAGGGTATGCGCGGCCTGATCCGTTTGCTCATCGAAAAAGGGGAAGAAGCTGAAGAGGTCGAGTCTCCCAGCCATAGTCCTCTCACTTTTTGGAATGTGCTTTTAGATGAAGATGAGCAGATGCGAGACGCGTTAAAATTTTCTCCCTATGGCCCGCTCCACAATGCCATTCAAGTCTTTAAAGAAGGAAGAAAGTTTAAAGGTTTTGATCCGATTTTTCAGAATAACTTGCCGTACTACTGCTATACAGCTGTCAATGAAAAGATAAACATCGATTTCCTGCACTTGCCTTGCCCTGTTTTTCAGGACTTCATCAAAAAAGCGCAAATCATCCCCGAATTTCATAGTTTTTTAAGAGCGCTCAGCTCGGGAAAAAGAAACCAGCGCCATTTGCTCATCAATCTACAAGACCGTACTTCCTGGCAGGAGTATGCGCGTTGTATCGCATTGGAGGAGTTAGGAAATACCTCGGAATATCAAAATGCCTTGAAAATAGTTACGTTGGCTACAGGGACAGATTTTTATTTCCAAAGCAGCGCCTATTTTCATCTCGATGAGGCGGATAGCTTTATCGAGCAGTTCAAGGAGCAGATCGAAAGTGCAGAGGAGTGCGGTTTTTATTTTCCTAAAGAAATGAAAAAAGAGGAATTACGTCCGTTTATTCACAAAACAATGGAAACGATTCATAAGGTCTTCTTCGGCGGAAAAAAGGTGATGGTTCATAAAAATCGTCTCGACTTTATCGAGATCTTCTATATGTTTTTTATCCTCAAATGCTTTGAAGAGCTAGAACCGAATACGGTAAGTTTTACTTCCAAAGACGGCATTGACAGCGGAGCTGCCTTGAGCGCCGAAATATTCTCCTTTTTGAAAATGATGAATACGAAAGGAAGCTGGTCGGAAGGAGAAAAGGATAGTGTGCGGCTGCTTTTACATTCTCCTGCCCTGATCGTAAGGGGAAGGGCCATAGAGGCTCAGAACTTAAAGCGGGTACTTAGCGCTCTTTCGATCATCAATGCAGAATTAGAAGCGCACTATAAAGACGTGGTTTCCTCATGCGCCAAGCTCTTTCGCCTGCCTTTTTTCTCAAACCTCATGCTCAAAGAACAAAAAATCGACTGAAGACTTATTTCAATGAGATTTTTTGCGGCGTCGCAAAAACTTGTAAGGATGAATAAGCACGGAAATAGAGCATTTCCGTGCTTTAAGGACTATGAATGGACTGTAGCTAATCGATGGGCGTGGTTACTGGCTTGGTCCGTGGTGGATGCAATATCATTAAGAAGGCGCTGCCCATGTTGTGCGAGAGGTGGATGTGCGTGGCGAGCGACTAAATAGGCGATGAGTGCCACTGCGGCTACAACCAATACAACTATGCCAGCTGTAGCTATGGTTCCTGCAATGGAAACACCGATAGCAGCAATCTTTAATAGTACTACGGATCCCAATGTGAGAGAAAAACCCGCTGCTTTTGCTGCGAGAATGCCTAACCCGAGTCCTGCGATGGTGCTGAGCGCTGCGCGTGTAATTCTTGCGATGAGGCTCTTTTGGCAAATATGCGCTTTTTTGCAGAGCCAATTGATCGCAGTAGAACTCGCATAGGAAGTTCCTCCGATGATGGCGCCTGCGAGAGGATTGATTGCAAGGAGCAATCCTGCTAGTGCATGCGTTCCAGAATGTGTAAGAGTTTTGATTACTTGATAGCTGCCTCTTACACAAGGATTATTAACAAACTTTGTTACATTGGGATGTAATTCTGCTTGTCGTAGAGTTGTTGTTGCTAAACTTGTCATAATTAAAAACACCTTCTGAATATGAAGAAAAACGTGTGAATTATATTAATATAAGCGTTTTACTGGCAATATTAATATAGATGTTTATTATTTATGAAAAATATAAAATTTAATTACTATTCTTTGATGTTAATTTAGGCTTAGATCTTCGGGGATCATGGACAATGTGGCGTATTTGCCGCCCATTTCTCTTAAAATGGTTTGCCACATTTTTTCCGGAGGGATTTCAAAAATATGTTTTGCAAAAGCGGGATGCAGAAACCATCCTCCGCTTAAAAATTCCCTTTCCAATTGTCCCGCTCCCCAGCCGCAATATCCAAAACACAGGCGGATGGCGGGACCGTTGACATTGGCGACGGCTTCTTGCAGAAATTGAAGGTCTCCCCCGAGGTATACTCCCTCGCAGAGATTCAGGGTTTGGTCAGGGATTTGATCGGAGCTATGCAGCAGCATCATCTGATTGGGTTGGATGGGTCCGCCTGCTCGTATCTGCACATTGGGGTTAGTAAATTCTTTGACGTTAAGGAGGTCTTCGGGCAGTTCCACATCGAGGCTTTTATTGATGATCAGCCCAAAAGAACCGGCTGGACTATGTTCGCAGATGATGACCACAGCCCGAAAGTAGATCCCTGCTTCGATATCAGGGCTGGCAATAAGAAGAGAGCCTTTGGCCAGATGGGAATAGGGAATATCCATAATTATTTTCCTCTAAGAGAATGTTAACATCCTAAGGATCTTGCTGTGCATCTATGAGCTGCTGGTTATACAATTTTAATGTATCGGAAAGCTCATTTGCTTGGCGCAGCAGTTCGTCGAAATCTTTTTGGAAAAGGGGGTCTGTCATGATCTGATTGCGCTCGGGTGTTTCCTGCATTTTGTCGATGAGAAGAGAGATGCGTTCCATGGCCGTGTTGATCTGGTCCACCTCTGATTCGAAATAATTTTTGAAATTGGTAGGCGTATCGAGGGAATTGAGAAGAGTAATGCGCTGAATGCGCTGTCTTTGCCAGCTTTTATTGAGGTGGAAGAGAATGCCGTAATGGTTGATATCGTTCATGAGGACATCGATCTTGCTCAAGATCGCATTGACATGGAAATAGAGATCATCCCCTTTGATGAGCCGACCGAGCGTCCCTTTACCACAAGCGATATCTCTTGTGATCTGATCGACAGAAGCAGAGGCACTTTTAAAGTTCTGCATAGCAATGCTGGCGTTTTCAAATGTTTTCTTCTCTTCCAGATCATGGATAATATCCTGGATATCGGATACGGTATCGGAGATATTTTCAAGAGTGGAGCTCACCTGCTGAGGAATTTCCAACTCATTGATGGATTGCACCGCGCAGTAGATCTCATCCATGGCACTGCCTGCAGCGCGTATGGCGTTGCCTAGATCTTCTCCATTATTTTGGATCCAATGCGTGGCTTCTTTAAATGTATTTTCCACAGTAATAGAAAGGTCGGAAAATTGTGAAAATAATTGCTCGAGAGGGTCGACAGATTTTGCATAGACCACAGTTTTGCTCGTTAAAAGCTGGGGAATGATACCCTTCGGAATAGGCTTGGGAATGATAGCGATCGATTTTTCTCCTAACAAACCGGATGTTTGCACTGCAATTTCATCCGTATCGTATACTTTGATATGGGAGTCGATTTTCAACTCGAGTTGATAAATGTAAAGATGACCGAGAATATCGCAAGAAGGTTTAGAGCGGGCATCGGAAAGCGATGTAATGGCGACCACTTCTCCCACAGGCTTTCCGGCGAACATCACGCGCGTGCCTAGGGGGATTTTATTCACATCGGAAAAACGCACGTAGAGAATTTGCTTTCCATCGCCAACGGATGGTTTGAGAAATAGGACGATCCAAACGATCAGAGCGCTAGCGGCGACTGCAAAAATCCCAATCAGCATATTTCTTGTTTGTTCACCCATGGTGATTTTTCTCCTTGAGCTTTCTAGGATCTTGTGAGATCGTCGCATAGAGAAATTTAATGAGGGGATCGTCGATCTTGATAAAATTGTCCGGATCGGTGAGCTGAGCGATTTTTCCATCCCGGATCAAGGCTAGACGATCTCCGACGTAAAGAGCGGAAAACATGTCATGCGTCACGACGATGCTCGTCGCTTTGAGTTCGGCTTGGGTCTTTACGATCAATTCGTTGATTTGCATACCTATGATGGGATCTAAACCCGTTGTCGGTTCATCATAAAGGATGATCTTAGGCCGATAAACGATCACCCGAGCGAGGGCTGCTCTTTTGCGCATCCCGCCAGATAGTTCTGAGGGCATCTTTTTTTCTGTACCTTCCAAGCCGACGATCTCGAGAGCCTGTTTGACTCGGGATTCCAGTTCCTCATGAGAGAGTTTCTTACCTGTTTCGGGATCGCCATGCTGTTTGAGATAAAAACCCACATTGTCCTCGACATTCATCGAATCGAAAAGAGCGGACCCTTGAAAAAGCATGCCCATGTTTTTTAATGCTTGGAGCAGCTCCACTCCTTCTAAATCCGTAATGCGCACCCCTTCGACATCAATACTTCCTCGATCAGGTTTTAAAAGCCCAATGATGTGTTTGAGCAGTACGCTTTTCCCAATTCCTGAAGGACCTAAAATGACGATGGTTTCGCCTTCATTTACCTCCAAATCCAGCCCTGCCAGTACCTGTATTTTACCGAATCGTTTCCATAAATCGCAAATCTTGATCATATTTTTTTAACTTATCAATTCATGAATGATATTTAAAGCAACTGTCAAAATGAAATTGGTAAGCAGAATGAAACAATATGTGATCACTACACTCGATGTAGTAAAACGACCCACTCCTGCTGCGCCGCCTGTCGTACGCAGTCCTTTGTAACAGGCGATGGTCATGATCTGAATACCGAAAACCAATCCCTTGATCACTCCAATAGTAAAGTCAAAATAGGTGATATTGGTTTTCATGGGTTCAAAATAAACAATGGGAGCCATGCCAAAATAGTAGACAGCAACGATATAGCCTCCGAATATGCCCATGGTAATGCTAAAAATAGTGAGTAGCGGCATCATGATCGTCCCGGCGATAAATCGCGGAGAGATCAAATACCGATGGGGGTTGACAGCCATTGTTTGTATGGCATCGATTTGTTCGGTCACGCGCATAGATCCTAGCTCCGCGCACATCGCTGCACCGACCCTTCCTGTCACCATAAAGGCAGTGAGTACAGGTCCCAGCTCCGTCATCATCGACTTAGCGACGAGAAGACCTGTGACAGAAGAGAGTCCTTTATCGGATAATTGATAAAAAGATTGTGCTGCGAGGACCATACCAGTAAAAATTCCCGTTATGGAGACAACCGGCAGTGATGCCACCCCAATATCGTACAACTGCTGCATGACCAGATTAAATGCCGGGGGACGCCGCAAAGTGGCCTTTATGACATTGAAAATCAGGGTGAGATAGGAGCCTACTGCGATGATAACTCCGCACGTGGCAAGCATTTTCTGCCACAGGGTCTGCTGCTTTTCTTCGGCTTCCAAAAGATTTCCCCACCTATCGAGATCTTCCCCACAACTGGATTCTATAGGAATGCTCTATTTGGGGTCAAATACGCTAGGAGCCATCCTCAAGAATGAGGATGGCTGTAATGAAAAAGGATTATTAGGCTTTGCTACGGCTTTCTCTTTCGAGAATGCTTGTGGCGGATTGATTGTATTGGTTGCTCAAATTGGAGAGTTTGGACATCGCTTCTAATATTCTTCCTTGGACGATACGCTCTACGTTGTTTTTGACCATGTCGAGCTTGGATTGTTGCGATCTGCTGAACATAGAATAGGCATCGCCACCGCGTTTTAGAATAGGTTCGGCACCTCTTAATGTGGACTCGATTTGTTTTGCGCCCTTGTGGATGCCGTGCGTGAGAAGGGAATTGCTGATTTTCTCGCTAAATCCTGAGCCAATGGCAGCTCCTCCTTCTAAAACGCCCACTCCAGTAATAATGCATGCTTCCCAAACCATCATCTTTGCTAAACCGTCTACCAGTTTTTTTTGTTCTTCTATGGTGAGTTGCATGTAATCCAAATAAATCTTGTTGCACAAGTTGGCGATCCTATCCGCATCGCAGATCTGGGCGAGCACTTTTTCAAGTGTTTTTCCCTTGATCGGCTTGATGATGTAAGGAGACGTGAATATTTTTTCCTGATCAGATGAAGGAGAGAGTGCTGGTTCTTCTTGAGAAGCTAGGGTGCTGTAAAAGGACGACTCAGGCTTTTTGTTAGTCGATGCACTTTCATAGAAAGAAGACAATTCTTCTGATTTTTCATCGGTGGATGGAACGGTATCAATGTGGGGAAACTCGGAATCTTCATTGATCGATGGGGTGTTATAATAAGATCCAAAAGCTGGATGTCCTGGAATGCCTTGAACTAATGTCATAATTAACCTCTTTTTAACCTTCTACGATTTTTTGATTAGCTTGGATGACCATTCTAGCCACCTGACCGGATCTTTTACCAATGTATTCCATTTCCGACCGGAAATTTTCGATCCATTGTGTCACGAGCTGCGTACTCAAGCGGGTGGCATCCATGGCAGCGCGTACGTTTACGATATCGGCTTGAGAGCGGATCAGATTGCCTTTTGAGATACCGAGTCCAATCGCTGTCACGCCTTGGAACGTCGAAAGTGCGGTCTGCAATACTGTCACGGCCAAATTGGTAGTGAATGCCATGCTTTGAACACCTCCGAAAAGGCCTAGAGCTGCGCTCACAACACCCAATGCGATGGGAATGATCAAGCCGATTTTCTTTCTTCTTTCTTCATCATTATGTGCCAGCTTCTTGGCCAATTCATCCCATATTCCTGCCTCGGAGCAGACAAAGTTGGTGATAGATAAAATGCCGGAGGCTACGAGCGCACCGCCTATGACCAAGCTTCCGCCGCCTGCAATGACCGAGAGCCCAAGCGCTAAAGATAAAGCGGCAAGCAATGCAGTTGCTGCTTTTTTCAGCATGGACCACCAATTGCTGGTTGCTGCTCTTTCTGCACTCTCTTTGATCTTCGCGATGTTTTCATCATTGAGTTTCATCATCTGTTCTTTATAAATATCTAGGCGTTTGGCCACGGTCTCCGTGATCGCATTGCTGCGGTCTTTGACTTTTTGCATTTCTTGAAGAAATCTCCGCTCCGACAACCCTCTAGAAATGGGATCGTTGGGCGGAATGAGCCGCGGACGCTCAGAAAGGAGCTGTGTTGTAGGGATCTGTGTCGAAGGTTTAAGCTCATCTCCAATGTGAGTACGAATGGGCTGGGCGATAGGAGGAGGCGCCCCTTCTAACGGTTCGAGTTCTCGTGTTTTGCGCGAGGGAGAAATGGGCTCGATAGCTTCTGTCGTGTATCTAGGAGGCATGGCGATGCACCTGTTTTAAAACCATAATTTTGTTGCGAAGGAGAGCGTGTTGTTCATTGCGTGTGAGCAGGCTTTCAGCGGCCTGCAATGCGTGGAGTGCTTCTTCTTTTTCTCCTAAAGAAAAGAGGCATTCGGCTGCATGAAAATGCGGCAGAGGATCTTTATCTTCTAAGAGTGCGGAGGATGTCCAAGCCTGTATCGCAGCAAGATATTCCTTTTGCATCTGATGGCAAGAGGCAAGTCCTCTCCAATATTTTTCTGCAAAGGGGTTGCAGAGGACGAGTTTTTTAAAAAATTGTCCCGCATGCGGATAATTTCCCAACTCATAGAGTTGAAAGGCGATGCCATAGAGCTCTTCTTGCTCTTCTACAGAAAATGCCTCTGATGAGGGCATGTCTGCCAATCCGGACACTGCTTCTGAAAATGTGGTCTGCTGCAACATGTATCTTACGTTTTATGGTATTTCGAAATAATCGATTCGCAATGCCTTATGAGCATTTCCAGTACTTTTCGCGCATTCTCGGAATACTGAACTCTCTCATCAAAGCGGACATTGATAAACATGGTCACCTGGTTGACTTCTGCGACTTTGCCCTTGATCTCTCCATCGATAGACGCGAGGACCATGTCGATCTGCTTGCCATCATTAAAAACATAGGTTTTCTGATTTCCAAAAATTTTAGGATTGACTCCGAATAGGCGGTCGATGATGGCCTGCATTTCATCATCTTTGCTGAAATCGGCCTTTCCGCTTTCTTTGCACATAGTCAATCCGTTCAGAAGATCGGAAAGGTCCTTATTGACCGCGTTGAGCTCGGCGAGTTGATCGACCAGTTTATTGATGCGCGCCTCAGTGAGATCAAATGCTTTTGTCTGCATCGCGATAAATGCCAGTCCCAGGTTTTGATCTCTGTAAGCAGATTTTGTCTCATCAACGGGTTCCGCAGGAGTCACTGTCTCTGGAGGAATCTGCTGTTCCTTATAGAGTACTTCCTTGTGAATGCCTGCATCAGCAACTGCTATCTCTTCGGCATTAAGATAAGCGGCATATTCTTCATCCAGGCGCGTGTCGCCGCCCTTTTCAGGAACAACATAATTGCTTACAAATGTTTCGAGCGGAGAGGGTTTTGCATCTTCTTCAGAGGAGTCTGTCAACCCAAATTCTTTTTTTAAAGCGTCGACAAATTCTACGCCGTCTTCCTTGGAAAATACAGTTTTTTTTCCACCGTGTCCAAAGACCCTGGGGGATTTGTTGTGGATGTTATCGATGTGATGGCGCGCTTCTTCATTGCGGCTAAAATCGATCACACTCTCTTCATGAGCGTTTTCTATTGCATCGATGAGATAGTTGACGCTTTCGATGTGTGCCTTGACATCGGCATCGCTTTGCTCTTTGATCACTGCACTTCTGGTTTTCATGAATTCATCATGATCGATATGTTCGCGGGAATTAAGAGGTATGGTCATAACGCGCTCAATGCAGATTTAAAAGTGACTCGAACCTATCCCGATAAAATTTTTCGTCGATTTTTGGGATTATTTTGGCCAATTTTCGATTCAAATTTTGGGGTTAATATCAACATTCGTATATTGACCCCAAAATTTGAATCGAAAATTGGCTCAAAAGAACCCTAAAATCGACCGAAACTTTTTATCGGGATAGGTTTCACGCACGTGAAGCATACCACTCCATTTCAAATCTTTACAATTAAAATAAATCCTAATTATCATGAGGGGCACGCTGAGACTGCGTCAGTATCGCAGGTTTGAGGAAATTACTCGACTCAGCGTCATTTTTTTTCAATCCCTTTTCTGAATTTTTACCAAGTTTCTTGAGCTTCGACCTGGAAGACGAAATCTTAATTCGACGACGCATTCTAAATCTTAAGATGTCCTGATGCATATTTATGCAGAACACTTGCGATAAGGGTTTGATAGGGCAATCCTTCAAAAGCTGCTATTTTCTTAATATTGAATATGTCAGCGCTTGAAAGACGAATATTAATACGTACATCTTTACGTAGGGTTTTAGCTGCAGTTTTTCGTGCCTGAACTTTTGCTTTTTCAACATTTTTGATTTTTTTCCATTCACCTTTTTCAAAAGACGATAAAATTTCTTCTTCTTCATTTTCAAAAAGGTCTTGGCGAGATTTTTTACTTTTTTTCATTTTTTCTCCTGAGGTATTTTTGTTTAGCTTTTCTACTGGGAATAATGGTTTTAAGAAAAATGTTGCCATTAATTTCTGTAATAAATGGAACTAAATATACATAATCTTTCACCCAAATTATGTACATTTTTTGATTCCCATATTTTTTTTTATTTGGATGCTCAACAATGTCTAAAATCAGATCATTTTCAATCGCTGCGATAATTTCTTCAAAACTTATGTTACGTTCCTGTATCAACACGAGGTTTTTTTCGGGTGAATAAGTGTAAATGGGCATTATTCCTCACGGGGATAAAACTAAGAATAGCCTAATGTCTGCCTTTTGTCAACAGAATTTGGTTTTTAGTAGCTATGGGTCCATTTGAGGGAGAACTTGCCTTCTTGTTCTTCTTGGGTTTCAGC
>Ga0070731_10001287_pt1 | contig 26527 bp, 23 predicted proteins | sample Coa_R1_2_FD_66448 | JGI IMG/M metagenome (GOLD analysis project Ga0070731, IMG submission 66448) | Surface soil microbial communities from Centralia Pennsylvania, which are recovering from an underground coalmine fire - Coalmine... | ecosystem: Environmental > Terrestrial > Soil > Unclassified ... | reverse complement strand
CCAGGCCGGCGTCACGGCCATCATCCAGCCCGGGGGATCGATCCGGGACGAGATGGCGATCGAGGTCGCCGATCGGCATCATCTCGCCATGGTCTTCACCGGCCGCCGCCACTTCAGGCACTGATCGAGCGAGCCGGAGGGCGAGTCGCCGTGGAAACCGTCGCCGCGATGGAGAAGGTCCTCGCGCTCGAGATGGCCTACGTCACCGAGGCGGCCGCGATCGCGTCGGCCCGGCTGATGGGCCGCGGCGATCGACACGCGGCGGACCAGGTCGCGACCGAGGCCATGCGCGCGGCGATGGACGAGGTCGAGATGCGGGGCACGATCGTCATCGGCGAGGGCGAGCGTGACCAGGCCCCGATGCTCTACATCGGCGAGCAGGTCGGCTCGAGCTCGGTGGCCGGTTCCCCGGGAGCCATGGACGCGGTCCTGCCCGAGGTCGACATCGCCGTCGACCCGCTGGAGGGCACGAACCTCGTCGCCACGGGCTCGGCCAACGCGATCACCGTCCTCGCGGCCTCGGAGAAGGGCGGCCTCGTCCACGCCCCGGACACCTACCTCGAGAAGCTGTGCGTCGGGCCGTACGCGGCCGGCCACGTCGACATCACGGCGCCCCCCGCGGAGAACGTCCGACGGATCGCCCAGGCCCTCGGCCGCGGTGTCGAGGACATCACGGTCATCGTCCTCGAGCGACCGCGCCACGAGGCGCTGATCGCCGAGCTCCGATCGACCGGGGCCCGGATCAAGCTGATCACCGATGGCGACCTGTCCGCGGCGATCTCGTGCGCGGTCCAGGGCACCGGCGTCCACGCGGTGATGGGCATCGGCGGCGCGCCCGAGGGCGTCATCACGGCGGCCGCCCTGCGCTGCCTCGGCGGCGAGATCCAGGCCCGGTTCCGCTACCGCAGCGACGAGGAGCGCGAGCGCGGCCGGCGGATGGGCCACGGCGACGAGGGCCGCATCTACCGGACCGAGGACCTGGCCTCGGGCGAGAACCTCGTCTTCGCGGCGACCGGCGTGACCGACGGGGACCTGCTCAACGGCGTCCGGTTCTTCGGCGGCGGCGCCCGAACCCACACCCTCGTGATGGCCTATCGGACGAAGACGGTGCGCTTTCTCGACACCGTCCACATGTTCGACCGAGAACGGCCCCCATCCGTGCGGCTCTAGCGCATACTGCCCCGCACCTGCACGGGAGGCGCCGGCGAAGCCGGCCGCAGGGACCCGGGCGGCGGGCTGATCACGGGGGTGAGGTCACGTCGCAGTCACCGCGAGAACGGGGCCAGATTCTCGTTCTCTTCGCGTTTGCCCTCGTGGTCATGCTGGGCGCCTCGGCGCTCGCGGTCGACTACGCCTCGTCGCTCCTGACCCGGCGCTCCCTCCAGAACGACGTCGACGCGGCAGCCCTCGCCGGCGTCGTCCAGCTGAGCTCGTCGGGGGCCTGCGGCAACGCCGCGGCCCGGGCGTCGTGCGCCCGCCAGGACGCGTGGGTCTCGCTTCGGGCGAGCCTCAGACTCACGGTCGCGGACCCGGTTGCCCTCTCGGCCTCGAACACGGCCCAGGACAGTCCCTACACCGAGAACGGCTACCGGATCTGGGTCGACACGCCGCCGTCGGCCGCAGGCAACCGCTACCCAGCCAACGGCCAGTACGCGACCGACTCGAAGGTCGTGTTCGTCCGGGTCGACGTCGACAAGCCGGCCCTCCTCGGCCGCCTCGCCGGCGAAGGGACGACGACGATCGGCAGCTGGGCGACGGCGGGCGACGTGCGGCCCGTCGAGCCAGCCGTCGCCGCCCTGTGCGGCATCGACCCGGTCGACAACTCCGACTGCACCGGCGGCCAGAAGACCGCGGTGAAGCTGAACACCAACACCGGGGTGAAGATCATCGACGGTGACTTCACCAGCAACAGGGGGCTGTTCATCACGAGCGGCGTCGGGCTCGTGATGGACGGCGGCCTGCCCTACATCGTCGGCGCGTCCGCCTGCAGCCCACACACCTGGAGCTGCCCGCCCTCGACGAACGGCGGAATCACCGACGCGGGCACCCCACCGACCGCGATCGCCGCCATCGAGCTGACGCCGAAGGAGGCGGACCCGGCCTACGCCCAGCCGGCGTGGACGAACTGCACGGCCCCGAGCGTCACCGCGAACTGCATCCCGGTTCGCGGGACCGGCGCCAACGGCAGCGGCAACAACGACACCCCGGGGAGCTTCGTCTGCCACGGCAACGGCGGCAACGCCTGCGGGCCGGGCATCCCCCAGGGCTCGGCCACCGGCGCCGGGACGTCGATCACCTGCTCCGCGACGTCACCGAGGATCGCGCCGGGCTACTACGACACGATCAACAACGGTGGCTGCCTGATCCTCGACGCGACCTCGCCGGGCTCGACGACCTCGTACACCTCGACGACGGGCCTCTGGGACGGCCAGCGGCCCGGGATCTTCCGGATCCATACGGCCCTCGACGTCAACTACCTCGTCGGTGATGGCGTCTCGATCTTCCTCGACCCGGGCGCCTCGATCAGCATCGGCGGGGCCCTGATCCTGAACACGAACAACACGTGCTCGACCCCGCCCGGCATGCCGACCTGGTCGACGCTCTGCACGGCCGTCGATTTCGGCGGTGCGGCCTGGACGACGTCCGGCGTGGCGCCGTGGGACAGCTGCGGGCAGTCCGGCCTCCCCGCCACGACCCGCTGCGTCTCGCTGGCGAGCGGCTATCACGCGACTGGCGGCATCGGCTTGACCATCTTCATCCGGCCGCCGACCGCCACCGAGCTCCCGCCGAACGGCTGTGGCCAGAGCACCGCCGGCTCGCGGACGTCGTGCGTCTTCAACCAGCACGGCAGCTTCGGGCTGCAGTTCAAGGGAACGCTGTACGGATCGCGCGACAACGTGACGATCGGCGGCAACGGCTCGCAGGCGAGCACGGGTCAGATCATCGCCTGGACCATCACCTACTCCGGGACGACGCTCCTGACCCAGACCTTCGCCGGTCCGGTCGAGCCTGAGCGGCCGTTCCTCCTGGAGCCGACGCTCGGCGAGTAACCGTCGCTCACGCGCACGCACGCAACGGGCTACCGTCGAGGGCCATGGCCGAGCCTCGGATCGTCGCCTTCGGCGGCGCGTCGCTGCTCCCGTCCTCGAACGACGGCGCGCTCCACCGCTGGCTCCTCGACCTGACCGGGATCGAGCGGCCACGGATCTGCTTCCTGGGCACGGCCGGTGGCGACGACCCCGCCGACCTCGCGAACTTCTACGCCGTGTATGCCCAACTCGCGGAGGCCAGCCACCTCGGCCTGTTCGATCGCCAGATCGCGGACACCGAGGCCCACCTGCTGGCCCAGGACGTCATCTACGTCGGCGGTGGGAACACCGCGAACCTGCTCGCGATCTGGCGGGTCCACGGCGTCGACGTCGCGCTGCGACGAGCGTGGGACTCGGGCGTCATCCTCGCCGGCACGTCGGCGGGCGCCCTGTGCTGGTTCGATTCCGGCCTGACCGACTCGTTCGGGCCCGGCCTCAGCCCGTTGAAGGACGGGCTGCGATTCCTGAAGGGCTCGTTCTGCCCGCACTACGACAGCGAATCGCTGCGCCGGCCTCGATATCACGAGGTCATCGGATCGGGGGCCTTGCCCGACGGCTACGCGGTGGACGACGGGGTCGGGCTCCTCTTCGCCGGCCGCGAGCTGGCCGAGGCGGTCGCCGTCCTGCCCGAGACCCGCGCCTTCCGGGTCGAGCGGCGGCGCGGCAACGACGTCGAGGAGATCCCGATCCGGCCGCGGATCCTGCGGGGCTAGCGAGCTCCCGGCTTCGAAGCCCATCCGCGGGTGGCCGCGTCCCAGCGGGCCACGGGTCTGACCGCGTCGGGGCCTTCCGCGATCTCCCGCCGACCGCGCGCGCTCCCGACGGTCTCATGCCAGCCCGGCGGGGCGAGGCGCGGCGCGACGTCGGCCAGCGGCGCCAGCACGAAGAGCCGCTCGCCGGCCGCGGGATGGGGGACCTCGAGCAGCTTCTCGGCCGCGGCGGGGTCCGAATCGGCGTCGAGGGAACGGCCCTCGGGCGGACGCTCGACCGCGAGCCGGTGGCGGCCGTAGACGAGCAGGTCGAGGTCGAGCTCGCGGGGACCCCAGCGACCTCGGACCTGTCGCCCGAAGGCCCGCTCGAGGCCCTTCAGGGCGACGAGCAGGGCCAGGGCCCCGGTCCGTGGGTCAGGGCCGGCCGGCACGTCGAGGGCGACGACCGCGTTGCGGAACGCAGGCTGGTCGGTGACCCCGACCGGCTTCGTCGCGTACAGGCGCGAGACCGCCCGAACGCGGGCGTCGGGGAGCTGGGCAAGGGCCCTGACGGCGGCCGCGAGCGTGGCCGTCGGGTCGCCGACGTTCGCTCCGAGGCCGACGTACGCCCGAACGCGCCGAGGCGGCATGCGCTCCTCCGTGCCCGCGAGCGGCCCGGCTACAGTCGCCGGGTGCAGCCCGTCGCCGTCCGAATCCTGCACCCGTGGGCGGGCCCCGAAGTCGGCCCGCTGGAGCGCTGGCTGTCCGACGCCCGCGCGGCGAACGCGGCGCAGCTCGCCGGGCGCTTTGCGACGGCCGGGGCGAGCGACGTCGAGGTCGTGATCGGCCGCGATGGCCGGTCGTTCGGTGAGCGGCTGCGCGACCTGGGCGCCGAGCTGCCAGCCGGACACGGGCTGGTCGTCGCGGGTTCGGGATCGGTGCCGCTGCTGACGGTGGCTGACGCGCGGGCGTTCGTCGACGTCGCCGGCTCGGGCCGCCGGCGCGCGCTGGCGAACAACGCCTACTCCGCCGATGTCCTGGCGATCGGCGATCCTGGGGTGCTCCGGGACGTGCCGGACCTTTCCGGCGACAACGCCCTGCCCCGCTGGCTGACGGAGGTCGCGCGCTTCGACGTCACCGACCTGCGCCGGCGCTGGCGGCTGGCGGTCGACCTCGATTCACCGCTCGACGCCTGGCTGCTCGACCCGGGTGCGGCGCCGACGGAGCTCGATCTTCGGGTGCTGGCCGACACCCTGGCGGCGATCCGGCGGCTGGCCGGGGACCGCCGCGCGGAGCTCCTGGTCGCCGGTCGCACGAATGCGACGACGCTCCGATGGCTGGAGCGGACCACGGCGTCGCGCACCCGGGCGCTCGTCGAGGAGCGCGGCCTCCGGGCGTCGAGCCCGGCGGCGGCCGACCCTGCGGACCCCGTGCGCGCCCGCCCGCCCCGCTCGGCGCTCGGGCTGCTCCTCGATGCCCGCGGGCCGGAGGCGTTCGGCGAGGTCGTCGCCGAGCTCGGCGATGGCGCCCTCGTCGATACGCGCGTCTTGCTGGCCCACCGGCTCGGTCCCGAGGAGGCCGCCTGGCCGGCGCCCGGGGACCGCTTCGCCTCGGACCTGCTCCTGCCCGAACGCATCGCCGACCCGTGGCTTCGAGCGCTGACGGCGTCCGCGGCGAGGGTCGACGTCCCGATCCTCCTGGGCGGCCATAGCCTGGTCGGGCCGGGCGTGCGGATCGCCCTGGGCGGGGCCCGATGACCGGCGACGGACCGGTCGGCGTGGGCGTCCGGCGGGTCCCGGGCCTGGATCTCGGCGCGCCGCTGCCGGCGAGCGAACCGCGACTCCTAGGCCGGATCGTCGCCGAGATCCGCGACGGCGGGCCGATGACCTTCGCCCGGTTCATGGAGCTGGCGCTGTACGACCCCGAGTCGGGCTACTACGCCGCCGAACGAGACGACGCGTCCCTGGCCGGCCCCGGCCGCGAGGCCGACTTCCTGACCGCGCCCGAGAGCCATCCGATCTTCGGCTGGGCGATCGCCCGCCAGCTCGAGGAGGCCTGGAACCGGCTCGGCCGCCCGGACCGGTTCGTCGTCCGGGAGCACGGCGCCGGGACCGGCGCCATGGCCGTCGGGATCCTCGACGGCCTCCGTCGATCCGCGTCGCCACTCCTCGACGCGATCCGCTACCAGGCCTTCGACGTCGCCGCGTCCCGGCTGACGGCGCTCAACGTCCGTCTCGACGCGGCCTCGTTGAGCGCCTGGCTCGACCCGCCCGGCGAGGCGCCGGCCCCCGGCGCGGTCCTGGCCAACGAGCTGCTCGACGCGCTGCCGGTCCATCGTGTGGAGGGCGCGTCGGCCGGCGACCCTCGCGGACCGGTGCTGGAGCGGCTCGTCGACCTCGACGCCGATGGTGCCCTGACGACCATTGCCGCCGCGCCGAAGACGGCGGCCCTCGCGGCCCGGCTCGCCGGCGAGGACGTCCATCTGGAGCCGGGCCAGGCGGCCGAGATCTGCCTTGGCGTCGACGACTGGGTCCGGGCCGCGACGACGCCGCTGGCCGCGGGACCCGTCCTGCTCATCGACTACGGCGCGCCGGCCACCAGGCTCTACGCCCCGTCTCGCGGCTCGACGCTCCGCGCGTACCACCGTCACCGGGTCCACGGCGATCCGCTCGTGGCGATCGGCCGGCAGGACCTCACGGCCCATGTCGATCTCACGGCCGTCGAGCGCGCGGCCCACGCCGCGGGCCTGACGAGCCTCGGCCGGGCGTCCCAGTCGAGATTCCTCGCGAACCTCGGGATCGGCGAGCTGCTGGTGGGCCTCCAGTCGGACCCGGCGACGACCCTCGAGTCGTACCTGGCCGCCCGCTCCGCGGTTGCCCGGATGCTCGACCCGCGGGCCACCGGCGGATTTGCCGTCATGGCCTTCGGCCGGGGCCTGCCTGCCGAGCCACCGCTGCGCGGCCTCGCCTAGAATGACCGCGGGCGACGGCCGCACGCATGGCGGTCGGTCGCGAGCGTCTCCAGCGTCCCTGCCCGGGACGGAACGTCCAGATCGAGCGAGTCGGCATGGCGCGCTCGGAGCGAGGATCGCTTGACCGGGATCTGGTACATCGTCGGGTTCGCCATCGCCGCCGGCTCGTTCGCGTTCCTCACGTTCGGCGCGGCGTGGCTGCTCTCCCACCGCACGCGCGGCGACATCCACAAGGGCCTCCCCTACGAGTCCGGGATCGACACCTACGGCGACACGCACGGCCGGTTCGGGCTGCCGTTCTACATCTACGCCCTGCTCTTCGTGGCCTTCGACATCGAGGTCGTGTTCATCTACCTCTGGGCCCTGGTCTTCCGGGCGGCGTCGGATGCCGGGAGCCTGTTCCTGAGCATGGTCGTCTTCGTCGCGGTGCTCCTCTTCGGCCTCGCCTACGCCTGGCGCAAGGGCGTCCTGACGTGGCAGTCGACGGACCGCCCATGACCGCCGAGAAGCAGCTCACCGCGGGCCGCCAGGCCGCCGGCCGCCAGACCGCCGAGCAGCCATGGGCGCTCGTCCCCGCGCCGGACGCCGCGGTCGCCGAGCCACTCGTCATCCGCAACGAGCTGTGGGCCCCCGCCGATCCGGCCGCGTACGACGGCGGCCGGCCGGCCGAGATCACCCACCTGGCCGATCTCGAGGCCGCCGGGGTGGGGCGTCGCGACGACGCCCGCTGGACGGGCCTCCTCGAGGTCATCCCGACCAAGGCCGACTACGTGCTCGACCTGCTCCGGGCGAACAGCCTCTGGCCGCTGCTGTCGGGCCTCGCCTGCTGCGCGATCGAGATGATGAGCTACGCCACCTCGCGCAACGACATCGACCGCTGGGGCGCGTTTCCCTTCCGGGCCTCGCCCCGGCAGGCCGACGTGCTCATCGTCGCGGGCACGCTCTCGACGAAGATGGCCGGCCCGCTCCTGCGGCTCTGGGAGCAGATGCCCGAGCCGAAGTGGTGCGTCGCGATGGGCGACTGCACCGTCTCGGGCGGGCGCTATAAGCGGAGCTACGCAACGGTCGAGGGGATCGATCGGATCATGCCGGTCGACGTCTACGTCCCGGGCTGCCCGCCGCGGCCCGAGGGCCTGATCTTCGCGATGATGAAGCTCCAGCAGCTCGTCAAGGACCGGCGCGGCCACTGGCCGGAGCGGGCGATCGGCCCGACCGTCCCGACCGGGATCTGAGCCGATGGATCGAGCGCTGAAGCTCCGACTCGAGGCCCGATTCGGAGGAGTCCTTCGCGGCCCCGTGCGGCAACGCCAGGACCAGACCGAGATCCGGATCGCGCCGCGGGACGTGACCGACGTGCTCCGGGCGCTCCATGACGAGCCGCCATTCAGCTTCCCGGTCCTCGCCGACCTCGCCGGCGTCGATACCGGCGACACGCTGCAGGTCGTCTACCACCTCTGGAGCGGGACGACCTCGGACTGGCTGCGGGTCATCGCCGAGGGCCTGCCGCGCGAGGATCCCCGCGTCCCGTCCGCGACGTTCCTCTGGAAGGGCGCCGAATGGATGGAGCGCGAGACCTACGACATGTTCGGGATCGTGTTCGAGGGCAACCGCGACCTCCGCCGGATCTACATGCCGGCCGACTACACGAGCTTCCCGCTGCGCAAGGACTTCTACCTCGCCGACGACGCGGCCCGCTCGCCGGGCGCGGGCGTCCGGCACATGGAGCGCAGCCACGCCCCGAACGACGCCGTCGCGGGCACGGTCCGCCGGACCGGCGCGGCCTGAAGGCGCGGTGAGGATCGGATGACGACGACGCTGCCGCCGGGCACGCATGTCTCGGGCGACGACCCGAACGTCCTCATCGACGACGACTACGCCTCGTACGAGCCGATCCCGCCATACCCGCCGCGGACGGAGCGGGAGGCCGAGTTCTACACGCTCGGCGACGGCGAGATGTACCTGAACATGGGCCCCCAGCACCCGTCGACCCACGGCGTGCTCCGCGTCGTCCTCAAGCTCGAGGGCGAGCGGGTCGTCGACATCGACCCCGTCCTCGGCTACCTCCATCGCGGCGTCGAGAAGCTCTGCGAGAACGCCGACTACCACCAGACCATCAGCCAGGTCGACCCGCTCGAGTACGTGTCCTCGCTCTTCATGGAGTGGGGCCCGGTCATGGCCTACGAGAAGCTGCTCGACATCCAGGTCCCGCGACGGGCGGAGTACATCCGGGTCCTGTCCGGCGAGCTGAACCGGATCGCCAGCCACGCCCTGTTCATGGGCTGGTTCGCCCTGGACCTCGGCGGGCTGACCCCGATCCTGTGGTCGTTCATCGAGCGCGACGAGATCGTCGAGATGCTGGCCGCCCTGACCGGCCAGCGGATGCTCTTCAACTACTTCCGGATCGGCGGCGTCAACGGCGACCTCAACCACGAGTTCCTCAGCCGCCTGGGCGACTGGATGAGCCGCGCCGTCGGCCAGATCGACGCCAACACGAAGCTCCTCAACGAGAACGAGATCTTCGTCCGGCGGGCGAGCGGCCTCGGCGTCATCGACACCGACATGGCGCTCAAGCTGTGCATGACCGGCCCGAACCTGCGGGCGACGGGCCTGCCCTACGACATCCGGCGGGCCCACCCGTACTCGGTCTACCCGGAGCTCGACTTCGAGGTCCCGACCCGCTCCGAGGGCGACTCGCTCGCCCGCTACCTGCTCCGCATGGAGGAGGTCAAGCAGAGCCTCCGGATCATTGACCAGTGCCTCCACCAGATGCCCGACGGGCCGATCATGGCCAAGCTGCCGCGGCTCCTGCGGCCGCGGCCCGGCCGGGCCTGGGCCGCGCTCGAAGGCCCCCGGGGCCTGTACGGCGCCTATGCCATCAGCGACGGCACGGACCAGCCATTCCGGCTGAAGATCCACGACCCGAGCTTCATCCACCTCCAGGCCGTGGGCGCGCTCCTGCCGGGCCACCTCCTCGCCGACACGATGGCGATCATGGCCTCGCTCGACCCGATCATGGGCGGGGTCGACAAGTGAGCGCTCACGGTTCCGTGCGATGAGCGCCGTCAGCCGAACGTGGGATCAGCTCACGTTGCCCGGGAAGTTCCTCGCGATCGTCGTCCCGATCCTGGCCGTCCTCACGACCGGCCTGATCCTCGTCATCGTCCTCTTCGGCGGGGCGATCTGGAACGTGATCCTCGCCAACCTGCCGGTCGTCCGGTTCATCGCCGCGGCCACGATCCTGCTGCTGCTCTCGCCGCCGATCGCGTTCGTGATCATCTACATGGAGATGAAGGTCATCGCCCTGATGAACCTCCGTCTCGGGCCCGACCGGGTGGGGCCGTGGGGCACGCTCCTCTCGACGGTCCACGGCCTCAAGGTCCTCATGAAGGAGGACTTCACCCCGACGCGGGCCGACCCGGTCGTCTTCACCTGGGCGCCGGTGGTCGTCTTCTCGACCGCGATCCTGTCGGCCCTCGTCCTGCCCTTCGCCCCGGGCCTCTTCGGTCAGGACCTGAACCTCGGGCTGCTGTACTTCTTCGCGATCGGCGGCCTCACGGTCGTCGGCCTGCTCATGGGTGGCTGGGCGAGCTTCAACAAGTACTCGCTGCTCGGCGGGCTGCGGTCGGCGGCCCAGATCGTCAGCTACGAGATCCCGCTGACCCTGTCGGTCGTCGGGCTGATCATCCTCGCCGGGACGATGAGCCTGAACCAGATCGTCCAGCAGCAGGCCGGCTGGTTCGTGAACTGGTTCGTGATCCGCCAGCCGCTCGGCTTCCTGATCTTCGTGATCGCCGCGACGGCCGAGGCGAACCGGACGCCGTTCGACCTGACCGAGGCCGACTCGGAGATCGTGGCCGGCTTCGCCACCGAGTACTCGGGCATGCGGTTCGGGTTCTTCTTCTTCGCCGAGTACATCGGCGTGTTCATCATCTCGGCCCTGACGACGGTCTTGTACCTCGGCGGCTGGAATGCGCCGATCGTGCTGCCGCACATCGTCTGGGCGATCGACATCGGCTCGCTGAGCGGCTGGATCCTGGCGATCGTCGCGATCGTGCCGGTCCTCGGGACGGTCCTGCTCGGCGCCCCGTTCTTCCTATTCCGGTCCAGGACCCGCTGGTGGGTCGCCCTGATCGTCGGCTTCGTCCTGTTCAACGTCCTCGCCGTGGGGCTCTTCGGGCTGTGGGCCTACATCAGCTTCGACTGGGTCGCCGGCCTGTTCTGGTTCGTCGGCAAGACGTTCGCCCTCGTGTTCGTGTTCGTCTGGCTGCGCGGCACCCTGCCCCGGGTCCGGATCGACCAGCTCATGGGCTTCGCCTGGAAGTGGCTGCTGCCGGCGGCCCTCCTCAACTTGTTCGTGACGGCCTTCGCATTCGTGGTCGTCCACTGATGGGCCGGGGCCGATGAGCCAGTTCGTCCCGGGCCTCGGGCTCGTCAAGGGCATGGGCCTGACGCTCAAGCGCTTCTTCGAGCCGAAGGCCACGATCCGGTACCCCGAGGTTCGGGCCGACGTCGCGGTGAAGTTCCGCGGCCGGCTCCAGCTCCTCTACGACGAGTACGGCGCGCTCAAGTGCGAGACGTGCTTCCAGTGCGCCCAGGCCTGCCCGATCGAGTGCATCGATATGGGCGGCCTCGACACGAAGGGCCGGTTCCACGTCCACTGGGGCCCGCCGGAGACGTATGGGGAGCGGCGCGAGGAGTCGGCCCTCCGTCGATCCGGGCGGGCCGTCCCGGATCCGGCGTACGAGCACTTCCGGCCATTCGACCTCACGACGGTCGACGAGATCCTCGAGGCCCACGACTACGACCCGAAGCGGATGCTCGAGATCCTCGGCGCGACGCAGGCCGCGTTCGGCCACCTGCCCGTGGCCGCGCTCAAGCGGATCAGCGAGCGGACCGGCGCCTGGTATGCGCTGATCTACGGCACCGCGTCGTACTACGCCCAGTTCCGATTCGAGGCGCCGGGCGCGACCGCGCAGGCCGAGGCGATCACCGCGCGACGCCCGCCCGATGCCACCTTCCTCGACCGCCTCGGCGCGTCGCTGGCCGGCGGCCAGGGTGGCGGCCAGGGGGCCGGGGCGTGACGGAGATCCTGCAGACGCCCGCGGAGTGGCCGCGGATCCTGCTGCCCGACAAGCCCGAGAAGAAGCCGGCCGACGCGGTCGCGTTCCCGGGCCTCCGGAAGGCGTTCCGCGAGCTCGGCCCGGCGACCATCGACCTCATGGCCGAGGCCGGCCTGCGGGGCCTCGGCGGCGGTGGCTTCCCGGTCGCGGGCAAGTGGCGGGCGGCCGCCTCGGTCGAGGGCGCGGCGGCGCGCTACGTCGTCGCCAACGGCTACGGGGCGGACCCGGCGAGCCAGACCGACCGGACCCTCATGGAGCGCCGGCCCCACGCCGTCGTCGAGGGCGCGGCGATCGCCGCCGCGGCGATCGGAGCCGAGGACGCGATCATCGCCGTCCGGGCCGAGGCGACCGAGGCCGTCGAGAAGCTGCAGGCGATCGTCGCCGCGGCGTACGACGCCGGCACGCTCGGGCCTGACGTGTTCGGCAGCGGGCGGCGCCTCGACGTCGAGGTCCGGACCGTCCAGGGTGCGTACCTCCTCGGCGAGGAGACGATCCTGATCAAGGCCCTCGAGGGCAAGCGCGGCCAGCCCGAGCAGCGGCCGCCCCACCCGACCACCGACGGCCTGTGGGGCATGCCCACCGTCGTGCAGAACGTCCAGACGCTCGCCGCCGCGGCGTGGATCGTCGAGCATGGGGCGAAGGCCTACCGGGCGACCGGCGCCGAGGGCACGCCCGGCACGATCCTCGTCCAGGTCCGTGGAGAGGAGCGGTCGGGCGTGGCCGAGGTCCCGTTCGGCACCCCGTTGCGCGACATCGCGAAGCTCGGCGGCGCCCCGGCTCGCGGCCACAGCGTCAAGGCGGTCATCGTCGGCGGCCCGAGCGGCGGGGTCCTCCCGGCCGAGATGCTGGCCGCGCCCTTCACGTTCGAATCGCTGCGCGGCCTGGGCGCCCACGTCGGGTCGGGGTCCGTGATCGTGGCGGACGATCGGGCCTGCGTCGTCGACCTGGCCCGGCTCCTGACCCGCTACTGCGCCGACGAGGCCTGCGGCAAGACGATCCCCTGCCGGATCGGGACGCGCCGGCTCGCCGAGGTCGGCGAGCGGCTCGCGGCGGGCACGTCGCGGGCCGACGACCTGCAGCTGGCCACCGATCTCTCAGCGGACATCGTCGGATCGGGCCTATGCGACCACGAGCGGCTCGCCACACTGCCGCTGATGACCGGCCTGCGCTACTTCCGGGCGGAGATCGACGCGCACCTCGAGCGGGGCGAGTGTCCCGCTGGGGTCTGCCGCCCGATCGCCCTCGGGGTGCCCGCCACCGCGCCCGCCGCCGGAGCCACGGCATGACCGACGTCATCGTCCGGCCCGGCGACGAGTCCGCCGTCGGCGAGCCGACCCCGCCGAAGGACGACCGGCCCGATCGCGTCCCGCCGGACGCGACGGCCATCCGCCCCGACCGGCCCGAGGCCCGGCCCGACCGGCGGATCGTCATGGACACGGTTCGGCCGCTCGAGGACACGCTCGCCGAGACATACATCACGACCCAGGCGCCGCAGCGCCCGCAGGCCACGCCGCGGATCCGGATCGAGGTCGACGGCCGGGTCGTCGAGGGCTTCGAGGGCCAGACGATCCTCGAGGTCTGCCGCGACAACGGGATCGAGATCCCGACACTCTGCTACGAGCCCAAGCTGCCCGGCTTCGGTGCCTGCCGGATGTGCGTCGTCGACGTCGAGGGCGAGGAGCACCCGCCGATCTCGTGCTCGCGGTCGTGCGAGGACGGGATGAAGGTCCAGACGCAGACCGAGGAGATCCGGCGGCTGCGACGGACGAACCTCGAGCTGATCTTCAGCGACCACAACGCCTACTGCCTGCCGCCGTGCCAGAACAAGTGCCCGAGCCACATCGACATCCCGGGCTTCCTGAAGCAGAACGCCGAGGGCAACTTCCGGGAGTCGACCCGGATCTTCAAGCGGACGATCCCGTTCCCGTCGGTCCTCGGCCGCGTCTGCCCGGCGCCGTGCGAGGAGCACTGCCGGCGGGACGAGGTCGACGAGGCGATCGCGATCCGCGACTCGCACCGGTACGCCGGCGACATGGTCATCAAGGCCATGCTCGACGAGGGCCAGGACCCGCCGCTGCCGTTCGAGATGAAGGCCAGGACGGGCCGACGAGTCGCGGTCATCGGCTCCGGGCCGACCGGGATGGCCTCCGCCTACTACCTGCTCATGAACGGCCATGACGTGACGGTCTTCGAGCGCGATCCGGCCCCCGGCGGGATGCTCCGCTACGGCATCCCGCAGTACCGCCTGCCGAAGGTCGAGGTCCTCGAGGCCGAGTACGAGAGCGTGACCCGGCTCGGCGGCAAGATCGTCTGCAACCAGGGCCTCGGCCGCGACTTCACCCTCGACGACCTCCAGTTCCAGGGCTACGACTCGGTCGTCGTCGCGATCGGCTGCTACACGACGAACAAGCTCGGGGTGCCAGGCGAGGATGCGGCCGAGGTCCTCGACGGCCTGGAGTACCTGCGGACCGCGACGCTCGGCCTGCCGTACCCGGGCCACAAGGGCAAGCGCGTCGTCGTCGTCGGCGGCGGCTTCACCTCGATGGACTGCTCGCGGACGTCGATCCGCCAGGGCGCGTCCGAGGTGACCCTCGTCTACCGCCGCGACATGAAGGACATGCCGGCCTCGAACGAGGTCCACGAGGCGATCGAGGAAGGCGTCACGGCGATCTTCCAGGCCGGCCCGACGAAGGTCATCACCGATGCCAGGGGCAACGTGACCGGCGTCGAGTTCATCCGGATGAAGCCCGGCGCCCCGGACGCCTCGGGACGGCGCCGGCCCGAGCCCGCACCGGGGACCGAGTTCACGATCCCCTGCGATCGGGTCCTGCTGGCCATCGGCCAGGGACCCGAGCTCGACTGGATCGGCCCCGGCTCGACGGGCCCGAAGGCCACGAAGAACCGCCGCCTCCAGGCAGACGCGGTCACGTTCGAGACCGGGCGGCCCGGGGTGTTCGCCACCGGCGACGTCCGGATCGGCGCGTCGACGGTCGTCCAGGCCATCGCCGAGGGACGCCGCGCGGCCTACGCGGTCGATGCCTACCTCCGCGGCAACGACCTCGCCGAGATCCGGACGCGCCAGACCCTCGCCGAGCCCGACCCGATCTTCCTCTCGATCGTGCCGTTCACCTCGGAGGTCAAGGAGCCGCGTTACCGGCTGAAGGCCCTCGAGGCCGAGGTCCGCAACAAGAGCTACGTCGAGTACGAGGTCCCGTATTCGCGCGAGGAGGTCGTCGCCGAGTCGTCACGGTGCCTCCAGTGCACCTGCGAGGCGATTGGCTTCTGCGACCTCCGCCGACTCGGGATCGAGTACGGCACGACGCTCCAGACGCTCGAGCCCGACTACCACCAGGGCGCCGGGTTCCGGAGCGTCACCGAGAACCGCTTCACCGGCATCAACCACGACTACATCCGGGACGACTCGCACGCCTTCATCCTCCGCGAGCCGTCGCGCTGCATCGACTGCGGCCGCTGCGCGAACGTCTGCGCCGAGGTCGTGGGCGCGGCCTGCTACGACTTCATGCGGATCGGCTTCGACACGCTCGTCACGACACCGCTCGACATGAGCCTCAACGACACGCCGTGCGTGTCCTGCGGGCGGTGCGCCGAGACGTGCCCAACCGGCGCGCTCATGCCGAAGCCGCGGGTCCTCGAGAAGTACGAGGTCGACGAGAGCCGCTGCATCCTGTGCGGGATCTGCGTCGACGCCTGCCCGTACGACGCCCTCCGCGACGGCGGCGAATTCGAGCTCGCCCACGTCTCCCGGTCCGAGCCGATGATCGACCTGATGGCCCTCGCCGAGATCGACCGCGAGACCGAGGTCACCTACATCCGCAAGGAGCGCGACTGGCTCCAGCGGGCGATGGCCGAGGGCCGTTACATCGACGCCGGCCGGTTGCTGCCGGTCCTGCCGCCCTCGCTCCAGGGCAACGGCAACGGCCCGGGAAACGGGCACGCGCAGGGGTCGCACGCCGGCGGCACGACCGCCCACACCAGCGCGAAGTAGCCGATGCGAGCCTGGCTCTATCTGATCGCGGCCGCGATCGCCGGCGGGATCGTCGCGACGCCCGCGATCCTCGTGTTCGTCCTGTTCGGCGGCACGTTCGACGACGCGCTGTTCGCCGCGCTGGCGACGCTGCTGATCGTGTCGGCCATCGCCGTCGTGACGATGCGAGACATCATCCGCTGCGGCCTGGCGATGATCGTCTCGTTCCTGGCCCTGGCCGGGATCTACGTGATCCTGCGGGCGCCGATCGTGGCCGCGACGCAGGTTCTCGTCTACATCGGCGCGATCAGCGTCCTGATCCTGTTCGCGATCATGCTGACCCAGGAGAAGGTCGCCCCGACGAAGCTCGTCTTCCAGACCCAGGCCGTGCCCGGGGCGGTCGCCGCGATCATCATCGCCCTCCTCGTCTCGATCACCGCCCTCGGCACCGACTGGAAGGCGAGTGCCGACCGCGTCCGCGCCGCCACCGAGCAGGTCGCGTCGCTCCTGTTCTCGAGCTACGTCCTGCCGTTCGAGGTCGTGAGCGTCCTGCTCCTGGCCGCCGTCGTCGGCGGCGTGTTCATCGCCAAGAAGGAACGCCGACCCGAGCCCGGGAGCGACATCTGATGGGGCTCGCCGAGAACCTCGCCACGTACCTCGAGGTGGCCGGCACGCTGTTCGCGATCGGCACGTTCGGGTTCCTCGCCCGCCGCAACGCGATCTCGATGCTGATGTCGATCGAGCTCATGCTCAACGCGGTCAACCTGTCGATCGTCGCGTTCGGAGCGTTCATCCCGACGCTGCAGACCCAGGGCGCCGTGATCGCCCTGCTCGTCATCGCCACCGCGGCGGCCGAGGCGACCGTCGGGCTGGCGATCGTCATCGCGATCTTCCGGAACCGCAAGACGCCGCTCGTCGACGAGTACGACGCGATGCGCCGATGAGCGTCGGCCGCTGATGGACACCGCCAGCCTGATCCCGCTGATCCCGGCGCTGCCGCTCGCGGGCTTCCTGCTCACGGCCGCGTTCGGCCGGCGCTTCGGCAAGGGGGCCCACTGGATCCCGGTCGGGGCGGTCGTCCTGTCGTGGCTTATCGCGATGGTCGTCGTGTCCCAGTCGCTCACGAGCGACCAGGCCTTCGCGATCACGCTCTGGCACTGGATCCCGGCGGGAAGCTTCCAGGTCGACGCCGGCTTCTACGTCGACCACCTGAGCTCGGTCCTGCTCATCGTCGTGACGACGATCGGGATGCTGGTGCACATCTATTCGATCGGCTACATGGCCCATGACGACGGGTACTGGCGGTTCTTCGCCTACCTGAACCTGTTCATGGTCTCGATGCTCATCCTCGTCCTCGCGGACAGCTGGCTGCTGCTGTTCGTGGCCTGGGAGCTGGTCGGCCTCTGCAGCTACCTGCTGATCGGCCACTGGTACCGCAAGAACACCGCCGCGCTGGCGGCGAAGAAGGCGTTCATCGTCAACCGCGTCGGCGACGTCGGCTTCGCCCTCGGGATCATGGCGATCTTCATCGACACCGGGACCCTGAACATCCGCGATTCGCTCACCAGCCTCACGGCCGGCTCCACCGCGAGTCCGACGATCCCGATCTGGGTCGTGGCCCTCTTGATCTTCGCCGGCGCGGTCGGCAAGAGCGCCCAGTTCCCGCTCCACGTCTGGCTGCCCGACGCGATGGAGGGCCCGACCCCGGTCTCGGCCCTGATCCACGCCGCCACGATGGTCAACGCCGGCGTCTACATGGTCGCCCGGGCGAACCCGATCTTCGCCTCGGCCCCGCAGGTCATGACGATCGTCGCCGCGATCGGGATCTTCACCGCGATCCTGGCGGCCTCGATCGCGATGACCCAGACCGACATCAAGCGGGTGCTCGCGTACTCGACCCTGAGCCAGCTTGGCTACATGTTCGCCTCGCTCGGAGCCGGCGCCTTCGGCGCGGCGATCTTCCACCTCATGACCCATGGCTTCTTCAAGGGCCTCCTCTTCCTCGGCTCGGGCTCCGTGATCCACGCCGTCCACGAGGAGCAGGACATGCGGAAGATGGGCGGCCTCCGGAAGAAGATCCCGCAGACCTACCGGACGATGCTGATCGGCGCGATCGCGATCTCCGGGATCCCGCCCCTCGCCGGCTTCTTCTCGAAGGACGAGATCCTCGGCGAGGCCTTCAAGACGGGCTTCTACTGGGTCTGGGCGATCGGGGTCGTCGTCGCGATCCTGACCGCGTTCTACATGTTCCGGCTGATCGGGCTGACGTTCTGGGGCGAGAGCCGAGTGGACCCCGAGGTCGAGCCGAACATCCACGAGTCGCCGCCGGTCATGACGACCCCGCTCTGGCTCCTGGCGATCCCGTCGGTCCTGCTCGGCATCGTCCTGTCGTGGCCCGGCCCGCCGCTCGGGCCGCTGCTCGGCCAGCCGGCCGACGCCCAGGGCCTCCTCGCCGGCTGGCTGGCGCCGGTGTTCGCCCAGGCCCAGACGCTCCTGAGTCGGCCCGAGGCCGCGTTCGACATCGGCGGGCTCGACGGCGGCCTGCTCCTCGTCAGCATCGTCGTCGCGATCGTCGGGATGGTCGCCGCGTGGCGGCTCTTCGGCGTCGAGATCGGGCCGCTCCGCGGCGGCCAGCGGCCGGCCGCGGTGAAGAGCCTCACCGCCCGGATGCCGTTCCTCTACCGCGCGTCGGTGAACAAGTGGTGGTTCGACGACATCAACCACGTCGTGTTCATCGCGTTCGGCGGCTGGGTCGCGAGCGCCCTGGCCTGGTTCGACCGGAACATCGTCGACGGCATCGTGAACGCGATCGGGTCCGTGACCCGCCGGAGCGGCAGCGGCCTCGCCCGCGTCCAGACGGGCCGTGTCCAGAACTACGCCCTGGGCATCGCGATCGGGCTCATCGTGATGGCGGGCTCGTACTTCTTCATCACGGCGCCGCATCCATGAGCGCGAACACGCCGCTCCTGACCGAGATCACGTTCGTGCCGCTCGTCGGCGCGATCCTCATCGCCTTCATGCCGGCGCGCTACGCCCGGGCCATGGCCCTCGCGACCGCGCTCGTCGCCTGGGTCCTGTCCCTCGCCGCGGCGGCGGTGTTCACCCCCGGCGCCAGCGGCTTCCAGCTGAAGGAGGCGGTCGACTGGATTCCCGCGTTCGGGATCCAGTACAAGCTCGGCGTCGACGGCCTCTCGCTAGCCCTCGTGATCCTGACCACGACGCTGACCTGGATCAGCATCCTCGCGAGCTTCAAGCCGATCCAGCGCCGGATCAAGGAATACATGGTCTCGTTCCTGATCCTCGAGGTCGGGATGATCGGCGTGTTCCTGGCCCTCGACACCTTCCTCTTCTACATCTTCTGGGAGGTCGTCCTCGTCCCGATGTACCTGCTCATCGGGATCTGGGGCGGGCCAAACCGGATCTATGCCACGATCAAGTTCGTCCTCTACACCCTCGTCGGGTCGCTGTTGATGCTGGTCGCGATCCTCGCGACCGCCTTCGCCTACCAGGCCGCGAACGGCGGCTCGTGGACCGGGGCGTTCGACTACGAGGTCCTGCGCAGCTACGCGGCCACGGCCGGCTTCGCCGACAACCTCCAGCTCCTGGCGTTCGCGGCGTTCTTCCTCGCCTTCGCGATCAAGGTCCCGATGTTCCCGTTCCACACCTGGCTGCCCGACGCCCACGTCGAGGCGCCGACGGCCGGCTCGGTGATCCTCGCCGGCGTCCTCCTGAAGCTCGGTGGCTATGGCTTCATCCGCTTCAGCCTGGCGCTCTACCCGAACGCGTCGCACACCTATGCCCCGGTGATCATCGTCCTGAGCCTCATCGCGATCATCTACGGCGCGATCGTGGCCCTCGTCCAGCCCGACCTGAAGAAGCTCGTGGCCTACTCGTCGGTCAGCCACATGGGCTTCGTGACCCTCGGCATCTTCGTGTTCCAGCAGCAGGGCATGCAGGGAGCCATCCTGCAGATGGTCAACCACGGCCTCATCACCGGCGCCCTGTTCCTGCTCGTCGGCGTGATCTACGAGCGGACCCACGACCGGACGATCGCGAAGATGGGCGGGCTCGCCGCGCTCATGCCGGTCTGGGCGGCGATCTTCGGATTCTTCGTGTTCGCGTCGGGCGGGCTGCCGGGCCTGTCCGGCTTCGTGGGCGAGTTCCTGACGCTGGTCGGGTCATTCGCCTTCAACCCGTGGGTCGCGGGCACGGCCGCGATCGTCATGGTCCTCGGCGCTGCGTACCTGCTGTGGATGTACCAGCGGGTCGTGTTCGGCGAACCCTCGGCGTTCCTGGAGAGCCTCGGTGACCATCTCACGGACATCACCCCGACGGAGATCCTGACCCTCGCGCCGCTCGGCGCGCTCGTCGTCGCGTTCGGGTTCTTCCCGGGCATCGTCCTCGGGCTGATCTCCGGCCCGGCGGACGCGGCCCTGGCCGACGTCCAGGGCCAGGCCGCGATCGCGGTCGACCCGCTGTGGGTCGCGATCGGGCTCGGGATCCTCGTCGCGGTCGTCGTCGCGCGGTTCGCGACCCTCCGGCCGAGCAGCGCGGCGCCCGGCACGCCGTCGACCCCGGTTCCGGCGACGGAGGGCGCCCGGTGACGACCGCCGATCTCTCGACCGCGGCGCCGTTCGTCGTCGCGATCCTCGTCGCGGTCGCGGTCCTGATCGTCGACATCGTCCGGCCGGGCGACCGCGAGTCGGTCCTGGCCGTCGCCCTCGCCGGCCTGGCGATCGTCGCCGTCGCGACGATCATCACCGGCCAGACGAACGCGACGGCGTTCGGCGGCGCCTACGTCGTCGACCCGCTGACGACGTTCCTCGACCTGCTGTTCGTCGCGATCGTTGCGTTCACGATCGTCTTCGGCCCGGACTACCTCGAGCCGCGCGGCCTGCCGATCGCCGAGTTCTCCGTCGTGCTGCTCTTCGCGATGACCGGCGCGATGCTGATCTCCGCGTCGGCCGACCTCCTCGTCCTGTTCATCGCCCTCGAGCTCATGGTCCTGCCCGGCTACCTCCTCGCCGGGTTCCACAAGACCGACGGCTACTCGACCGAGGGCGCGATCAAGTACTTCCTCCTCGGCTCGTTCAGCTCGGCGATCTTCCTCTTCGGGCTCGCCTTCGTCTGGGGGATGACCGGCACGACCCGGATCGCCGGCGTCCACGACGCGCTCGCCCAGATCGTGTCCGGCTCGACGGCCCTGTCGCCGGCGCTGGCCCTCGGCCTCGGGTTCATGACGACGGGCGTCGCGTTCAAGATCGCCGCGGTCCCATTCCACTACTGGACCCCGGATGCCTACCAGGGCTCGCCGACGCCGGTGACCGGCTACCTCTCGGTCGGGCCGAAGGTCGGCGCGTTCGCCCTGATCCTGCGGCTGTTCGTCGGGGCCCTCGGCCCGCTGAAGGCCGACTGGCTGCAGGTCATCGTCGTCCTCGCGGTCCTGACGATGACCCTCGGCAACCTCGTGGCACTGACCCAGACGAACGTCAAGCGAATGCTCGCCTACTCCTCGATCGCCCACACCGGCTACATGCTCGTGGGCCTCGCCGCGTTCGCCGCCGGCCAGTCGTTCGGCCTGCAGGGCCTGCTGTTCTACGGCGCGGCGTACTCGTTCATGAACCTCGGCGCGTTCGCGGTCATCGCGGCGCTCCAGAAGCGAGCCGGTGTGACCTCGAACCTCGAGACGTTCGCCGGCCTCGTCCGTCGCGAGCCGTGGCTGACGACGCTGATGTTCGTGTTCCTGCTCTCCCTCACCGGCATCCCACCCCTGGCCGGCTTCTGGGCGAAGGCCTACGTCGTCCTCGCCGCGGTCCAGGCCGGCCAGGCCGGGTACACCTCGGTCGGCTGGCTCGCGGTCATCGCGGTCGTCAACGCCGCGATCGCGGCGTTCTACTACCTCCGGGTGGCGGTCTACATGTTCATGCGCGAGCCCCAGAGCGAGCAGCCGGCCTTGACCCATGGGCGGCTCCTCTGGAGCGGCCTCATCGCGGCCACGGTCCTGACGGTCCTCCTCGGGTTCTTCCCGGGCTTCCTCGACCTCGTCGGCCAGGCCGCGAAGGCCATCGGGTGATCCCGGATAGGACGAATTCCTCGTCGAACCTGAACTTGCGCTGAACCGGAACGCAACGATTCGCTTGCTAGTCTTCCGGCCGTGAGCGTCGTCGCCCGCCGGTTCCGCACGCGCCTCGTCCCGGCGCTGATCACGGCCCTGGGCGTGGCGTCGATCGCGAGCGGGCTCCTCTCGTACACCTTCGCCGTGGAGCCCCCGCCGGTGGCGCGTCCGCTGGCGTCGTACGACCCGCTGCCCACGCCGCTCGGGCTCCGCCTGCCGGGCGCCTCGTTGGCCCCCGGCCAGAGCTACCCGCCCGACCGGGTCGCGACCCGGGTCGTGATCCCGCGTCTCGACATCGACCTGCCGATCATCCTCCAGCAGGGCGACCAGTACGGCGACTACCCGCTCTGCGACGTCGCCCTCTACCTGCCGCAATTCGGCCAGCCGGGCGAGGGGCGCGCGACCTACATCTATGCCCACGCCCGCGAGGGCATGTTCCTGCCGCTGCTCGTCGCCTCGCAGGTGAACGACGGCGCACGGCTGATCGGGGACGTCGTCCTCGTCTACACGAGCGACAACTTCGTCTTCCAGTACCAGATCGCCGAGGTCCACCGCCACGTCACGGACCTGAACGACGCCTTCGCCGCGACGCAGGACGAGGTCTTCCTCCAGACCTCGGAGGGACCCCATGGGACGGTCCCGAAGCTGCAGGTCGTCGCGACCTACGTGTCACAGCAGCCGGCCAACCCGACGGACGCCCACCCCGACGCGCACCCGAGGCAGTGCGGCTACTGATCGCTCGCTGAGCGGGCCCATGCCCGGCGGGCCCGGGCGGCGCTAGATCCAGTCGATCCGGTGGAGGACCCAGGCCGCCGCGACGGTGATCGTGTCCACGCCCGGATCCGGCCGTCCACCAGCGCGGCGACGTGGAGGACGGCCTCAGAGGGCATACGCCGCACCCTCGTCGTCGAGCTCCGACGTCCGGGCTGGAGCGTGGCGTCCACCGGGCTCCAGGGTCAGGGCCGGGACGATCGCGATCGCGACGACGGCCGCGGCCACGAGGAACACGCCGACGAGGATACGCGCGGCCTCGGCCGAGGCCCACGCTTCGAGCGCCTGCACCACGAGCCCGTCGTCGAGCGGCCGCGATCGGAGCGCCTCGGGGATGAACGCCCGGTAGGCCTGGGGGGTCGCGTAGACGGCCGCGAGCACCTGGCTGATGACGGTCGAGCCGAACGCGCTGAGGACCGCGAGGCCGACGGCCATCCCGATCTCGCGGGCCACGCCGACCACGGCCGATGCGATGCCGAACGCTTCCCGCCCGATCGCCTCGACCGCGGCGGTGGATCGTGGCGTGATCGTCATCCCGAAGCCGAGCCCGAAGACCGCGAGCCACGCTGCGACCTCAGCGATGCCCGTGTCCGGGCCCCAGGCCGCCATCCGGGCGAGGGCGACGATCGACAGCCCGAGCCCGACGACGGTCGTCAGCCGAAGGCCCACGACCCGGAGGATGAAGCCCGAGACCAGCGCCCCGACCGCGGTCGCCGCGGCGAGGGCCCCGAGCGCGAGCCGCTGGACATCGGGGCCGCCGTACAGCACCCGGTCCACGAAGACCGCCCCGCCGATGATCGCCGTCGCGAAGCCGTAGCCGGTGAGGACCGACACGATCGTGGCCGACGAGAAGGCCCGTGACCCGAACCAGCGCCGATCGAGGAACGGATCGGACCGCCGGCCGCCGATCCAGATGGAGCCCGCGATCCCCGCGACGGCGACGGCGACGAGGATCGCGATCACGACGGTGGTGGACGCGCCGGCCACCGCCTCCTCGCTGCCGGCGATCGTGAGCCCGACCAGGAATGCACCCAGACCGATCGAAAAGGCCAGCGCGCCGGGCAGGTCGAGGCGAGCCGGACGCGTGCGCTCCACCCAGCCCGACGAGCCCGCCCAGCCCACCGCGAGGGCCGCGATCCCGATCGGGACGTTGACGTAGAAGACGTAGCGCCAGGGGGCATCGAGAGCGGCGCGCAGGCCCGCCGGGACGCCGAGGGCATCGAGCGCGGCCGCCGGGTGTGCGGCCTGGATGATCCAGGCCCCGACGAACGGGCCGGCGGCCATCCCGAGGAACGTCACGGCGCCGACGAACCCCAGGGCGCGCGGGCGTGCCGGCCCCTCGAACAGGTGGGCGGCGGCGGCCGTCGCGACCGGGACGAGGGTCCCGCCACCGATCGCCTGGACGACGCGGGCAGCGATCAGCTCGTCGAGCGACTGAGCCCGTCCCGCGAGCACGGATCCGATCGTGAACAGGGCGATCGCCGCCAGGAATGGCTTCCGGACGCCCCACCGATCGGCCGCTTTGCCCGCCAGCGGCATCGTGACGATCCCGGCCAGGAGGTAGGCGTTGACGATCCAGGATGCGGTCCGGAGCGCCGACCAGTCCGCGAGGTCGACGACGATCGAGGGCAGGGCCACGGCCGTGACCATGAGCTCCAGGCCCGACAGGAAGGCCCCCGCGGCGAGGACCGCGAGCAGGACCCATGCCGTCCGCCGCCCCATGGACCGAGTGTAGGTTGGCCCGCCGGGCGGGCCGTCGTCGCAAGGCGGTCGTCGCCGATGTGACGCGGGGTTGACAGGGGCCCGTCATCAACCCATATTGATATAAACCTCGCTTGATCCGTCGCCGGCCCCGGCCGTGCCGCCGCGGCGACCCGCCGACTCCATACCCAGACGGAGACCTTCCCACTTGGCACCGTCCCCGGCCCACTTCCGTTCGACGATCGCATCGGTCGTCGACCCGCCCGACGAGCTCCGGTCGCTGCGGCTCGTGCACAAGGCGCTCGCCGACGTGAACCGGCTGCGAATCGTCCGGCGCCTCGCCGAGAGCGAGGCCAGCGTCTCCGAGCTCATCGACCACGTCGGGCTGAGCCAGCCGCTGGTCTCGTGGCACCTCGCCCGCCTTCGCCTGGCGGGCCTCGTCGAGACGCGCCGGGCGGGCCGGGAGACCGTGTCGCGGCTCATTCCCGAGGCGTTCGAGTCGTTCGCCGATCGCGAGCGCCAGGTCCTCGGGCTCGGCCGGGCCGGATCCCCTCGACCCTCCGTCGGGGCCACCGCCGAGCAGGCCGCCTCGTGACCGGGTCGCTCGTCGGCGCCGGCACCCGGCAGCGGGTCCGGGATCTCGCCACCCCGATTGCCGCGGGCCTCGGCCGGCTCGGCCTGACGCCCAACGCGCTGACCCTCATCGGCTTCGGCGGGACCGCCGTTGCGGGCTGGGCCGCGGCGAGCCAGTGGTGGCTCGCGGCCGGCGTCCTCGTCCTCGCCTTCGGGATCTTCGACCTCTTCGACGGGGCCCTTGCCCGCGCGACGGGGCGAGCCTCGAGCCTCGGCGCCTTCCTCGACTCGACCTTCGACCGCGCCGGGGAGTGCCTCGTCTACATCGGGGTCGCCGCCGGCTGCCTCGCCGCGGGCTCGAACCTCGGGGCAATCCTCGCGGCGAGCGCCATGGCCGCCTCGACCCTCGTCAGCTACGTCCGGGCGAAGGCCGAGAGCCTCGGCTTCGCGCCCGGGAGCGGGCTCATGAACGTCGGCCTTGCGCCTCGCGAGGTCCGGCTCGTCATCCTCGCCGTCGGTCTCGCGGCGGCCGGCGGCCTCGGCGGAGCTGCCGCAACGACCGTCATCGCCGCGGCCCTCGCCGTCATCACGACCCTCGCCACGATCACCGTGATCCAGCGCATCGTCCACGTCCGCGCGCAGGCGGGGGAGGGCTGACCGGGATCGCGGCACCGACGTCCAACGGCGAACTCACCCACCACCGAGTCCTTGGAGGAACAGGAGCAAGCAGATGCCAGGCACGAAGAGCAATGGCCACAACGGCACGAACGGGACCCACGCCGGGACGTGGGCGGGCAGCCGCCGCAAGGACGGCAAGATCCGCGTCGCGATCGTCGGCGTCGGCAACTGCGCGAGCAGCCTCGTCCAGGGCCGCTACTACTACGAGCACGCGAAGGAGGACGACTTCGTCCCCGGGCTCATGCACGTCCGCCTCGGCGGCTACCACGTCCGCGACATCGAGTTCGTGGCGGCCTTCGACGTCGACAAGAACAAGGTCGGCAAGGACCTGTCCGAGGCGATCTACACGAAGCCGAACAACACCTACGTCTTCCAGCAGGTCCCGCATCTCGGCGTGAAGGTCGAGCGGGGCATGACCCACGACGGGCTCGGCAAGTACCTGAGCCAGATCATCGAGAAGGCGCCCGGCCCGACGGCCGACATCGTCTCGATCCTCAAGGAGCGCGAGGTCGACGTCATGGTCTCCTACCTCCCGGTCGGGAGCGAGGAGGCGACGAAGTGGTACGTCGAGCAGGCCCTTCGGGCCGGCGTCGGCTTCATCAACTGCATCCCGGTGTTCATCGGTCGCGAGCCGTACTGGCAGCGCCGCTTCGCCGAGGAAGGCCTGCCGATCATCGGCGACGACGTCAAGAGCCAGGTCGGGGCGACGATCAGCCACCGGGTGCTGACCCGCCTCTTCATGGATCGCGGCGTCCGCCTCGATCGGACGTACCAGTTGAACTTCGGCGGCAACACCGACTTCCTGAACATGCTCGAGCGCGAGCGCCTCGAGTCC
>Ga0070731_10001286_pt1 | contig 26544 bp, 22 predicted proteins | sample Coa_R1_2_FD_66448 | JGI IMG/M metagenome (GOLD analysis project Ga0070731, IMG submission 66448) | Surface soil microbial communities from Centralia Pennsylvania, which are recovering from an underground coalmine fire - Coalmine... | ecosystem: Environmental > Terrestrial > Soil > Unclassified ... | reverse complement strand
ATCTCTGTGCATGGAACTGAGGTGAATCCGCAGGGCTCGGGCAAAGTTCAGATCACCAATGCGCACGCGTACGGCGAGCCGATCCAGGCTTTGGCTGCCGAGTTTCACGCCGACAAGGGGACTATTCTGTCATCGCTGCACGTTGCTGCGGCCGCAGGAACGGCCGATGCAAATCTTTCGTACGCTCCGAAGACTAAAGCATATACGGTTCGCGTGACCGCTCCGGCGCTGGTTCTTCAAAAGCTGCACACCGTGCAGGCAAAGAATCTGGGATTGACCGGAACAGCGGCCGCCTCAGTTTCTGGACAAGGAACGGTTGAAAACCCTCAGCTCAGTGCGGTGTTGCAGTTGCCGCAACTGACGGTTCGAGGCAAGTCGATTTCAGACATCAAAGCGGATTTGCAGGTTGCGAATCATCAGGCGGATCTTACATTGAATTCCAGCGTTGTGGCTTCATCGGTGCAGGCGCATGCTCGCGTGAATCTGAGCGGCGACTATTACGCCGAGGCATCGATCGACACAACGCAGCTCCCGCTCGACGTGTTGCTTGCCAGTTATCTGGCGAGCGTCCCGCAGGATTTCAAAGGCCAGACCGAATTGCATGCCACGCTCAAGGGCCCGCTAAAAGATAAAACTCGATTGGAAGCGCATGTGACGGTTCCCACACTGAATGCGACCTACCAGTCGTTACAGATTGGAATAGCGGCTCCAATTCATGCAGATTTTGCCAATTCGGTTTTGACCATCCTTCCGGCGGAGATTCGCGGTACCGATACTGATCTTCGTGTGCAGGGCAGCGTTCCTTTTGCTGGCAGCGCCTCGCCCAGCATGACAGCTCGGGGATCGCTCGATATGCGGATTGTAAAAATATTTGCGCCGGATGCACAAAGTTCTGGAACCGTGTCGTTTGACGTGCACGCCTCGGGCACGGCGACAAATCCCAGTGTGAACGGGCAGGTGCGCCTGCAGGACGTCGCGATGTTTTATTCCGGCGCCCCGGTTGGGGTGGAGAAACTGAACGGGACTCTCGACCTGGGAAAAGACAGCATTCAGATTTCTCAACTCACTGGGCGCGTGGGTGGCGGCGATGTTTCCGCGGGTGGATCGATTGTTTATCGCCCCAGCCCGCACTTCAATCTTGCAGTGCAAGGCAAGTCGATTCGGCTGCTTTATCCGACCGGGCTGCGGACTTTGCTCGATAGCAATCTCATCTTCAGCGGCAATAAAGATTCTTCCCGCCTCACCGGACGGGTGCTGATCGATTCTCTAGGATTTACCCCAGATTTCGATCTATCAAAGTTTGCTGATCAGTTCAGCGGCGACACGACTTTGCCATCGCCGCCCGGCTTCGCCGACAATGTGACTCTTGCCATCAGCGTTCAGTCCAAAGACAATTTGAGCGCCAACAGTTCGCAAATCAGCATTGAGGGAGGCGTAAACCTGCGCGTCATTGGAACTCTGGCGACTCCAGTCATCACTGGCCGCACCGACCTGACCTCTGGCGAACTCTTCTATCGTAACGTCCGCTACCAACTGCAGCGCGGCATTATCACTTTCGACAATCCGAATGAGACCAGTCCCGTGCTGAATGTTTCCGCGACGACGACGGTGGAGCAGTACAATCTCACTCTCAACCTGCGCGGGCCTTTCGACAAACTCACAACGTCCTACACTTCAGACCCACCCTTGGCTACAGCCGACATCATCAACCTGATCGCGCGCGGCCAGACCACGGAGGAATCGGCAGCCGCAAGTCAGAGCACCGATTCCATGATCGCGTCGCAGGCTACCAGCCAGCTTACCGGCGGAATTCAGAAGCTCGCGGGTATTTCCAGTCTGGAAATTGATCCGCTCAGTGAAGGCAGCAACCAGAATCCCTCGGCTCGTATCGCTCTGCAGCAACGCGTCACAAAAAACTTCTTGTTCACTTTCTCTACTGATGTCTCGCAGCCTGGCAGTGAAGTAGTGCAGGGGGAATACCAGATCAACAAGCGTTGGTCAGTGAGTGCGACGCGAGATCAGGTTGGTGGAATTTCAGTGGACGGCCGGCTGCATACGCGATTTTGAAGGACCCGAATTCTACGCGGCTTGTTTGGGTATTTCCTCAGAATTCGCTTTCTGTGGGGGAATGTAAGCTGTATCTTTCGTGGCCCGTCTTGCTTTTGAAAGCTCGGCATTCATCTCAGCCCCCAGCAGCAACACAAAGGAGGTCCACTGAAACCATGTCATGAAGGCGATAAATCCGCCGAGCGTGCCGTAGATCCGGCTGTAGTTTGCGAAATGCCGGAAGTAGATGCCTAGTAGCGATGAGAGCACAAGCCATGCACCCACCGTGAGCACCGCGCCAGGCAGCGTGTTTATGAACTTAGGCCGTTTGAATGGTGCCAGAAAGTAAAGCAGTTCCACCCCTACGACGGTGAACGTGATTGCGATTGTCCAATGCAATGCCGGCCAGAGCATCGCGAATTCGCGTGGAATGTCTAGTCGGGAAGCTAGCCAGTCGCCGAAACGCGGCCCCACCATTATCACGGCGAGTCCGGTAGCGAAAAGCGCTCCGCAGACTGCCGCCAATCCCAACGCCAGCAATCGCGTCTTCCAGAACGGGCGGTTATCTTTGACGTCATAGGCGATATTCAACGCTTCGATCAGCGCGTCGAAGGCCGACGACGCGACCCAGATCATGCCCAGCAGCCCCACTGATAGCCAGGTCCCGCGATGCTCTGTGAGCACGCCGGAGAGAATCGAATACAGCGTGTTCATGGTGTTGGGTGGCAGAAGCCGCGCCATGGTTCCCAGAGCCGAGCCAAACAGATCGGGAATGGGTATCCAGCTGAGAATCACGGACAGTACGATGAGCCCAGGAAACAGCGCTAAGAAGAAATAATAGGAGAGAGCGGCCGAGACCTGGATCGTGTGGTGGGTCTCAATATCTTGGATCGCGTTTTGAATCGACCGCTTCAGTCCACACCAGGTCACGGCGCTTAGATGCCCGGTTTCCTAAGAAAGGAAACAATTAAACTGAAGTCAGGTGTTCGCCTCAGTCCTTTTTCGCGAACCACTTCTCGAACCACTCCAGGCTTCGCAGCGTGTAATCGCGCGCGTCGGCCGGTTTCACAAAAGCATGTCCTTCCTCGGGATATACAACCAACTCCGTAGGCACATTCATGGTCGATAACGCATGCCACCATTCGACCGATTGCTCCATGGGCACTTCGCCGTCGCGATCGCCAACCAGAATTAATGTCGGTGTCTTGACAGCCTTGACGAAGTGCATGGGGTCACTCTTGGCGTAGACGGCAGGATCGTCGTAGATGGATGCGCCGAAAAATGGAATCATCCATTCATCGATGTCATTGAGACCGTAATAGCTCAACCAGTCGGAGAGCCCGGCGCCGGCCACGGCCGCCGCAAAACGGGTTGTCTGGGTTTCAGCCCACATCGTCATATATCCACCGTAGCTGTGCCCGCGAATGCCGATGCGCCTGGTGTCGATGGGATACTGCTTCGCGATGGCGTCTATGCCGGCCATAATGTCGGCAAAATCGCCGCCGCCAAAATCCTTTACGTTGCCTTGCGTGAAAGCCTCGCTTTGCCCGTAGCTGCCGCGCGGGTTCGGGCACAAAGAAAAATATCCCATTGCTGATTCTGGCCCCATACTGCGCGAGTCCCAACGTGAACTGCAGGCGGCGGAGGGGCCACCGTGAACACTGACGACGAGCGGATATTTCTTGTGAGAATCAAAATTTCTGGGCAGCATCAACCAGCCCTGCACAGCTTCGCTGCCATTGGTCCAATGCACATTGCGCATCTCGCCCCACTCGGGCGTTAACTCGGAGTTCAAGCTAGTGAGTTGGCTCCATTTTCCGATTGCACCGGCCCACACCTCTGGAGGAGCGCTGGCGGATTGGCGAATGATCGCGGTAACTGACTTGTCTGCGGCCACTGAACTCCACGAGCGGCTTGAGGGTTCGGCGGATTCCTCGCCAGCCCAGAGCGTGTGTGCCGTTCCGGTTGCAAGATTCACGCGGCCAAACCCGGAATTGCCGTCGACGTTTTCGGCATAGAGGACTTCCTCGGCAGATGTCCAGGTTATTGCGGAGGGAGACGCTTTGAGATTGGGAGTGAGATCTTGCCCCGCCCCTCCCGCGATCGGGACCACGTAAACATCGCCCCCGGTCGATCCCTCATCGCTCATCAATCCTTCGATAAATGCGATATGCCTGCCATCTGGCGAAACGCGCGGATCTGCAATCTGCAGCTTTGGTTTATAAATCTCTCGCAGCTCGCCAGTCTGTACGTTCGCGATATAGAGGCGCGCGGTCCACCAGTTCGCGTCGCCATTGCCATGTGCTGCGCTCACCACCCACGAATGCCCGTCCGGGGTCCAATCGTATTCGTAGACATACATGTCACCGGGCGTGACTTGCGTCAGGCGATCCTTGGACAGGTCTATGGTCGCAATTCGTTGCTCATAGATTTTTTCATCAACCACGCCGGCAAGCGGGGTCATCGGCTGGAGCGGTCCGGCTACGCGCGGCATGCCTTCGATGAAGAGCAGAGAAATCTTCGCACCGTCGGGAGAAAAACGTGGTTCCTGTGCGTAACCTTTCAGCTCCGCTCGTTTTGCAGTCGAGCTGCCATCCGGCGCCGCAGTCCAAACCTGCGCCGCCGGAACATCTCCCGGAAGATCGGCGAGGAACACGATCTTCGCGCTATCGGCAGACCAGGCTACGTCGCGCAACTTGAGATTACCCGCGATCGCGATCGGATGCTCCGAGCCGCCGCTTGCGCCTTTAACGAAGAGAGATCCATCAACGATGTATGCCACCTGAGTTCCATCGGGAGAGATTGCGACGTCGCCGATCTTCTTGGCGTGTGGCATGGAGTCGACTACTTCTGCCGCTTGAGAAGATGCCGCCGTTCCGTTTCCGGCCCACACTGCGGTTGGAGCTAGTAAGCATGCGCCGACCAAAGTGGCCAGCCAGACAAGCTGGCCGAAATTTGTTCTCGTGTTCATGAGGAAAAAGTATAGCTGGTCGCGCGCGTTGAAGTGTACTGCTAAGGGGAATAAGGGCCGAACTGTGCGGCTCTATTTGGCGCGCTTTGCTTCGGCGCTGACGTATTGGATGGTAGCCAGAACGGCTTGCCGGATGGTGAGCCGCGGACGCCAGCCCAGAGCGCGAATGGCCGAGCAATCGAGCAAAATGAACGGGCTGTCTCCGATCCACCCGCGTTCGCCGCCGCCATACGTAATCTTCGGGCTAAGGCCAAGATATTCGCAGATCCATCCGATCGAGTCGTTAACCTCGCAGTATTCGTCGGTTCCGAGATTGAAGATGTTTACTCTCGCCTTGGCGTGATCAAGCGCCGTAAAGATTGCTTCCAGGCAATCCTGCACATACAGATAAGACTTCCGTTGATGGCCGTTGCCGAGCACGTGCAGGTGATCGGGGTGTTGAGAAAGTTGCCGGTAAAAGTCGAAAACGTGACCGTGCGAATAGCGCTCGCCCAGGATCGACACAAAACGAAAAATGTAGCTCTGCATTCCAAAGCCTTCGCAATAGGCCTGAATCAGGCCTTCGGCAGCGAGTTTGGAGGCTCCGTAGAGCGATGTCTGAACCGGAAAGGGGCAACTTTCCGGGGTGGGGAAAATCTCCGGCTCGCCGTAGATCGATCCCGTCGAGGAAAATACGATTCGCTTGCAGTTTTGTTCGCGCATGGCTTCAAGGACGTTCCACGTCGCGATCGTGTTTTGGTCCAAATCTTTGCGCGGGTGTTCTGTTCCGAAGCGCACGTCTGCATTCGCCGCAAAATGGACGACTAGTTCAGCTCCCTGCATTGCCTGCACAAGGCTTGGCCGATCGAGCAAATCGGACTGATGGAAAGTGAAATCAGTATGGGCAAAAGCGTCTTCCAGAAAACCGCGCTGACCGGTGGACATGTTGTCGCAACCAATGACGCCATGGCCAGCAGCCAGAAGGCGATCAACCATGTGGCTGCCGATAAAACCTGCAGCGCCGGTAACTAGAACGCGCAATACCACCCCCTGGAGATTTTGAGTTTACAGGTGCTGTTGACCGTCTGAAGAAGTTTGCCGCAGTGCGATTCGAGTTCCCTTCAATTCGAAGCGGCTGTCGCGCCAAACGTAACGCAACCTGAGATAGCTGGCGAACCAGACGCCGAAGCCCAGCAAGTCTCTCAAAGGATAAAGCCAGGGTTCGCGCAGAATCCTGGGATCGCGTACCACGGTCCAGCCGACCAGCCAGGCCTCAAACAAGCGGTTCACGATTGCAGCAGCCAGGAGAAACGCGCCGAAGAGCCAGTGACCGAGCGCTGCAGCGGCGAGAAATCCGAGCAAGCCATAAGGCATGGCGAAGACCAATCCACTTCCAAAGTGCCCTTTGGGCCGCGAGTAGCGGGTGGTTTGCGCCCACCGAAGCTGATTCTGCCACATGTGCGCGAATGACTTCTGGTTCACCACATGATCGATAATGTGCGCCGAGAGCACAACCCGGTAGCCGGCTTTCTCTATTAGGTTCCCTACGGCAAAGTCATAGGCAATGTAATCTTTCAAGGCTGGATAACCACCGATGCTGGCGACTGAATCCTTCCGTATGACGGTCGTTGGTCCCAGGGCGAATTTCATTCCTTCGAGCAGATTCGCCACCAGCACTCCCGCGGTCATCTCCACCGACATGCCGATCGCGGTCAGGCCGGAAAAAAATCCACCGGCATTCTTGCCGCGATAAACACAGGTCACCGCTCCCACTTTTGGGTCGAGCAGTGGTGAAACAACTTCCCGCAGATAATTTGGGGCGACTTCCACATCGCTATCGGTAGTCACCAGAATGTCGTGGTCGGCGACTTCTGCCATGCGATGAAAAGAGTGAACCACCGGATTCGGCCAGTGCGCCCCGGTTACCAGCACGCGACTTCGAATCTGCGGATGGCGGGCGCAGACTTCGCGCACCACCTCCAGCGCCGCGTCGTCCGCTTCGTCGGCGGCAAACAAAAGCTCGTAGTTTGGATAATCCTGCCGAAAAAAGCTTTCAATGTTTTCTTTCAGTTGGGCTTCAAGTCCATGCACCGGCTTCAATACAGAAACCGGCGGCAAAAGGGCATCGTCGGGGATGGACCCCAGTTGCTTCCCGGCGTCGGAGTGAAACTTGATTACGCCAACGATTGTCAGGCCGAGAAAAACGGCTGACGATAGCGTGCCGATCAACGCCACAACCAGAACGAAATAGAGAATCAGTTCAAGCAAAGAGGGTTAGTCCGTGGACTCGCAGATCTCATTCTTTGACGACTGGGAGAATATTTACTCAGCAGCCTCTACACCACAGCATAGCGAGCAGGACCATAACTCACAATATACATTCCAGAAGCGTAAGCAGGTAAGGCGAGCGATCGTTCAGTGCGATTCAGCGCGGGCGCGTTCGATGCTGGGGAGAGGGGCAGCTTTGATGATTCGGTAGTCACGGTAGTCAATGGAAAGAATGGCTTCGCCGCCGAAACGGATGTCACTTTCGGTGTGGTCCGCGGCCGGGAGCCAGAAATCGCCGACCTTCATGTAGCTGTGCTCAATTTCCGTCCTCTTGATCCATATCGATGGACTCTGCGCCGGTTCCGCCTCGATGCGTACTACCGCAAAATCTTTTGCATCTACCCAGATTTTTCCGCGGTAGAGAAATTTATTTCGTTTTTTGGGATGAAGATTGAGCACATACTCGGCGCCATCTGGTGTCTGTTCATAGCCGGCGAAGGTAAAATTGTAATTCTCCGTATTCAAACCGGTGAGCCGCTTCTCGTCGCGTACGAACTCCTGCTCGCTCTCCATCAGCTTCTTGAATACATGATCGATCACGAATGAAGAGCCGCTTTGTGACACGACCTTGAACTGTTTGAGGTTGGGAGCGTGGTAGGTAACATCGACTACCATCTGCGCATCGTGGTCGCTGAAGAAACCGCGATACTGCATGCGGTAAACGCGCCGGCCGCTGAACTGGTAAAGCGCGCCGCTGCGTTCCGCATCTCTTTCCTCGAGCTTTTTGGCTACCTGATCGACCGGTAACGGCGGGTTCTGAGCGGAATAATATGACGGAGGATCTCCGACGAACGGTTGCTGGCAGTAGGCAGACAAGCCTCCACATAGAAGCACCAGAGCGAGCACACCCCCGTTCTTTTCCGAGCACCGCATGTGATAGATCATTGGATGCTGACGAAGTGAATTCTGTCTACGCGGAAAAGCTCTAAAACCGGCCTCAGACCCGTTCTGGCACGTCTTCGATCGGTAGTGTACTCCAACTCAAATGCTTCTGGCTGGTTACCTTCGTGCCCCACTCATCGGGGCCATTCCGATTCTGTCGGTCTTGAGCCACACTAACTAGGGAGTAAAAATGCAGGCCACAAGTGTTAAAACCGAGCGCCGACGTCACGATCGCAAACAAGCTGTACTGCCGGTGCGAGTTCGTGGGACCGACGCCTCGGGCGCTACCTTTGACGAACTGGCGCACACGCTAGACCTCGCTCCTAGCGGAGCACGCCTGGGAGCGATCCGGCGTTCGCTAAAAAATCTGGATACGGTGGTTGTTTTTTATCGCCAACGCCGGATGGAATTCAGGGTGATCTGGACTAGGCTGCTGGACGGCAAGAGCGAACATCAAGTTGGCCTGCAGGCAATGGCGCAAGTAAAAGAGCCATGGGGATTGAGTATCTTCGATTCCACTCCCGTCAAAGAATCGCACGCGGTATCAGGAGCAGCGTAAACGGCAAACCTTATGATGAATCAACTTATAAATAAGCTTTGGTCGAATCAAGACGGTCAGGACATCGCGGAATATTCCGTGATGCTGGCCGTCATTCTGGTAATTGTAGTGGGCACCGTGAGACTGATCGGCTCCAATTCAAACAACGTGTTTTCACAGGTTGGCAGCTCGATCCAATAAACGGTCCACGTGCGGTGGTCCGGAGGCAGCGAGAGTGCGAAATCTAAGCGAATCGCACCCGAGCTCATCGGCGCACTGAGTTGGTCATCATGATTGCAAATAGCAGAGGAAGGTAGATGACGGTGGCCTGCAGTACTTGGCGTGCCATCATTTTTGAACGGGGACTATTGACCGGCATTTTAAGAAATGCGAGCCGGGCGCCGAAATAGAAAAGTAAAATGCTCAAGGTCAACGCGGCCACAAGATAGATCTTTCCCGCCATGCCGAACACGCTCGGCAAAACGCTCAACGGAATCAAGACAAGCGAATACGCCACGATACGCCGAGCGGTCGAGCGGCCATCTTCTTCGACTACCGGCAGCATGCGGATTCCACCGCTTGCATAGTCTTCCCGGTAAAGCCACGCGATTGAAAAGAAGTGCGGGAACTGCCAGAAAAAGAGAATCGCAAAGAGAATCAGCGTGCCCCACTCGAGATGGCCGCGCGCAGCCGTCCAGCCCAAGACGCCGGGCATGGCTCCCGGAAATGCCCCAACAAAAGTGCAAATCGGGGATACGCGCTTCAGCGGTGTATATGCGGCGAGATAGACGACGGAAGTAAGGAAAGTCAGCAGCCCGGTCAGAGGGTTCGTCGCGACGGCAACATAAATCGACCCGCCGATCGTAGCGAGCAGCCCAACAAACGTCGCGTGAAACAGGCTCATGCGGCCGGTCGGCAAGGGACGCTGCGCGGTGCGGCGCATGTTAGCGTCAACCTTGTACTCCATCACTTCATTCAGCGCCGCGGTTCCGCTCGAGACCAGACCGATTCCAAGTAGCGCATGGAAGAGTCCCCATGAGAGAGAGCTCACCCCGGCCTTTTGTGCGCCGAAGTAATAGCCACACCAAACCGTCATAACGATCAGCGTCGTTACGCGTAGCTTCATAAGTTCGGCGTAGTCCTGCAAAAGGGTAGTCGCTTGCTTGCGCAATAGGAACAGAGGTTGGCTGATTGTGCTCATTCGAGAGTCAGTGGTGTGGTTGTCCTACCGCTTTCCCGGCACGCGGCTTGCCGCGTAAGCCGCGCAAGGCTGGCAGCTCCCACAGGCCGCCGTAAAAACTCCAAGGACAGCATACGTACACTTCCCGTTTCCCAAAGTCAAGCGCAAACTCATTATCGACCGAGCGATGGGCGACCGCGCAAACTGAATTCTACACATTCTATTGACTCGCGGAGGCGCCGGAAGCGATAAAACTCTCCGGCGGGTCAAAGAAACACTCATGCCAGAGAGCTGCATCCGAGAGCGTCCCCGCCTTCCATTGCTGCAATGCGGGCAGTGTGGCGGCGATCATTCCTCCATCGGAGGAATCAAAGATTAGCACGATGCCGCTCAACTCCTGTGGTTTCTGAGCGAGTTCTGCATAACCCTTGTCCAGAACCGACTTGGCAAATTCAAGTCTCAACTGCGGCCCAGTATCGTGCTCGGCTTCGTTTATTTTTTCCACCGAAACGATCTTAACCACCTTACCTCGCAACGGTGCCCAATCACCGGGGAACAGTGCCTTTTCTTCACGAGTGACGTGGTAGAGCTCCGCGGCCACCGGCGCCGCTGCTGGATTCGGGGGCAAGTCGGCATCTGGGATGCTATCTGGCATCTCCAGGTTGTTGCGCCAAACCCATCCTCTTGACAGGCCCGATATGCGAACGTGAACCCAATCCCGATTGAAATCCAGCATTTCAAACTCGTCGTGGGCGCTGGCAAGGAACAGAGTTTTGGCATTCAGGCTGGGTGAAGCAACCACCGGTGTCCCAGATTTCTTGATCGCCACCAGATTGTTGGGATGCGCCTGGTTCTTCAGGATTTCCTCTAGGTTTTGAGCCTCCGTCTGCAGTCCCTGCTGATCCTCGGCCTCGCCTTTTTTCTTGCCCGGCTTCGATGCGTTTTTTTCCTGATCTGCCAGACCCTCCGCCAGCGAAGACGACAGTCCGCCCCCCGAGTCCGGTAAGCGCGGCAAGGGCGCCGAGATGTTTGGTTCGTCCCGAGCCGCTTCTTTTGCAGCCGGTGGCGGGCTGGGCGGGGAAACAGGACTAGCAACCGGTTGCGTTGATCGCGCTGTTAGCTGATCGGAGATTCGATCGAGAATATCGGATTCCAAGCGGCCATTCGACGTCAACAATTGATATCCCGAGTGCGCGCCGGCAGGGTCGTTGAACCACGCAGTGACCTGCACGCTCACCCGGACCACAGATCCCCCGGAAGGATTCGAGCTGACTTGAATCTTTGCCTGATAGTATCCGTGCTGGTATCGATCCAGCGGGCGGTCCGCCGCAGTTGCGAAGCCAGCCAGCACCGGTAGCCGCCCAGCTTCGACGCTCTGCATTGCTCTTACAACCTGCTCGATCGTGGTTTTGGACTGAGGAAAACTACGCTCCATCCCACCGGCTTGAGCTACTGTTCTGGGGGAGAAAGCACAGGCCAGGGTAATGGCAAGCGAGGCTATGGAGAGCGTTCGATGAACAGTCGCAATCCGACGCTTCATCGTTCCTCCAACTGGTCGCGCATGAGCCATCCGTGTTGTCCGTCATGCGTTTCCACGCCGTACCAGTAAGGAGTGTTAATCAAAATCAGCACTTCCGTCCCGCTCGCTAAGGACTTCAGAGTGCTTGCCGTGTGGAAGGGAGCAGATTTCAGTGGGGCTCCCGGCGCTTTCACCACGCGGCCCAGTTGCCTGCGCAGTTCTTCTACATGCTGTTGCAAAGTCTGGCCCGGTTGCAAGGAAACAGCAGCAGGCTGACTCGCAGGCGGTTGTTCCGGTTGTGGCTGAGGCGGAGCGGGTGGCGTAGACATCGGTTGCGGAGCGGGCGTGGCGGAACCCTCAGCGATCTCAGAATTGTTCCGTGAAGAGGATTCACCCTCGCTCTCACCCCACATGCCGGTTTCGTGCTTTTTCGCGAGTCGCTCCTGCCGCTCTTTCACGGATTCCAGGTTCTGTTTCTTCATCACCTCGATAGCCTCGAGGTGCTCCTGAATGTCCTTGTATTCGGCGCTTTCCACTGAACCGTTGGAAGGATGAATGCTATGCCGGAAATCTTCTTGAAAATTCGCGTCAATGCGCAAGACGGTGTTTTTTTCGCCCTGAGCCTTCACTACATAGCGAACCGTCAGCGTGCCGCTGTCGCCGCTGTCCTTGAAATTCCGTGGGTCGAGCGCCTGTAAGCGAACTTTATAGAAGACCTGCCCCCCTTGGTCCCACTCCGGAAACGAATGCGAAGACGTTGCGGCTTGCGCCCCGCTGACATACTCGTCCTTGTTGTATTCCTTGGTTCCCCGGATGATTCCGTTCTGGGCAATGTCGGCGACCACTTGCTCGACTTCGCTTTCGGGCAGCGGAATGTTTACGATAAGGCCTTCGCCATAGCTGACATGGTCCTTGCCGTGAGCTGAAAAGGGGACCGCTAACACGCAGAGCCCCAAGGCCCAAACAAAAAGGAGAGAAAAGTGAGAGCGCCGCCAATCGCGCCGCCTTTCCTGAATTGACGGGTTGATGCGAAACAAGCAACCTTTATCCTTGCTTTGGATCCTCACGGCGGAATTCACGTTATGCTCCGTGCAGTGAGTCTCGTACCGCCGACACATGGCTGTCAACTTCCTTCGCCAGTGATCGCGGGTGCAATCGGATACAAAAATTTACGTTTAGCATGACGTTGTAAAAAAAATGTTAAAAAGGGACTTGAAAACAAACTTGAGACCGTAGTAGGATTTCGCGCGGTACGGTGGTAGAACCTTTGCTGCTTGTTGTTGCATCTGCCGCTGCGATACGGAAGGGTTCGGTATTGCAGTTTTCTTCGGGTTCTTGTAATTCTGTGGGACCTTTCAACAAAACGATTTTGAAGTCGATCTTGCCGAGGAGTCCGGCCATGCACGTTTTGAGTCGTTCCAGTCTTCGCAAGGTAGTTCACTGTGGGATTTCCCTCCTTTCATTGGCGCTGATGGTTGCTCCGTTTCTTTTGACCTTCAGCCAGCCAGCGAATGCCCTGCCGGCCTTTGCCAGAAAGTATGGCTTGCGCTGCTCGGCGTGCCATGAGTCCTGGCCGATGCTGAACTATTTCGGGCAAAAATTTAAGGACAACGGCTACCAGATCATGAACGACCGCGATTCGCCAGTGTGGCAGAATCCCGGCTACTGGCCGGTCACTTTCCGCATGACCCCGATCTGGCATCGCGTGAGTACCGAAAAAGTAGCTACCGATACCGGGCAGGAGCGAGTTGAACAGTCCGGCTTCGATCTCAGCGGCCTCGATCTCCACACTGGCGGCACTTTGGAGAAGAACTTCTCGTTTTTCCTGCTGCCTTCCTCAGATAACACCGGCGCTTTCCACTTCGAAACCGTCATGGCCCGGCTTGACAACATGTGGGGAAGTCCATGGCTGAACCTCAAGTTAGGAAAATTTGAGCTGGACAATCTGCTGTCTGAGAAGCGCATTCTGACGCTGACTGGCAACGGCGGAATCTACCAGCTCTATCACTTCATCCCGGTCGGGGACGGAAACATTTTCGGCCAAATGGGCGACAACCAGCTTGGCCTTGAACTGATGGGGCACAACTACAACGACCGAACCCGTTACTCGGCAGCCCTATTGAGTTCAAACGACGGAACTCCTGGGCTGACCTATGCAGCGAACGCCTATTCCGGATTCTTTACCTTCAGCCAGGCCTTCGACGCCGGGAAGTTAGGTGTCGATCGCATCGGCGGGTATCTTATGACTGGATTGGCTCCAACGCAGTGGCTCACTTCCGGCGCCACGCCGATTGGCGGCTCCGGAATCGGCAACAAAGGATATAGCCGCGAAGGTTTTGTCGGCCTTTTCTACTTCGGAGAGCATGCTGACGTGACTGTCGTTACGCAGCATGGGTCGGATAACGCATGGTTCGGACAGGGCTATGGAGACCTGCCCGATGGCGTTGCCATCAACAACAACACGCCCGGAACGACTCTACCCGCCTACGCGCGCGCTCCAACCTGGAATGGCGTCCTGATCGAGCCGCACTACGTTTACAGTCCGCAACTGCTCTTTCTCGGACGCTACGAAACCATTCGGATGTCTCAGCAGGCGAGCGCTTTGCCCGGTGTGCCCTCCAATTTGGGCAACATCTCAACCTTTACCATTGGTTACCGCTATAACCCGTTCATGAACAATCGTGCGGGTTTTGCCTGGCACAACGAATACAACTGGCTGCATCAGGACGGAACTGCGCCGGATGGCACCAATCAGAACGTCAGCGAGCTGCTGCTGGGATTTGATTTCGATTTCTAACCACTTGATTTCGTAAGAGAGGATAGACATGCGGACGAGACTACAAACATGGATTTTACTTGGCGTAGCCGCAATCTGGGCACTCCCGCTGACTTCCTGGGCGCAGCTCACGACTGAAGATATCGCCAGCCGCGAAAACATGGAGAGCCATATTGGCAACGTCACGGGACATGTGAATGGATTGGCCAAATATGACTACCGCCGCTACTGCGTGGTTTGCCATGGCCAATTGGGAGATGGGGAAGGCGAGAGTGCAAAGTGGATGGACACGCCAACCTATACTAAACCTCGTAATTTTCAATTAGGCGTCTTCAAGTGCCGCTCCACCCCGACCGGCACGCTCCCGACGGATGAAGATCTTTTCGACACCATCGCCCGCGGTATGGACCGATCCAACATGCCGCAATGGAGCCAGTTCACCAAACAGCAGCGGGCCAACCTGGTCGCGTATGTAAAGCATTTTTCTCCGCGCTTCGCGACTGAAAAGGCTGGAACTCCCATCACGATTCCGCCGGAGCCGGAAGTTACTCCGGAGCGGATTAAGGCTGGGCAGGAGGTCTTTGCCCGGGTGCAGTGCTGGAAGTGCCACGGGGTGCAGGGTATGGCCAACGGCCCCTCGGCTTCGACGCTCACGGACGATCTTGGCCATCCGATCGCACCGTTCAACTTTACGGAAGGATCGCGTCCCAAGTGCGGCGACACCGACCGCGATATCTACAGAATTTTCATGACCGGCCTCGATGGCACTCCTATGCCATCGTTTGCCGACAATATTAAACCCGATGAGGCGTGGGACCTGGTCTTCTATCTGCGCACCTTCATGCAGCAGAAGAGTAAGGCCAAAGAAATCGCCAAGAAGATGGACCTGAAGCCGGTTAGTGCGAATCCTTAAGCCAACAGCAAGGGCCACAACCGCATCGCACCAATGCATCAGGTTTGCCAGCTTAAGGAGAAAGCGTTTATGAAGAATCGATACAATCTTGCCGCAGTACTATCGGCGGTAGTTCTTGTTTGCTGTGGCGCGTTAATCCTAAGTCAGAAGGTAAGCGCTGCAGGCGAAGGCAAAATTACTGGAACCGTTAAACTCGATGGCCCTGCCCCGCATATGCGAGGCATTGACATGTCGAAGGATCCATATTGCGTTAAAGCAAACGCCGCCAATCCTGCCCATATGGAAACCGTGGTCGTGGGCAAGGATAACGGCTTGGAAAACGTTGTTTTATACCTAGACGGCTGGAGCGGACAGGCTGACGTCTCGACCGCCGTACCCGTGTACGATCAAAAAAATTGCATGTACACTCCTCACGTTCTGGGGCTTGATGTCACCCAGACATTCAAAGTGGTTACCAGTGATCAGACGGCTCACAACATTCACCCACTCCCCAATCCAATGATCAATGTGGGATGGAACCAGTCACAGCCGCCCGGCGCGCCGCCCATCGAGAAGAGCTGGAAGAACCCCGAAGTGATTCCGGTTCAGTGCAACATTCATCCTTGGATGCACGGCTGGTTCGTGGTGGTAAAGGGACCTTACGCAACGACGGGAGACGACGGCTCGTTCACGATCAACAATGTTCCACCCGGAAACTACACCGTAAAAGCTTGGCATGAGCCGGATGAGACTCAAACCCAGAAAGTTACCGTTGCCGCAGGGCAGTCGGCGACTGCAAACTTTACCTTCAAAGCGAAGTAACTCACAATTATTGTTGACAATTGAAACACAGGATCGCCGCAGCTATCTGCGGCGATTCGACAAAATGGCCTTTTTGGCGGCCGAAGGCGGAACGATATGGCGAAGTTACTGGCGGTGACGATTGTTGTAATTGCGATTGCTTCCGCCGTTCCCATCGTGATGCACTGGTGGCCCATGCCTCAGGACATTTCTGTGCATGGCCACCTCATCGACGAGCAATATACAGATACCATGCTGGAAGCCGGGATTTCCTTTCTCGCCTCGCAGATCATCCTCGCTTTCTTTGTCTGGAAGTTCTCGCACACCAAACCTGGCGATAAAATCAAGCGCTTTCCCGGCGGCGCCGCCGGACTGGTAATTGCCGCTTTTCTGTTGGTGGGTACGGAAGTCTTGGCCCTGGGTGTGTTTGGCGCAAAAGCATGGGCCAGCGTCTACCTCGACCCACCGCCGGCGAATGCGCTGCCCGTCCAGGTTCAGGCCGGACAATTCGCTTTTTATTTCCGTTATCCCGGACCGGATGGTTCGTTCGGTCCCACTCACCCCAATCTAATCAGCGAGGCGAATGCGAATTTCTTCGGTCTTGACACCACCAATGATCCCGATTCGAAAGACGATATCGTGACGGCCGAAATGGCAATCCCGGTCAATCGGGAAATCCACTTGCTGATGCACTCCAAGGACGTGGGGCACTCCTTCTATGTACCCCCGCTGAGAATTCAGCAGGACTTCGTACCCGGCCTGGACGTAAGCCTCCACTTTACGGCAACGCAAATCGGCAAGTACGAAATCGTCTGCACCCAGCTCTGCGGCCTGGGGCACTACAACATGAAGGCGTACCTGGAAGTGAAGTCGCAGGAAGATTACGACGCTTGGCTCAAGCAGCAGGCGGCATTGCAATAGATTTGACGAACAACATCCAGAAACCAACATCTCTTTTGAGGTGAGGTAACGACCATGCACGACATGTCTCATCAGGCAACGCACCATGGAGCCCCGACCAGCTTCATCCGGAAGCATATTTTTAGCATCGATCACAAAGTGATCGGCAAGCAGTATTACGCGCTCGCATTGGTTGCGGCTCTTTGGGGCATGGTGCTTTCCTGGATCATGCGTCTGCACCTGGGCTGGGGGAACCTGGCGATTCCCGGTTTGCATTTCCTCTCGAACACCGGCGCGCCCGGCGATGTTCTGACGCCGGAGTATTACCTGCAATTGATGACCATGCACGGAACGATCATGGTCTTTTTTGTGCTCACGACGGCGCCATTCGCGGCTTTCGGCAATTTCTTCCTGCCCATCCAGACCGGCGCCGAGGACATGCCCTTCCCGCATTTCAACATGATGTCGTTCTGGGTCACTTTTGTCGGCTTTCTGGTTTTGATGGCGTCATTCTTCGTTAGCGATGGCCCGACCCTCGGCGGCTGGACAATGTATGCTCCGCTTAGCGCCATCGGCCCGGTCGGCGGCCCCGGAGAGGGTTGGGGCGTTGTTCTTTGGGCGGCATCGATTGGCATCTTCTGTATCGGACAATTGCTGGGCTCGCTGAACTTCATCACTACGACCCTCGACATGCGTTGCAAGGGCATGTCGCTAATGCGCTTGCCGCTCAGCGCGTGGGCTTGGTTCATCACGTCCGTGATGGGCCTAACGGCATTCGCAGTCCTGATGCCGGCGTGCATTTTGCTGATTCTGGATCACGTGGCGGGCACCAGCTTCTTCGTCCCCTCGAACCTGGTTATCAACGACCAGCTCCTGCCTCATTCCGGCGGCTCAACCCTGCTGTGGCAGCACTTGTTCTGGTTCTTCGGCCACCCTGAGGTTTACATCGCCATCATCCCCGGCATGGGGATTGTGTCGCACGTTCTCATCACCAACATGCGCCGGCCGATGCTAAGCCATCGTGTCCTTATCTACTCGATGGGGTCGCTCGCGGTGCTCAGCTACATGGTCTACGGGCACCACATGTTCGTCAGCGGGATGAACCCGATCTCTGCTCTGGCATTCTCGTTCCCCACGCTGATCATCACGATTCCATCCACGATTGTGGTGTTGATCTGGCTCGGCAGTCTTTACGGCTCGAAGTTGCGAATCAACTCAGCTTCTCTGTTTGCATTGGGCTTTATCTCGATGTTCATCAGCGGCGGCGTCAGCGGGTTTTTTCTCGCCCAGCCGTCGATTGATATCATGCTGCACGCCACCTATTTCGTGGTCGGCCACTTCCATTTGGTCATGGCAGTCGCAGCCATGTTCGGCATCTTCGCGGGAACCTATTTCTGGTTTCCCAAGATGACCGGACGCATGATGAACGAAACCTGGGGCAAAGTGCACTTCTGGATGAGTTTCGTTGGCGCCTACGGCATTTTCATGCCCTTCCACTATCTGGGAATCGCGGGCAACGTACGCCGCTATCAGGCCTTCACTGACGACTATCTCATTCCGCTCATTCCGGTCCACAAGTTCATCACAGTTGCGGCGCTGTTCACCGGTTTGGCGCAGGTGATTTTCGTTGTGAATCTGATTTACAGCCGCTTCAAAGGCCCAGCGGCAACCGATAATCCCTGGGAGGGCACGTCGCTCGAATGGAGCACCGCGACCCCGCCCCCGCACAACAACTTCGGCGACAAGATGCCGGTGGTTTATCACGATCCGTATCAATATAGCGTCGAGGGCGCGAGCTCCGATTACATCATGCAGACTTCCACCGAAACGGCTCACAGCCCGAACGAAGAGAAGTAGCGCAGTCGTTGCTTCCAAAAGGGAGAAGTAGCAGTATGGCGACCACAGTACACGAACCGCCAAAAATCGATCTCGAACGTTTGCCCAGCCATGGTTCCGGCAATGGTGGCTGGCGTAATTTAGTGCCCGCGGATGGAGATCTGCGGCGGGTGAAGGATTATTCGCCTCCGCCGGCCAGCACCGGTATTTGGGTGGCTTTGGCAGCCATCACGATGACCTTCGCCGCCTTCACTAGCGCGCTGGTCGTACGCCAGGGCGGAGCGCCGGATTGGCAGCATATTCCGGTTCCTCCCGTGCTTTATTTGAATACACTGATCATTATCGCCAGCAGCGTCACCCTCGAGATTGCACGCCGCAGAATTGCCGCATTTATGGGAGGGGTGAGCAGCCGCGAAGAAAATCCCGCGCGCTGGCTTTACATCACTCTCTCGCTGGGATTGTTGTTTGTGGCCGGGCAGACTTTTGCCTGGATGCAACTTCGCTCCCACGGCTTCACGCTTGCCACCAATATCAGCTACTCGTTTTTCTATGTGCTGACCGTAGCCCATGCCTTGCATTTGCTGGGTGGCCTTGGCGGATTGGCTCGCGTGATCCGCAAATTCAGCCATCATGTTCTGAAACGCAGTACGCTGGACGCCACTTCGCGCTACTGGCATTTTATGGGCGTCCTCTGGGTTTATCTGCTTGTTCTGCTGTGGATGAAGCTCTAATTAAGCTGAGGTAGGAGGCCAAGTGAGCCAAGCCGATCTTTCAATTCACGGGCAGGTGTCGCGGACCGGCGCGACCGAGATTATGACCGCGCCCACATTTTCGGTCCCCGCCAAAAAGATGGCGATGTGGCTGTTTATCATCGCAGACACGGCTACCTTCGCCGGTTGTCTGGTCGCCTACGGATTTATTCGCAACGCCACGCCTAATTGGCCGCGACCGTTCCACAGCATCACCAATGCTGCGCTGATGACTTTCATCCTGCTCACCAGCAGCTTGACCATGCTCATCGCGGTGCGCTCGGCCGAGAAAGGTGAGAAAAGTGGAGCTTTCCGATGGATGATGATCACCGCGCTTCTGGGTGCCGTGTTTGCCGTCCTGCACATTCGCGAGTGGATGGGCCTTATCGACGAGGGCGTTAAGCTCTTTAGCAATCCCTACGGCTCGCCCTTATTTGGATCGACGTTTTTCAGCATCACCGGACTTCACTTGCTGCACGTGACAGGAGGCGTGGTGGCGTTGGTTGCTGTGGCGATCCGCTATCAGGGCGGCCGCTACAATGCTGATGACATCGAAGTCACCGGCCTTTACTGGCACTTCGTGGATTTGGTTTGGATGTTCGTGGTTCCGCTGATCTACCTTTTGAATTTGTCTCACTAACATTGCGAGCGACAGGAGCAAAGCACGATGGCTACCGGAGATACGACGCAGAGCGGTGGAATGGGCAAAGACGTTGGGGTCTACATTTGCCTGCTGGTGTTGGCTGCCATACAGTTCGTTATCGCATATCAGAACATCAGCACGTCGCAAATGTTCGTGCGCATGATGATCGTCGCCATCATTGAGGCGGGACTAGCCGTTTTATTTTTCATGCACTTGTGGGACAACCGCGGCCTGAAATGGTTTGTGCTGATCTTTGCCATTGCCGCGATCCTCGGCATGCAATATGGTTGGACCGATTCCTACCGCCTGATCAACGGCGTTCCTTGGGCGCACTAGAAGTGGCGTAGAATTGGATTTGAAAAAGCGGTGATTTGAAACAGCCATGAAGTATTTGAAGTCATTTTGGATTTTAGGAATTGCGCTGGCGGGAATTCTACTGCTCCTGGCTCCGTTGCCCGCCTCTGCACAGAGCTGCGCGCTTTGCTATACCCAGGCAGCGTCTTCGGGTGCGCGCATGATTCAGGCCTTGAAGAGCGGAATCCTGATCCTCATCGCACCGCCTACGTTTATGAGCCTTGGGTTGGTCTTCGTCTGCTACCGCAAGCGCAACAACACACGGAAGACTACCGACGAGCCGGATAACGACTGGTACGAAGATCCTTCGGAAGACTGGTAGTCGAAATTGAACGACTACTTCTTGTAAATCACCCCACCCTTCATCACAAACGAAACGTTTTGCACTACGCTGATGTCTTGCAGCGGATTGCCGCTGATGCCGATGATATCCGCCAGATAGCCTGCCTCCAACGCTCCAATCTGTCCTTCCCAGTCCAACAATTTTGCTCCATTCAGTAGATCGGCTTGCAAAGCCGCAGCCGGTGTCATGCCATATTTCACCATCAGAACCAACTCGCGCGCTTGTGTCCCGTGAGGGAAGGGACCCACATCAGAGCCCACCGCCATCGGAACTCCCGCCGCGACCTGCTTGCGAAAGTCTTGAATCTTCAAATCGAGCATCTCGTGCTCACGTGCCGCTTGTGCAGGCGCCGCCGCGTGATCGGCGAAGTATTCGAAAATTGTGAAGGTGGGCACCGCAAAGATCTGCTTTTCGCGCATAATGCGCATCGTCTCGTCGCCGAGCTGGTTAGCGTGATCGATCGAGGCGACGCCAGCCTGCGCTGCGAAGAGCGTTCCTGGCTCGCCCGTAGCGTGAACCGCCACGCGCTTGCTCACTCGTGCCGCTTCTTCCACGGCGGCTTTCAGCTGGGGCTCCGTGTATTGATAGGGCGTCGTGAAACGCCCGTCGCGTACGCGGTCTGGACCCGTCTCGTAAATCTTGGTGAAGTCTGCGCCTTCCTTATACTGCTCCCGCATGGCGGCAATGATCTCGTCGCTGTTATTGGCGTAGGTCGCATTCGAAAGCACATGCTGGGCTGGATTGTACTTATTGGCGTCTTCGTGTCCGCCCAGAATATCGATGGCGTTTCCGCTAACTCGCAAACGCGGGCCAGGGAACTGGCCTTGATCGATCGCGTTGCGAACTGCACTGTCAGCCGAGCCCGCGCCCTCCGTGCCCATGTCACGTTCGGCGGTAAAGCCTGCCATCAAGTCGTCGCGCGCCGCGAGAAGCGCCGTAATGGTGCGCTGCGGTACCGATTCCTCTACGGTCTGCAAGTCCTCTGCCCCAGGATGCAGAAACAGATGAACGTGCGCGTCGATCAGGCCGGGCATCAGGATCCGGTCTCCGAGATCGATGATCTGTGCGCCTGCAGGATGGTTCACCGACGTACCTACCTCTACAATTCTTTCGCCCTGCACCAGCACTTCGCCGGGCTTCACAAGACGACCGTTCTTCACATCGAGCAATCCCGCGGCATGCAGCACAATCGCCGGCTGAGTGGCCGTCTGAGTTTGATTTTGCGCGGCTGCGAATTGCTGCAGCGGCAGCCCTGCAAGCAGGACAAGAAATGAGCTGAATAATCTTGGGTTTGTCATATCAGCACAGGATGGTACCACTCAGGTTTGCCGGATACCACAGAGATGGTTTCGAAAACTACTGTCCGAGTTCAAGACTCTTCAGTTCATTCATCAGGGCCTCGGCTACCTTCTTCTTTTTCCCCTCCGCGAGCTTTTTTCCCTGAGCAGTTAAATAAAAGACATCGATCGCCATCTGCCCTTCCGTATCAATCAGCGCGATCTCGATGTTGCACTGCTGCTGAGAGAGGCAGGAGCTGATCTTGTGCAATAGCCGCGGCCGGTCTTGCGCGATCACTTGCAGCAGTGTAGTGGTTGACGAGGATTCGTCATCAAAATCTATCCGCGTGTCGACCGCAACTTTGATGCGCGCACTTTTCTCACCGCGCTGCCGGTCCCGCAACATGCGGTCGAGATCCGCAGTGCCAGCAAGAACCGCGCTCACACTTTCTTTGAATCGTTGCCATTCGGATAAATTCAACTCCAGCGTGCGGAAGCGATCCGTAAAGTAGAGACTATCGACAACCGTCCCTGCCTGGTTCGAAAAAGCGTTGGCCTTCACGATGTTCATTCCCCACGCCGCCAGAACTCCGGTCAAGGTTGCGAACAACGATGGGCGGTCTTTCGTGACCAGCGTCAACTCATACCAGTGCCGTCCACGCTTCAAGTCGAGCTGCACCGGGTCGTTGCCAAATTGCGCAGCCAGTGCCATGTGCTGCGTCACTTCCTCGGCCGAGTGCACCAGCAGATATCGCTCCGGAAATCCTTCGACAAATTCCCTGAACTTTGCCCCGGTCACCGGCGCCAGGCTACGCAGCCGGGCAAGTTTTCCGTCGGTTGCATCGCTGTGAACTCGATGGTCTGCGCTGCGATTCAAATAATTCGCAGCAGCGATATAGAGCTGCCAGATGTTTTCGGCCTTCCACGGAGTGAGGGCTTCCGGGTTCACCGCTTTGATGTCCGCATAAGTAAGCAGGCACAACATTTTCAGCCGCTCCGGCGTGCCCACTTTTTCGGCGAAAGCCGCGACCGTCTCAGGATTGAAAATGTCCCTCCGCAACTGTGCCGACATCTCCAAATGATTGGTGATCAGGAACAGCACCATCGCGCGCTCCTGGGGATCGACGTCCAAACGATCAAGGCAGCGAGCCGCGATCTCCGCGCTCGCTTCTACGTGGTTATTTCCCGGCACTCCTTTGCCGATGTCATGCAAAAGCAGCGTGAGGTACAGCAATTCTGGATCTTCGAGTTCCGAGAGCAACTCGGCGTACCGTTGATCCCACTCCGATTTCGATTCCCTCAGGCGATGCAGGCTTTCGATTGCGACAATCGAATGTTCATCCACGGTGAAGCGATGATAGAAATCGCGCACCACCAATGAGTCAATGGGCTTCAGTTCGGGCAGCAGCAGCGTCAGCAGGCGCAAAGAATGCATGGCGCGCAGCGCCTCCGCCGCGTGCGGCTGGAGCAGGGTCTCCTGGAGGTAGAGCCACAGCTCCCCACCTCGCGGCGGAGTTACCGCCAGCGCGGGCAGAGCCTGCTCAATCCGTTGTTCGGTGGTCGCGCTGAGTTTCAAGCCATGAGATGCCATGAAGTGAAAAAGACGCAGCAGCATTTCCGGATCCTGCACCGATGATGATTGCTGCAGAAAAATCAACCCGTCGACCACCGAAAAATCCGGTGTCGAAAGCCGCGACCTCAGCGCTTGAAACGGGCGCCGGGTCGCAGACCGCGTCTCCGGAGTCTCCTCTATCAGTTGCGTTACGGTCCGCTGTACCGAGCGGGCGTGACCAAAGTAGATTCGCATCCAGTCTGCTGCTGTCAGAATGGTTGCGTCGGAAGCGCCAATTTTTCGCGCAGCCGCTTCGTCTTGAGCTTCCCAGCTTAGGGCGTTGTCGTCGCGTCCATGGCGGAAGTGCAAAAAACAACGCGCCGCCATCAGAAATTCCACGGCCGAGTCAAGTTGCTTGCGGACCGCCGCTCGAAGAGAGCTCGCGTCGGGCCATTCGCCCAGCTTGCCCATCGCCGAAATAAGCGCCAGCCAGCAAGCGACGTTGTAATCCCGGAGCCCGCCCGGTGTTTCCTTTATATTAGGCTCGAGGTGGAATACGGTTTTGCCAAACTTCGCGTGCCGCTCGCGTGTGACCTCCGCCAGACCCTGCAGCAATGCTTTCGATTCACGCACCACCAGCTTGGGAATCAATTTGTCGCGAAGGCGTGCGAAGAGCTGGCGGTCTCCAGCGAGATAGCGGCAATCGAGCAACGAGATGGTGAATTCGGTATTGTTAGGATCGAAGCGATCACATTCGGCAAGGCACCGCGAAGCCGGGCTCAACTTGAGCCGTAGATCCCATAGCTCTTGCGAAAATCGCCGGATGGATTCTTTGTGGGTTTCTTCGCCGCTCCGGTCGGCATAGAGAAAAAGCAGGTCCACATCAGAGTAGGGAAACAGCCATCCGCGCCCGAAACCGCCGGTCGCGACCAGGGCGAAATTCTTTGGGTCCTCCGGATCGCCCGAGATCAGGTCCCGCCAGAGCTTGCTGAGAATCCCTTCGATGAGCTGTGTGCGTTGGGTAAGTGCCGCGCCTCCATCCACCGTCTCCGCGAAATCACGGGAAATACGCGCCGTTCCTTCGGCGAGTGTACCGCGCAATTCACTGATGAGTGAAGACGCTGCCGTCATGTGGATGGGTCATAATTACGAATGATTATCTCCAACCACGATCCTAATTAACAGCGCAATTTGCTGATCGGAACGAAAGCAAAATTCGATTCAGCGGCTTGCGGCACTCTCGCGGCGCTCAATCTCCAGCAGGGTCTTTTTCCGGTTCACGCCCCAACGATAGCCGCTGCTACCGCCATCCTCGCGAACCACCCGATGGCATGGAATCGCCACCGCGACTGGATTCGTCGCGCAGGCGCGCGCTACGGCGCGGCAGGCGCGAGGCTGTCCGATCGCCTTCGCCACGTCCTTATAGGAGCGTGTTGCGCCAAACGGGATCGACTGCAGATAAGTCCAGACCCGCCGCTGAAAGGCGGTCGAACGAATGTCCAAAGGCAGTGTCGCATTCAGCTCCGTTCCGGTCATCTTTCCCAGTAAGGCTTCTACCCACTCCTCCAATCTGCCCTCATCCGGCTTCCGCGCAGCGAAAGGAAACTCACGCCTCAGACCCTCGATCAAATCCGCATCAGCGCGTCCGAACTGGATCGAGCAGATTCCTTTTTCGGTTGCTGCAATCAACATTCGTCCTAGCGGTGAGTCGGCACAAGTGTAACGAATCGTGGCTGCAATCGCGCCCCGGCGGTATTTGTCTGGTGTCATTCCGAGCTGCGACGAGGTCTTTTCGTAAAGCCGGCTGCTGGAGCCATACCCCGCGTCATACATCGCCCGGGTGACGTTGCTCCCCGCCTGCAGGTTTGATTTGAGAAGCCGCAAGCGGCACGAATCGCCATATTGGCGCGGGGTAATTCCAAGCGAGGCCTTAAAGCGCCGCTGCAAGTGAAACGGGCTCTGCCGGAACACCTTGCCCAGCCGCGCGAGTGTGACTGGTTCATCGAGATGCTGCTCGATGTAACGGCAGATCTCTTTCACGAGATCCGACTGCGGATTCCCGCTGATCGATCTCGGCCGGCATCGCAGGCACTCTCGAAAACCTGCCTTCTCGGCCAGTTCAGGACGCCTGAAAAAGGTGACATTTTCCCGCCGCGGCCGCCGCGCCGGACAAGAAGGCCTACAGTACACCCCTGTGCTCGAGACGGCAAAGACGAATGCTCCGTCCCGCCCGGAGTCGCGTTTCACTACCGCGTTCCAGCGGAATTCGTCGTCTTGCCCGTGACTCGTCGAAACGGTTGGATGGGAATATGCCAGCGCCATCTGCCTGGACTTCGCACTTGCGAGTATCGCATCAGGAGTCGTGATTGGGAAAGCCGTGTTTGCCGTAGTCATGATAGGAAAAGCTTACGGCGAGGGGGTTCGCTGCACTATCCGAATCTTGCGGCCAAAGCGAATCAGGAATTCGGCAGCAACCGGCTTTGTGCTCTATGCAGTTATCTTAATTACCCAGCGGCTGGAAGGGACCGAGCAGGCTCGAAACCCCCGAACGCTTGCGCAACTCCGTGAGCAGCGCGCTGGCCGCATTGATGTAAGTCTTGCTCGGATCGGAGGGGTCGGCCCACACGGCGTCGTAAACGATTTGCGCCGCTTCTTTGAGATCGATATGCAGTGCGGCTTCGAAAACATCTACACGTTCCTGCATGCTGTCGTAGCAATGTTTGCAGACGGAAGCTGGTTCAGCGGCATGCTCGTGATGCTCTCCCGTCGTGCAAATAGCGGGCGCAGCCGAGGCTTTTGTCTCTGCCGTGGCGAGCTGCGATTTCAACTGCTTCAGGAATGCTTCCCGCTCCCGCTCCAGCGTAGCGGCGTCGGGTTCAGGTAAAGCCGCAGGCGGCGAAGTACGAACAGCCAGTTCGGCAATCGGCGAAACTCGCTCGGTGCTCTCGCAAGTTGGACAGGCATCTAGCCCGGCCGGA
>Ga0070731_10001285_pt1 | contig 26566 bp, 22 predicted proteins | sample Coa_R1_2_FD_66448 | JGI IMG/M metagenome (GOLD analysis project Ga0070731, IMG submission 66448) | Surface soil microbial communities from Centralia Pennsylvania, which are recovering from an underground coalmine fire - Coalmine... | ecosystem: Environmental > Terrestrial > Soil > Unclassified ... | reverse complement strand
AGCGACGGCGGCGCGCACTGCACCTCGATCGTCGATTCCGGCGTGCCGACCTACATGCTCACGCACTGGAGCCGCGACCGCGCCCGCGGGCCGAAACTGCCGGTGGAAATGCTGATCAAGCGGCAGACCAGCGAGACCGCGGATTTCTTCGGTCTCTCGGACCGCGGCCGCCTCGCGCCTGGCCTGCGTGCCGACGTTAATCTGATCGACTACGCGCGACTGCAGGTGAAGAAGCCGATCCTGGTGCACGACATGCCGGCCAAGGGCCGCCGCTTCGTGCAGAAAGTCGACGGCTACGAGATGACCATCGCGGCCGGCACGCCGATCTTCGAGCGCGGCGAGCACACCGGCGCCATGCCCGGCCGGCTCGTGCGCGCCGGGCGCGACACCGCGGCGTTGGCCGCGGCGGAGTAGCCAGCGTCGTCATTGCCAGGCTTGACCCGGCGTCCATGCGGCCAATTCGCATTGTGATTGGCCGCCGTCATTCCCCGTGCCGATCTTCAGCATGGATGCACGGGGCATAGGCGCACAAAGTGACGCCGTTCTTTGAACGGCTATGCTCGCGCACGACGACGGAAATTATCGGGTGAACTTCTTGTATTTGATCCGCTCGGGAATGATCGAATCCGTCCCCAGCCGCCGCATCTTGTCCTTCTCGTAGTCCTGGAAATTGCCCTCGAACCATTCGACGTGGCTGTCGCCCTCGAAGGCGAGGATATGCGTGGCGATGCGATCCAAGAACCAGCGATCGTGGCTGATGATGACGGCGCAACCGGCAAAATCCTCCAGCGCCTCTTCGAGCGCGCGCAGCGTGTCGACGTCGAGATCGTTGGTCGGTTCGTCGAGCAGGAGTACGTTGGCGCCGGACTTGAGCATCTTGGCGAGATGCACGCGGTTGCGCTCGCCGCCGGAGAGCGAACCGACCTTCTTCTGCTGATCGGCGCCCTTGAAGTTGAAGGCGGCGCAATAGGCGCGCGAATTCACTTCGCGCTTGCCGAGCATGATCTGGTCGACGCCGCCGGAAATCTCCTCCCATACGGTCTTTTTGCCGTCAAGCGTATCGCGTGATTGATCGACGTAACCGAGTTGCACTGACTCGCCGACCTGGATCGTGCCGTTGTCCGGTTTTTCCTGCTCGGTGATCATGCGGAACAGCGTAGTTTTGCCGGCACCATTCGGGCCAATGACGCCGACGATGCCGCCGGGCGGCAGCTTGAAGCTGAGATCGTCGATCAGCAGATTGTCACCGAACCCCTTTTTCAAGTTTTCGAAGTCGATGACGTTCTGCCCGAGCCGTTCGGCCACGGGGATCACGATCTGTGCGGTCTGCGTCTGCTTCTCGCCAGCCTTTTTCAGCAGCTCCTCATAACGCTCGTAGCGCGCCTTGGATTTGGCCTGCCGGGCGCGTGGCGATGCGGCAATCCATTCCTGCTCGCGCGAGAGCGTGCGCTGGCGCGCCTCTTCCTCGCGGCCTTCCTGCTCGAGCCGCTTTTGCTTCTGCACCAGCCACGCCGAGTAATTCCCCTCGTAGGGAATACCGCGGCCGCGATCGAGTTCGAGAATCCAGCCGGTGACGTTGTCGAGGAAGTAGCGGTCGTGGGTGACGATCAGGATAGCGCCCGGATAGTTGCGCAAATGGCCTTCGAGCCACGACACTGACTCGGCGTCGAGATGATTCGTCGGCTCGTCGAGCAAAAGCAGTTCCGGTTGCTCGAGCAGCAGCCGGCAAAGCGCCACGCGCCGCCGCTCACCACCGGAGAGCTTTGCCACCTCGGCGTCGTCGGGCGGACAGCGCAGCGCATCCATCGCCTGATCGACCTTGGAGTCGAGATCCCACAGGCCCTTGGCCTCGATCTCGTCCTGCAGCCTGGTCATCTCGTCGGCGGTCTCGTCGGAATAGTTCGTGGCCAGCTCGTTGTAGCGATCGAGGATCGCCTTCTGCGGCGCGACGCCCTCCATGACGTTCTCGCGCACCGTTTTGCTCGCATCGAGCTGCGGCTCCTGCTGCAAGTAGCCGACGCGCGCGCCTTGCGCGACCCAGGCCTCGCCCGAATACTCCTTGTCGAGCCCGGCCATGATGCGCAGCAGCGTCGACTTGCCGGCGCCGTTGACGCCGAGCACCCCGATCTTGGCGTCGGGATAAAATGACAGGTTGACGTTCTCCAGGACTTTCCGGTTCCCCGGATAAATCTTGGTGAGACCTTGCATGTGATAAACGAATTGACGGGCCATATTCTGTGAGGGACGGGCGCCCTATCCTCGCTCGTTGTGCGCAATGGACTGATTTCTGGAAGTTGCCGCTGATGTAACGACTGCCTAGCTAAAGGGCAAGCGGTCGCACAAACCTAACGGCACGGGGAATTAGATTGTTCGCCGATCCCGATTTCACGCCCTTCGAGCCGCCATCACGGCCGCTCGGGCTGCGCGGACTGCCAACCGTATTTCGCAATTATCTCGAAACCATTCCGCGCTCGGCCTACGAAGAAGGCGTCACGACCTTTGGGCGGGTGCGCAATGATGTCATTCTCATTACGAAGCCGGAACTGATCAGCGAAGTTCTCGTCGAAAAGCCCGAAGCCTTCAGGCGCGATCCCGTGACCCGCCGGGCGTTTGCTCCGGCCATCGGCGGCAACTCGCTGTTTCTCGCCGAAGACGCCGAGTGGCGCTGGCAGCGGCGGGCCGCGGCCCCGGTCTTCCGGCAGGAGACGCTGCTCTCGTTGGTGCCGATCTTCGCCAAGATGGCGGAGCGGCAGGCCGAACGGTGGAACGCGGTCGATCGCAGCAAGCCGGTCGATGCGGCGGCGGCAATGACGCGCACCACCTTCGACATCATCGTCGATGCCATGCTCGGCGGTTCGGCTAGCCTCGACGCCGAAGCCTTTGGCCGCGCGCTGACCGACAGCTTCAACACAATCTCGTGGCAGATCATTTACGTGCTGTTTGGGTTGCCGGAATGGCTGCCCTACCCCAACCGCCGGCGCGCGCTACGGGCGCGCGATTTCTTGCGGCGCGACCTTCTCCGCATCGTCCAGGCCCGCCGCGTCAAACCGTCGGCACAGCCGGATCTTCCGGATCTGCTGCTCGCCGCGCGCGATCCCGAAACCGATCGCACCATGACCGACGCGCAAGTGGTGAACAATTTGCTCACCTTCATCATCGCGGGCCATGAAACGACGGCGGTTGCGCTGTCGTGGACGCTTTGGCTGCTCGCGAAGGACCAAGCCACCCAGGAGCGCACATTCCAGGAGGCCAAAGCGGTGGCGGGCGACGAAACAATTGGCGCCGCCCACGTTGAGGGACTTTCCTACTGCCGCCAAGTCATACAGGAGGCGATGCGGCTGTTCCCGCCGGCACCGGGAATCGGACGGCAGGCGCGTGTGGCCACGGAACTCGGCGGCATCCCGCTCGCGGCCGGCACCCGCGTTCACATTCCGGTGTTCGCCCTGCACCGCAACGCGCGCCTTTGGGACAATCCGAACGCTTTCGATCCGGAACGATTCACGGCCGAGCGGGTCAAGGCGCGTTCGCGCTATGCCTTTTTGCCGTTCGGCGGCGGTCCGCGCATTTGCATCGGAGCCGGATTCGCCACCATCGAGGCGGCGGTGATCCTGGCCACTTTGGTTCGGCGCTTCCGCTTTGCGCCGGTTGCCGGGCACAAACCCAAGCCCGTGGCGCGGGTTACGCTGCGCCCGGCTGGCGGCATGCCGCTCTTGATCGCTGCGCGTTGACATAAGCGAAATCCTCGGTTCCGCCGCCGCGGTAACCACGGCAACAAGTTCCTCAACAATTTTTAATGTGGGGCATCGCGGTCTGCCGCAATCAAACCATTTTTTAAGATTACTCGCAAACACTAGTATGAAACGAGCGTTTGAAAATGGAACGTGCGTTTGGTGGGAGCGACGACCCAAGAAGACCCCTCGACCAAGGGCTGTGGGAGCGTTTGATGTGGCGATATCTCGTTAGAACCGCGCGCGGGCTGCGACAATCTCTGAGTGAAAGCGGTGGATCCGGTGGTTCGTATCGGCCTGATCTGCACTACATGCGCGGACCAGGCCCAAAATGGCACGCCAAGTACGGAAACCTTGCCCCCAAGTTTTCGTCTGGCGAGCGTACGGACGAACCGACCCTGCCTGGGGCTGCAAAGCATCACGCCTAAGCCCCAATCTGTCATCCTGAGGTGACCCTCGCTGGATACGGCCAATGCCCCCGGCAGTCTCCTCCGAGGCCCCCCGACCGGGGGGAAACACCTCAGGGTGATGGAATGCTTCTTTTCATCGCCGTCATGCCTTAGAACGCCCCGACGCTTGCAAATGGGGTGGACACGTCATGGCGGTTCGGTGCGCGATTCTCGACGACTATCAGAATGTGGCGCTGAAGATCGGGGATTGGTCGAAGCTTAAAGGCGACGTCGATTTCAAGGCCTTCAACGCGCATCTTGACGGACCCGATAAGGTCGTCGCGGCGCTCACAGACTATGCCATTGTCGTCGCCATGCGCGAGCGCACCGCCTTTCCCAAGCAGGTGATCGACGCGCTGCCGAATCTCAAACTCCTAATCACGACCGGCGCCCGCAATGCCTCGATCGACACCGAAGCCGCGAAGGCGCGCGGCGTCACGGTCTGCGGCACCGGTTCGTTCGGCAGCCCGACTTCGGGCATCGCCATCGGGCTGATGCTCGAGCTGACCCGCCACATCGGCTACGAAAATGCACGCCTGCACGCGGGCGCGTCCTGGCAGACCACCATCGGCCCCGATCTCGAAGGCATGACGCTCGGGGTGCTCGGCCTCGGCAAGCTCGGCACCCGCACCGCCAACATCGCCAAGGCGTTCGGCATGAAGGTGATCGCCTGGAGCCAGAATCTGACGCCGGAAAAATGCGCGGAAGCCGGTGTCGGCTACGTGAGCAAGGAGGACCTGTTCCGCCAATCCGACTTCATCACCATCCACGTGGTGCTGTCGCCTCGCTCGCGCGGGCTGGTCGGTGCCAAGGAGCTTGGCCTGATGAAGCCGTCCGCTTTCATCATCAATACGTCACGCGGCCCGATCATCGACGAAGCGGCGCTGTTGACCGCGTTGCGCGAGAAGAAGATCGCGGGCGCTGGCCTCGACGTGTTCGACATCGAGCCGCTGCCGATCGACCATCCACTACGCAAGATGGACAACGTCGTGCTCACGCCCCATCTCGGCTACGTCTCCGAGCAGAATTACAAGTACTACTTCGCCGGTGTGGTCGAAGACATCCGCGGCTTCCTCGACGGCAAGCCGGTGCGGGCGATGACGTAGCCTTCCTCCGCCGCCTTAAGAGGAGAGGCGGGGCGGGCTCACAACAGCATGATCTAATACGTCACCGTGCCGTCGATTGCGGCCTTGAGCTGTTTGTAAGGCTCACAGTCGGTGCCGCAGACCAAGCGGACCTTTTCCAGCTCGTCCTTGGCCTTGAGCAGATTGCCCTGCTCGGCGTGCCACATGCCGTAATAGGATAAAGTGGTGGCGTGTTTGGGATCCGCGGCGAGCGCCTTGTCATACCAGTATTTGGCGTCGTCGTAACGGCCGAGCTTGCGGCTCGCGTAGCCTATCAGTGTTGCCACATCAGGATGGTCGTCATAGCCGAGAGCACGTAATGCGGCGATGCCGCCGGCATAGTCGCCCTTGTTAAAAATCAGCGCGTGGGCGACCTGATAGCCATTCAGGAAATCCTGCGGGTTCCACTGACCACCGTTACCACCACCGCCGCTGGGCGGCGGAGGCGGAGGGGGTGGACCCGAATCCGCGGCAAGAGAAACATTCGTGACGCTAATCGTCGTACCCAGGGCGATAGCTGCGGCAAGTAAACGGGATTTGCGCATGGTCTCATCTCCCACTTCGGTGTTCAGACACATTAACACCGCGCCATGTCACTTCAATCCCGGCTGTCCCAATTTTTTGAGTTGGGGAGAACGCCTGACCCTCTTGGGCTCAACTAATTCCGTCCTTCGCTGCGCGATCAAAAACGTGCGACCGTCAGAAAATAATTTCTGATCACATGCATTGCAGATCTCCTCGCATAGCCTTCTCGACCCACGGCCGAGGGCCGGCGCGGCTATGAATGCAACCGGCATGAGTGCCGGCCGGAGGGCCTCCTGTGATAGATATCGCCGAGTCCCGAACAGGGAAAGGTGAAGGAACGCCGGGGAGGCCACTATGAATAATGACGCGCTCATCGATCTTTATTGCCACATCTCACCGGCGCGCTTTCTCGATGAGATGAACAAGCTCGCGCCGAAGCTTGGCAATATCGCAGTACGGTTGCGTGGCGTGCAGAAGATCCACGATCTCGATGCTCGCTTTCGCGAGATGGATCAGTTTGGCGATTATCGCCAAGTCGTTTCGCTGCCCAATCCGCCGATCGAAGATTTCGCGACGGCCGGACAGGGACTCGCGCTCGCCCGTGTGGCCAACGATGCCATGGCGGAGTTGTGCCGGAAGCATCGCGACCGCTTCGCCGGGTTCGTCGCTGCGCTCTGCCTCACCGACGTTATGAGTTCGGTTGAGGAGGCCAAGCGCGCCGTCAATCAGCTCGGCGCCGCAGGCGTGCAGATTTTCACCCCGCTCGCGGGCAGGCCCTTAGACGAACCGGTGTTCGAGCCTTTGTTCGCGGCCATGGCGCAGCTCGACCGCCCGATCTGGCTGCATCCGGCGCGGACCGCCGCGATGACCGACTACGCGGCCGAGGATAAATCGCGCTTCGAAATGTGGTGGTGCTTCGGCTGGCCCTATGACACGTCGGTCGCCATGGTGCGGCTGGCGTTCTCCGGCCTCTTCGACCGCTATCCCAATTTGAGGATCATTACCCACCACCTCGGCGGCATGATTCCGTTCTATGATGGCCGCGTCGGCCCAGGCCTCGATGTCCTTGGTCAGCGCACCTCCGACGAAGACTATTCGCGCATCCTGCCGTCACTGAAGCGCCCGCACCTTGACTACATGCGCGACTTCTACGCCGACACCGCCATGTTCGGCGGCGGCGTGCACGCGCTGCGCTGCGGCTTCGAGTTCTTCGGCGCCGACAAGGTCGTGTTCGCCACCGACACGCCGCTCGGCCCCATTAAGCCGGCGATCGAGGCACTCAAGAAGCTCGACATTTCCGACACCGACCGCCGCAAGATTCTCGCCGGCAATGCGCAGAAATTGCTGAAGGCAAACTGAAGAGTAGGCTTGCGCCTGGCGCAACCAGAGCGTCTACGCGATCAGGTTCACGCTGCGTTGCGATGCTGGCTGCGCTGCGACGCTGTCTGTGCGGAATATCGGCGCATGTGCGGAAGTAACCGTTCCAACCGCTCGTATGGCCGATCCAGATGGTGAGCAAGGAGCGTTGCCGCCGGAGCTGGCCGCACTTCCGTAGCATCCAATGATTCAACGGTTTCGGACTCGGCACAAAATTCGCTGCAATAAAACTGACCGCGCGTGCCTTTCCAGGCAAACTTGTCCTCTAAAGCATTTCCGCAAGACGCACATTGCATAGCCGCGACTCCCGTTCTCCAGAGGTATAAAACTCTGTGATGCAATCAAGGTTCCATTGTGACGTCCGAGGAGGTCCGGTAGAAACAATTTTAGGCGCTTGTGCCGAGCAATTTTTGCCGACACTGCTGAGAAATTCGGCGAGAAAGCCGTAGGGAACGCGACATGATGCGGCTTTCTCGCCGCGCCGCCCTTGTCCAGCTAGCGGCGATCTCTCTCGCACTCGCGCCCTCGGCTCGGGTTGCACTTGCCCTCGATTATCCGACACGCCCAGCGCACATTATCGTCGGGCTCGCCGCCGGCGGTCCGACCGATCTCGTCGCTCGCGTGGTGGCGCAGTGGCTATCGGAGCACCTCAGCAACCAGTTCGTGGTGGAAAATCGGACCGGCGCCGGTGGCACGCTGGCAACCGAGCTTCTGATCAATGCGCCGCCTGACGGATACACCTTACTGTTCGCGGGTCCGACCGTTACCATCAGCTCATTACTATACAAGAAGCTAAGCAACGTTCTTGATGAACTGACACCGGTCGGCGTGGTAATGCGCGTGCCCAACATCATGATCATCACGCCGTCGCTGCCGGTGACGACGGTGCGCGAATTCATCGACTACGCCAAAGCCAATCCGGGGAAGCTTTCCATGGCGTCGTCGGGCGTGGGCGCATCGCCACACCTGTCCGGCGAATACTTCAAATCGCTGACGAAGATCGACATGGTGCATGTGCCGTATCGCGGCTCGGGCGCGGCCTATCCCGACCTCATTTCCGGCAAGGTCGACGTGCTGTTCGACAATCTCGGCGGCCCGGCGCTGCAAATGGTGCGATCGGGACAATTGCGGGCACTTGCCGTCACCTCGGCGCGGCGCTGGCCATTGCTGCCGGATTTACCGGCCATCGCGGAGACCGTGCCGGGTTATGACGTCGACGTCTGGTACGGCATGTTCGCGCCGAAAAGCACGCCGCCCGAAATTGTCGCGCGGCTCAATACGGCGCTGGCCAGCGTCGTCGCCGATCCGCAGATCGCCGCTCGCTTTGCCCAGGACGGCGGATTGCCTTCGCCGATGCCGGTCGAGAGCCTCGGCAAATTCCTGCACGACGACCAGGCACGCTGGCGCAAGATGGTCGAGGCCGCCGGATTAACGGCGGAATGACCTCGACAAACTGGTGATATTTGCCGCAGGACCCGGTGCGGGATCGGGCTTGACCGCACAGCTTGGACGAGCATACCGTCCCCTACTCGCATAGCTGATCTTCAATTCCTGCAAGGCTGAATACAGCCGCTTGAAAGCACGAGAAGACAGATGGCGAAGGCAATCTCGCGGCTGACTCGACGCAGATTTCTCCATTCGGCGGCATTCTCGGGCTGACGGCCGGGCCAATGCACGCCGTGCCTTTGTTTGCGCGCGTCAGCCGGGTTTTGCGGGCCCAATGCCGGGCACAAACTTGGGAGGAAGCGCATGTTTCATCGTTACGGACTGGCGCTCGCCAGCACGCTGTTACTGTCATGGCCGCTCGCTGCCAATGCCGCCGACACCATCAAGATCGGTTTCCCCATCCCGCTTTCGGGTCCGGGGGCAGTTTATGGCAAGCCTATCCTTGCCGGCGCGCAAATGGCGGTCGCCGAGATCAACGCCAAGGGTGGCCTGCTTGGCCGGCAAATCGAACTCATCTCCCGTGACAGCAAAGCGAACGCCGACGAGGCCGTCCGTCTGGCGCGCGAGCTGATCATCAAAGACAGCGTTGACTTCCTGGCTGGGACGTTGACCTCAGCGGAGGCGCCGGCAGTGTCGACGGTCGCCAAGGAAAACAAGATCGTCTTCGTCGCCCCGACCTCGAAGAGCACGATCCTCACCGATCCCCAGCATATTCACCCGTACATCTTCCGCGTGGCGTCGAACACCGACGTTGAGGGAATGGCTGGTGCGGGCCAGATGGCACGTTGGAAGGACGTGAAGACCGTGGCCACAATCGCGCCAGATTACGCTTATGGCCGCGACTCCATTGCCGCCTTTATCGCGGAACTGAAAAAGGTCCGGCCCGACATTCAGATCGTCGATCAGCAATGGCCAAAATTCGGCGAGCCTGACTTTACCGCGTTTATCACCGCTCAAATGGGCAAGAAGCCGGATGCGGTCTACTGTTCGGAGTTCGCCGGTGATTTCGTCACGTTCGTCAAGGAAGCGACACCGCTCGGCTATTTCAAAGCCATCAACAACCGAATGGTCGACCCTGCCGAGGTCGGCACACCCGACGAGGCGCAGGCGTTGGGCAATGATTATCCCTTCGGGATCATCGCCAACAGCTATGACCCGGTGCTGTGGAGTGGCAACGAGCCACCAGCGCACAAGACATATATCGAGAACCTGAAAAAGTTCACGCATGCGGAATACGCCTCGGGCTGGTCGATAGTCGGCTACCAATCGATCTACGCTCTAGCCGCGGGCATTACCAAGGCTGGCGCAGCTACGTCGGAGGCGGTTTCGAAGGTGCTGCCTGGCATGTCGTGGGAGACGCCGGTGGGCGAGCGGTCGTTCAGCGTCAAGTCGCACGAGACCTTTGCCCCGGAATACTGGGGTCAAATGGTCAAGGAGGCCGCTTACCCCTTCGCGGTAATCAAAGATCCGGACTTACTGCCAAAGTCGTTCCCGACAAACTGATGCGCGGAAAAAACGACGGCTCGTTTGCGGGCAGCGGACCAACGACGGTGACATCGATGATGTCGAAGGACAGGTAATCGGTGTCACCGTCTTTCCTGTTCAGCCAGTTCATGGGCGGTCTCACCACCGCCATGTTCCTGTTCCTGATTGCCTCTGGACTATCGCTGGTATTCGGAGTCATGCGCGTCATCAATTTCGCGCATGGCTCCTTCTACATGTTCGGCGCCTACCTCGCTTGGCAGGCGGTGCAGTGGCTGCACCCGACAGGCGGCAGATTTTGGCTGGCCGCACTCCTTGCCGCTATCGGCGTTGGCTTGCTTGGCGCGCTCACGGAACGGATCTTTTTTCGTTCGCTTTACGGCCGCGAGGAACTGTACCAACTGCTGTTCACATACGCGTTGGTGCTGATCCTTGGCGACGCTGCGAAGTTTCTGTGGGGCACCGACCAGCTCTCGGTCTCGACCCCACCGGCGCTCGCCGGCAGCGTACAAGTCTTCGGCACGACGCAGCCGCTCTATACCCTGTTCATTATCTGCATTGGCCCCATGATCGCGTTTGCCCTTTGGCTGGCGCTTAACCGTACCGGCGCCGGACGAATGGTGCGGGCCGCGCAGATGGATCGCGAGATGCTCGACGCTCTCGGCGCCAACGTCGCCACCCTCTACACCGCGATGTTTGCGCTGAGCGCGTTTCTCGCCGGCCTGTCGGGCGCGCTGGTGACACCGATCCAGAGCATCGTGCCGGGCATGGATGTGCTCATCATCGTGCAGGCCTTCATTGTCGTCGTGATCGGCGGGATGGGATCGTTGTGGGGAACGTTCTGGGGTTCGGTGATCTACGGCCAGGTGCTTTCATTCGGCATCCTGATCTTTCCCGGCTTTTCGCTGTTCTCGGTTTTCGCTTTGATGGCCGTCATTCTCATCGTGCGGCCGTGGGGATTGTTTGGGCGCCCGCTGTGACCATCGCCGAGGCCATAACCAACATACTACCGCAGCGCGCCGCGACAGCACTGCGGCATCGCTCCGTTCCCGAGGGGATTCCATGGACCCTGATCGTTTTCATCGCCATGGCAACGATCCCGTGGGTCGGCTCGCGTTACGACACGTTCCTGGCATCGCAGATCGTCATCGACGCGCTGTTTGCGGTCAGCCTCAACCTGTTGCTCGGTACGACCGGCCTCGTCTCGTTCGGCCATGTCGCCTACTTCGGCGTCGGCGCGTATGTGTGCGGTATCCTGATGAAGACGTACGGAGTGCCGTTCAGCTTGGCGTTCCCGGCCGCCGGACTTGGCGCCGCGCTGTTCGCGCTGATATCCGGCTTTTTCTGCGTCCGGTTGATCAAGCTTTATTTCGCGATGCTCACGCTGGCGTTTTCCCAGATCGTGTGGGCCATTGCCTACAAATGGAATGACGTCACGGGCGGCGACCAGGGCCTTCCTGAGATCCCCTACCCTAATCTCGATTGGATGTCGGCGGTCCCGGGCTTCGCCGATTTGTCTATCGGTGCGCGCTTTTATCTACTGACGCTCGTGCTGGTCGCGGTGTCGCTCGCAGTCGTTCACCGCATCATCCGCTCGCCATTCGGCCGCGTGTTGACAACGATACGCGACAATCCCGAACGTGCCGCCTTCCTTGGCATCAACGTGCGGCTCTATCAGCTCGCGGCGTTCGTCATCGCCGGAGGATTCGCGGGGTTCGCCGGTGCACTCTACGGCATCTTCAGCCGCGGCGTGTTCGCCGACTATGTATTCTGGTCGAAATCGGCCGAAGTCCTCATCATGACGATTCTCGGCGGTGCCGGCTATTTCTGGGGGCCGCCGGTCGGCGCTGCCGTACTGGTCTGGCTCAACCAGCTGGTCACCGACTATACACAATACTGGTCGTTTGTGCTCGGCGCCATTCTCCTCGTTTTGTTGTTCGGTTTTCCCGGCGGTATCGTCGGCGGCCTCGATTTGCTGTGGCAGCGCCTGAAGCGGCTGCGCAATGCTTGAGATCTCGGCGCTTTCTAAATCGTTTGGCGGATTTCGGGCCGTCTCGAACGTCAGCCTGACCGTCGACACCAAGCAGATCGCGGCAGTGATCGGTCCCAACGGAGCCGGCAAGTCCACGCTGTTCAACCTGATCACCGGCCATTTGCGGCCCGACGACGGCGCCGTGCGGCTCGACGGTCGCGACATTACCGGCGCGCCGCCCTACCGGATCTGCCGCATGGGAATCGGGCGTTCGTTCCAGCGCACCAACATCTTCCCGCAACTGACAGTGTTTGAGAACCTACAGGCCGCCTTTCTCGTGCACTATGGCCGCGGCCCCGATTTCTGGAGCCGCGCCGACGCGCTCTACCGCGACGAAACCAGCGCACTACTTTCCTCCATTGGTCTCGGCGGCCAGGAGCGGACAATCTCCGGGACATTGAGCTACGGCAACCAGAAGCAGCTCGAATTGGGCTTGGCGCTGGCGAGCGAACCAGCCGTCCTACTACTCGACGAACCGACCGCCGGGATGTCGGCAACGGAGACGCACGAGACCATCCGGCTGCTGGAGCGCATCGCCGCGGAACGCGAGCTGACCTTGCTCTTCACCGAGCACGACATGGACGTGGTATTCTCGATCGCGCAGAAGATCGCCGTTCTGCACCAGGGCCGCATCATCGCCGAAGGTCAACCCGCCGAGGTCCGCGCCGATCCCGAAGTGCGGCGGGTCTATCTGGGGCACGGACTCACGCACGCGCAATGACAATGGCGACGAACCCCCCGCTGCTCATCATCGAGGAGTTACACGCCGCGTACGGTCTCTCGCGCGTGCTGTTCGGTATTTCGCTGCAGATCGAGGCCGGCGAATGTGTGTGTCTGCTGGGCCGCAACGGCGTCGGCAAGACCACGACGATGCGTTCGGTGATGGGCTTGTTGCCACCGACCGGCGGCCGCATCGTATGGAAGGGCTCCGATATCGCCGGTTGGTCGCCACACCGCGTGGCGCGCGCCGGCATCGGCTTCGTACCGGAAGATCGCCGCATTTTCGCTGAGCTGACGGTCTGGGAAAACCTCGACGTCGCCACGCGCGCGGCTGGACGCAACGGCGATTGGACAATTGACGCGATCTACGGCTTGTTTCCGGTACTAGCCGAGCTACGCGATCGCCTCGGCGGCTTTTTGTCGGGCGGCGAACAGCAGATGTTGACCATCGCGCGCACGCTCATGGGTAATCCCGAGCTGTTGCTGCTCGACGAGCCGTCCGAGGGGCTGGCACCGCTCGTCGTCCAGGCGCTGCTCGACAACATCCACGCGCTGAAGAAGCGCGGCGTGACCATCCTCTTGGCCGAACAGGGGGTCGATTTCTCGCTGGCGCTCGCCGACCGCGTCTACATTCTGGAAAAGGGCACCATCCGCCACAGCGGCCCCGCCGCACAGCTACGTGACGACGAGGACCTGCGCAATCGCCTCTTGTCGCTTTAGAGCGCGGCCCGAAGGGTGGATACGCTTTACCTGGTATGCGGCTTCTCGAGGTCGGAGGGCCGGCGTCGCTGATGCCGGTCGAGATCCTCGGCAAATTCCTGCTCGACGACCAGGCACGCCGGCGCTAGACGGTCGAAGCCGCCGGATTGACGGCGGAACGAGATCGCGCTGAAGGAACTGAGCCATGAGCATCCATGCCGTTGTCCGCTTCCTCGCGCCCATAATTGTTGCTGTGATTCTTGGGCCACTAGCCGTCAGCATCCCCCTTTGGCTGGCCAATATTGCCTCGGACCTGTTCAATCACGAATCGCCGTCGCTGGCGGACGCCGGCGGTCTTCTCGCCTTTCTGGTGATCATGACCTACTTCATTGGTTGGCCGATCAGTTTGCTTGCCGGCCTGCTGGTGTCACTCTGGATGATCAGGCGGCCGCCGAACCTGCTGGCCGTAAACGCCGCCGCCGTGATCGCGACTGTATTTTTCATGGGGATCGCCGCGACTGGAGTTCTCGGTCCCGTGGAGGAAAACAACGGGCGCAGTAATCTGCTGTTCACGCTGGTGGCCGCCATCTTCGCCGCAAATGTGTGCTGGTTCTTGATGCTGCGCTTGTTGCGCCCAGCGATGGCTCAGGTGCCTGCCAATGGTCCACCAAGTTGAGTCTGATCGTCGAGAGAACGCTTTCGAGCCCGCGGCGTTCAGCCAATCAGGTCCGTTTAAACCGTCTTGTTGCCAATTAATCGCTCGATCTTTTCGCGATCGGTCAGGGCGTCGCTGGGCCCGGCGCGTTCGTCTCCCCCCGTATTTTCATGAGCTCGGCCGGCCTGATCGACGGCCTCCGTACTTGCTGCGGCCTTTAGCGATTTCCTTTTGGCGAGGTAGAACTCGGACGCCCCCCATATCAGGTCTCCGACGAAGTCGACAAATGACATGAAAGACCTCTCCGTGACGACCTAATAGCGAGGCGAGAGCAAAATACGCAGCACGAATATGCCAAACGGGACGAGGTCCATCAACATAGCCGCAACCAGGAGCCCGCGCATAACGCGGCCACGGACCAGAAGAAACGTCACGGCTTCTATCACCAGCAGAACCGGACCAAGGACTATGCGCGGAATAGCGCCAAAGGGGATGAGAAAGGCGAGCAGTTGGCCAACGGCCGGGGAGTTCTGTCCGCGGCCGGCGAAGTACATCATCGTCAGCCAACTCGCCGGCCCCGTCGCGGCGGCCAGGAGCTCGATAGCCACCGTGGTGCGCGGCGCCTTCTGGACGGCCAGTCTCAGCAAGAACCACGTTGGTGCGAGGCCGAAAAACCCAGTGACCACCAGGAATAAGACCATGTCGCCGAAGGCGACCATACCGGGCGAACCCTGGGCCGCCTCGACCGACATGAACAACTCATTGAGAGCGACAGCGGCGATGCCGGCTCCAACGGAAAGGATGTAGCCGGTGCCGATGAAGGCCAGCCTTTTCGCCGTGCTCACGCGTCTGTCCCCCAGGCTCCGAGTGAACTCGCCCCTCGTCCCTGACGGGCACGCACCAACATCGCCGGCCGCGAACCGGCGCGGGATTTTTCCCTTAACATCGAGTGGTTGCTGAAAAGGAAAGCAAGCGGATTGCCTTTAGGACCGAAACCTACAATCTTTCCATGAATTTGCCGTGGCTTTTGCTGGAGATTCGCGGGTACCTTGTCCCGCAGTAAAAGTGCTCAGAACTCGAAGGGCAAATTTTATGAAACTTCGCCGCCGAAATTTCCTGCAAATCACAGCGGGCGCGGGAGCGCTTGCGGCTCTGCCCCGCGCCGGACTGGCCCTCGATTATCCGACGCGGGCGGTGCGCTGGATCGTCGGCTTCCCGCCCGGCGGGCCGAACGACATCACTGCCCGCATCATGGCCGAGCCATTGTCGCAGCGGCTGCACCAGCCATTCGTTGTCGAAGACCGGCCGGGCGCGTCCAGCACCGTCGCCACCGAACTGGTCGCGAAGTCGGCGCCCGACGGCTACACGGTTATGGAACTGGCTACGGTCAATGCCATAAATGCTACGCTCTACGACAAGCTCAATTTCGACTTCGTCCGCGACATCGTTGTCGTCGCCGGCATCGCCTACGGACCGGCGGTGGTGCTCGTGAATCCGAACGTCCCGGCAAAGACGCTTCCCGAGTTCATCGCTTACGCCAAGGCCAATCCCGGCAAGATCAACATGGGCTCGGCCGGCAGCGGCACGCCACAGCAGGCCATCGGCGAAATGTTCAAAATGATGGCTGGGGTCGACATGGTGCACGTGCCCTATCATGGCTCCGCACCCGAACTGACCGATCTGATCGCGGGTCACATTCAGGTCGCTTTCGAGCCGATCCAATCCACCGTCGGCCACATCAAGAGCGGCACGCTGCGGCCGCTGGCCGTAACGACGGCGACGCGTTCGGAGCTGCTGCCCGAGTTGCCGACCGTGGCCGAGTTCATTCCGGGCTTCGAAGCGCGCACATGGCAAGGGATCGGCGCGCCCAAGGCGGTCCCGGCCGAGATCGCTAATGTCATCAACGGCGAAGTGGTTGCGGTGTTGCGCGAGCCGACGGTCAAGGCGAAGCTGGCTGACCTAGGCATCACGCCGATGCCGATGACGCTGGCCGAATGTCAGGCGTTCATCACCGCCGAAGTCGAGAAGTGGGCCAAGGTGATTAAGTTCGCTAGCATTAAGCCTGAGTGACGGACGAGCTGCCGTCTGACGTGGCGCGCCCGGAATACAGACGCATATATGGAAGCAGCCGTTCCAAGCGCTCATAGGGCCGATTCGTATGGTGCTGAAGAAGCGTGGTGGGAGCAGGTGCTGGAGCTACTTCTGAGACTTCCGAGTCGGCGCAGAATTCGCCGCAATAGAACCGGTCTCGCGCGGTTTTCCACGACGACTTGACCTCCACCGGCCTACCGCAGCACGCACATTGCATCGATGAAGCTCCCTCTTCCCTGGAGTAAAACACATTCGTCCGGACAAAGCTCGATTTGTTTGGTGCATAATTAATACCGGCGGATAATGATTAACGTGGCGCCGCCGCCGGCCGTTCGATGCTCGGCCAGCTCTGCTGCCGGAAATTCACAAGATCCGCCGCAAGCTCGGTGGGAGATAAGTCAAACAGCGTAGCCTCGAATGCAGGCTCGGCGCCTACTCCGGCTTGAAATCGTAGGCGGCGAGCGCGGGGTCTTTCTCTTTCAGAACCGGCTCCGTTTTGTGTTTGAGATAGGCGTCGAAAAACGCAATCCCGTATTTATTGATCAGACCGATATTGAGCTTAGCTGCCAGGCACGCTTCGGTCGTGCGCGCACCGCCGCAGTTGACCCAGGCCAAATGCCCAGCGTTTCTCAGCTCGACAAAGAAAGCCGGCGGATTTGCCTGACGATACGCCCCATTGGGGCCTTGCAAAAAAGGGGTAATGCCAACGTCCAGCGTGCCGCCTTGATACATCAGAGGCACGTGTATTCCCTGCAATGTATGGTGCACCTCAAACGGCCTCACGTAAGGCGAGAGCGCCAATACCGTCCGAATCCTCGAATCGCGCCAACTTGCCCATCCGCCGGCCATCCCCACGACCGTGTATCCCCCGAGCGAATGACCCATGGCGCCGATGCTTTGTGCATCGATGACGTCGTGGAAATCCCTATCCGCGAGCAGCCCATCGATTGTTGCTTCAATGTCGTCTCGCCGATCCGCGAAGGTGGTGTCGCTCCAAGTCTCGGCCCTGGCAAAACTGGGGCGAGCCACGGGTGATGACGGTCCCAAAGCCTCGGGATCGACGTGGCAGAACAGGGCGTCGGCGTGATCCGGCGCTGCTACCACATAGCCGTGCCGTGCCAGTTCCTCCGTCAGCGCGATCGATTGCATGCCGCATCCGGTGAAGCCGTGGGAGAAGACAACCAACGGCACGGACGTGCGGCACGCCGTTCCGGGCGGAGCATCGACCGCCGCCATTCCCGAAAAACGCGGGCTGTAGGCATGCAGCACAGCCGGCGTTGTCGTCGGATACCAGAGGGCCACAGCTGTGTGGCCGAAATGGGCGACGCGGAAACCCACCGACGAGGTCGCACAGTCCTCGGCGGATGCTGTCCGCACTACAAGCAGTACGAACATCGCGACCAGTAGCGTCCGCAACATGAGTTGCTGCGCCTCTACGGCGTGCCGGCCATCTGCGGCGGCTCGAACGCGCGCACCGGCGGCAGCGGTTCAGTCCAGCGTTCGATCTCCACCATGTTGCTGCCGGTGCTCGGACCTTGGCTCAATTTCGAGGTACCGCGGTCGTGGGTGAGTACGTTGGCGTTCCCGTGCGCGCACAGTGCTCCATCTTCGTCGCCGGCCGGATCATACCAGGCGCCGCACGACAGCTTGGCGACGCCCGGTGACATGGTGTCGGAAATGATCGCACCGGCCAGGCACGCACCGCGCCCATTGTGAATGCGCACGATGTCGCCATCTCTGATCCCTCGCCGCCGCGCATCTTCGGGGTTGACGGCGACTGCCTCGCGACCGTCGATCTTGCCGCGCGCGCTGACCGGACCGCCGTCCATCTGGCTGTGCAGCTTGTAGCGCGGCTGGCTGGAGACCAGATGCAGCGGATACTTCTGTGCGACTGGACTGCCACTCCATTCCGACGGCTCGATCCAGGTCGGATGCGGCGGGCAATCATCGTAGCCGAAGCCGGCGATCTTTTCCGAATAAAGTTCGACGCGGCCCGACGGCGTCGTCAGCTTATGGGCCACCGGGTCGGCGCGGAATTTGTCGAACATCACGTACTCGTCGGCCCCGCGGGGGATTTCGAAATACCCATCAGCCCAGAAGCGATCGAAGTCCGGGATCGCCGCCTCGTTGGTGCGAATGCTGCCGCGCCAACTGTCGTAGAGATGGCGCAGCCATCCCATTTCGTCGCGGCCTTGGGTGAATGCGCTTTCGCAACCGAGGTGCTGCGCCAATGCCGCGAAGATCGCGTAGTCATTGCGCGCCTCACCCACGGGTTCGATTGCCTTCTGCATGGCGATTACGAACGGATCGCGTTGCGCACTGCCAATGTCATTTCGCTCCAGTGTGGTCGTGATCGGCAACACGATGTCGGCGTGGCGCGCGGTGGCGGTCCACCATGGCTCATGTACGATGATCGTTTGCGGCCGGCGGAAGGCGGCGCGCAATTGGTTGGTGTCTTGATGATGATGAAACGGATTTCCGCCGGCCCAATACACGAGCTTGATGTCGGGATAGGTGCTTTTCTTGCCGTTGAAATCGTACGGTTCGCCCGGGTGCAACAAACACTGGGCGATGCGAGCCGCCGGAATGGAACGATTGAGCGGATTTGGCGCGCTTTCCATGCCCGGTGCACGGAAGGCTGGAGGCGGCTCGGCGATTCCCGACGCCGAGCCATAGCCGAATCCAAATCCGCCGCCGGGCAACCCGATCTGGCCGAGACAAGATGCGAGCAGCAGCACCGCCCAATAAGGTTGCTCGCCATGGTCGGCACGCTGTATCGACCATGATGCACTGATCATTGTGCGGTTAGCCGCCATTTCGCGCGCCAGCGCGCGGATGGTCTCGGCGGGAACGCCGGTGATCGATGCGGCCCAATCGGCGTCCTTCGGCCGCCCGTCACTCTCGCCCATGACATACGACTGCACGCGCTCGAAGCCGGTGCAGTAGCGCACGAGAAATTCTTGATCGTGTAGACCGCTGGAGATCAGAGTGTGGGTGAGCGCCAGCAGCATCGCTGTGTCGGTCCCAGGGCGGATCGCAATCCATTGGGGCGCGACGCTTGCGGGTCCATCGTCGCGGATCGGGCTGACATTGACGACCTTGACGCCGGCGCTGGCGAGTTCGGCAAGCGACTGACCAATCGCATGCGCGCCCATGCCGCCTTTGGTCACCTGCATATTCTTCGGGTTGGCACCGCCGAACATCACCATCAGTTTCGCGTGGCGGGCGATCGACGACCAGGATGTCAGCGGCCCGGTACAGCATTGGGCGTTGCCGACGACGTGCGGCAGGAACACCAGAGCCGTGCCGAAGCTGTAATTTGAAACCTGGTCGATGAAGCCGCCGAAGATTCCCATGAAGCGGCGCAGCTGCCCGCGCGGTTCGTGAAAGATTCCAGCCGAGCCCCAGCCTTGCGAACCGGCCATAATGGCGTCGTGACCGAAGTCGCACTTAACCCGAGATAGTTCGCCAGCGACAAGATCGAGGGCGCGGTCCCACGATACCGGGACGAACGGCTCGCGGCCGCGACCGTCGCCGGAACTCGTACCCTTCCTGAGCCAGCCTTCGCGCACGCAGGGTTGGGCAACTCGAGTCTTCGAATACACCGCATTCGGCATGGCTTCGATAATAGGCGACGGATCGGGATCGCGTTCGAACGGCCGCACGCCGGCGAACCGGCCATCCTCGACCTCGGCCAGAAAGGCGCCCCAATGGGAATGATTGCGGACGAGTTTTTTGGTCATGGCCACGATTCCAATTTGCCGGACATTATCATATAGCATGAGCCACCGTACGGTGGCCGAGCGGCTGCCTTGGACCCCATCGGGGGGCCACGCGACCCGCGGAAATGTTCTAGGATGAGACCCGCGATGACCACGCACGAGCAGAACGATTACCTCGCCCTAACCGGCCCCGGTACCCCGATGGGCACACTGATGCGGCGCTACTGGATCCCGGCCCTGTTGTCCTCCGAGATCCCCGAACCCGATTGCCCGCCGGTCCGGCTGAAGCTCTTGAGCGAGCGGCTAATCGCCTTCCGCGACACCGCGGGCCGCGTCGGCGTGATGGACGAGTACTGCGCCCACCGCGGCGTGTCGCTCTGGTTCGGGCGCAACGAGGAACACGGCCTGCGCTGCCCCTATCACGGCTGGAAGTATGACGTGAACGGCCAATGCATCGAAGTTCCGTCGGAGCCGATCGAGAGCGGCTTCTGCAAGAGGATCAAGCTTACGTCGTACCCATGCGTGGAAATGGGCGACGTGATCTGGATTTATATGGGCCCCCCGCAGAAAAAGCCGCCACTGCCCAACTTCGAATGGGCGACGGTGCCAGCCGGCTCGCGTTTCGTCAGCAAGCGTACGCAGGAGTGCAATTGGCTGCAGGCGCTCGAAGGCGGTATCGATTCGGTGCACGTGTCGTTTCTGCATCGCCACGATCTGCGCAGCGATCCGCTGCACGTGGGTCAAGGGGCAGAATTCACGCGCGAAACCACTGTGCGTTTCGAGGTAATCGAGAACAAGGGAGGCATGGTGATCGGCGTGCGCCGGCCGGCGACGCGGGGAAATCTCTACTGGCGCGTCACCCAATGGGTCATGCCGTTCCACACCATGATCCCACCCTACGGCGACAACGCACTCAACGGTCACGCCTTCGTGCCGATCGACGACGAGAATTGCATGTCGTGGTGCTTCACCCATCATCCGTCGCGGCCGCTGTCTGCCCACGAACTTGAAGTCATGAGCAATGGCGGCGGCATCCACGTCAATCTCATTCCAGGCTCGTTCCGCCCCGTGGTCAACAAAGACAACGACTACATGATCGACCGTGCGGCGCAGAAGCACCACAAGTCGTACTGCGGCGTCAAAGGCATCGCCATGCAGGACGCCGCGATTCAGGAAAGCTGCGGGCCGATCCAGGATCGCACCAAGGAAAATCTGGTCTCGACCGACAACGGTGTGATCATGGCGCGCGTGCGCTTGCGCAAGGCCGCACTCGCGGTAGCGCAAGGTCGCGAGCCCGACGGTCTCGATCCCGCGACGCACGCGGTGCGCTCCGCCTCGATTGTGCTGCCGGAAGGCGCGAACTTCTACGAAGCCGCCAGCGACGCGCTCAAGGCCAAGCAAGGCGTCGCGCACGCGTCGGTGTAATGGCGCCGTAGCAAAGGTCATCGCGTCATCGCCCTGGCAACTCCAAACTCCATCGCCTTCTTGCCGATCGCCGAATTGCTCGCGGCGTATCGACAGAAAAAGCTTTCGCCGGTTGAGGTAGTTCGCGCGGTGCTGGAGCGGATCGAGCACTGCGACGGCGCCGTCAATGCCTGGTGTCACCTCGACGCCGATGGTGCGCTCGCGCGTGCTCACGAATCCGAAGCACGATGGATGGCCGGCGCGCCCAAGGGCCTGGCCGACGGCATCCCGGTCGGCATAAAGGACAACATCGTGGTCGCCGGTATGCCGACCCGGTACGGCTCGAAACTATCATCCGACACACCGGCACGGCACGATGCGCCGGCGGTCGCTCGGCTCCTCGAGCACGGCGCCATCGTCATCGGCAAGACGGCCATGCCGGAGCTCGGCTGGAAGGCCGTCGGCGACAGCCCGTTGACCGGCATCACGCGCAATCCATGGGACGCACGAAAGACGCCGGGCGGCTCATCCAGCGGCGCGGTCGCCGCGACCGTGCTCGGCATGGGTTCAATCCACCTCGGCACCGACGGCGGCGGCTCGATCCGCATACCGTCGTCGTTCACCGGCTGCTACGGCATTAAGCCGACGCGCGGGCGCGTGCCGTCCTGGCCAACTTCGCCGCTCGGGACCTTGGCCCATGTGGGACCGATGGCGCGATCGGTTTCCGATGCGGCCTTGGCGATGACAATCATCAGCGGCCCTGATCTGCGGGACGTCTATGGCTGGATTTCACCGGCGCCCGATTTCCGCAAGAGACTTGAAGACGGTGTGCGCGGCTTGCGTGTCGCGTATTCGCCGCGCCTCGGCTACGTGAAGCGCGTGCACCCGGAAGTCGAAGCTTCTGTAAAAGCTGCGGCACTTTTGTTTGAAAGCTTTGGCGCTCATGTGGAAGCGGTCGATCCCGACATTGGCGGCGATCCGATTGCGGCGTGGGATACGTTGTGGTGGACATCAGCGGCGTTCAACCTGCGTCCCCACGGAGACAAAGTCCGCGATGTTTGCGATCCGGACCTCGTCGCCGGCGCGGCGCAAGGTTACACGATCACCGCCCTTGATTTCGTCGGCGCGCAGGTCAAGCGGGCCGAAGTGTCCAACGCGCTGGCGCGATTCTTTGAGCAATATGATTTGTTGCTGACGCCGTCGATGCCACTGCCCGCATTCGAGGCCGGCTGTTTGGTGCCGCCCAGCGGCGAATGGGGCGAGCGCTGGACCGATTGGGCGCCGTTCTCTTATCCGTTCAATCTCACCCAGCAACCGGCCGCCTCGATCCCATGCGGTCAGACGAGCGATGGTCTGCCGATTGGGCTGCAGATCGTGGGTGCAATCGGCGCCGATGATATGATTTTGCGGGCGAGCCGCGCCTTCGAAGCAGCACAGCCAATTCCCGTGCTGACTAAACCGCGGGTACTGTAGGCAGTGATTCAACTCCCCCTGTCCCCGCGGAGTTAGCTAAGCCTTCCACAAGTTCCTGAATCGCGTGGCGACCAGACGGTCGTAGGGAAGCGGCTCGGCAAGCAGCCCGTTGGCAACTGCGAATTTGTTGATGCCATCGACCGCTTCGACCGAAATCGCCGCGTCGTAGAAAGGCGCATCACGCGTGATGAGGCCCGCGATCAGCGAAGCTGCTTCCGGCGCGAACAGGCGCTCGCCGATAGCCGTGGCGCGCGACGGATCGGCCGCAAGCGCCTTCTGCGCTTTCATGATCGCGCGCACCGCGCCGGCGGCGATCTCCGGCTGCTCCTCGATCAACCGCTCGGTCGCGGTCAACGCTGCGAAATTATAGAAGCGCGCACCCGGCGGCCCGTCGCCGCGGCGCAGGTCGAGGTGAGCTTTGGCCACACCGAGCTTCTCGCCGATGGCGAGCCGCATGCCATTACCCCAATACGCGTCCGCGATGTTCTGGGCGAGCGCATCGACTCCTACACGGTATTTGAGATGTTCATCTTCGGTCTTTGGCATGGGCACGATCGAAACGCGGTCGCGTTCCAGATCAATGCCAGCTTCCTTGAGCAGATGCCGCAGCCCGACTTCTGGAAACGCCGTCGACGCGGAGATGCGCAGACCCTTCAGCGCGCTTAGGTCGCCGCGCCTGACGTCAAGGTCTGCGCGGATCGCTAAGAACCAGTACGAATATTGCGCCAGCGCGCACAGCAATTTTGCCCCTCTCCAACCGTGAAAAGCGCGGGTCGCCATATAGGCCGGACCACCGAGAAAATGAACTTCACCGTTGCGCAACCGCTCCGGCCCATTGAGCGCCCCGTAAGCGCGCTCGACTTCCGCGTCGATCCCTTCTTCACGGAAAAAACCCAGCTCGACCGCCGCCGTGGCCACGAAGTACGAAGGCGAGTCCAGGTCGGCGACGACAAGTCGGTACATCTTACCGTTCCGCCAGCGCACGCTTGCGCCACAGCGCCCATGGCCGCGCTGAGGCGCCAAGCATCGCTTGGTTGCTTGTGAGCGCTTCCGCCCGCGTCATGAAATTGATCGGGCCGCCGATCATGATGGCGGCAAGCTGCTGCCGCGCGTTGATTTCGGTGTAATAGGCACGGAACACAGCGTTAGGCAGCGACGGCCCGACGACAGAATCGCCGTGGCCGCGCATCAGCACCACGGCCGCGTCCCTGCCGAGCTTTCGGGCCAAATCCTTTCCGAGGTTCGGGGTGAGGATCATCAAATCCGTTCCGTCACCAGCGTGCTTTCTGATCTCGAACAGCGGTACGCCGAGGCCGAGGAAGCCGGCGTTGTGCAGCAGCGGCTGCAACTTCGCACGTGTCACCGTGAACGGCACCACGGTCGGCGAATGGCTATGTACCACCGCATTGACGTCGGGCCGCACCTTATAGATTTCGCCATGGATAAAGCGCTCACGGTACAGCAGCTTGCCCTCGTCTCTGGGAGCAACAATCTGGCTGTCGAGGTCGAGCAGCAAAATGTCGGCGGCTACGACGGACTCGGGTGCGATCGAGCGTGAGATCAGGTAACGATGCGGATTGCGCGGATCCCGCACGCTGATATGGCCGAACGCGTCGAGCACGCCGAGACGCGCCAGCGTCCGATTGGCGGCGACGAGATCGTCGACCAGCTCGCGATCAATCGGATAGGGCGACGGCTTGCGCCGCTGTACAGACGCGCGCGATAAACTTTTGGCCGGCATTGAACGCATTCCAAGACCATTCGGGGCGCGGACCGTAACAACTTTCGAGCCGGCTCGGAAGTGTGCCATAAGGCGCTGCCCAGCAAGGATCGCCGCTCGAATGAACAATGCCGATCTGATCGTCGCCACGCTCAAGTCTGCGGGAATTTCGCGGGGCTTCGGCATTCCGAGCGGCAACGTGCTGCCGCTGATGGAGGCGATGCGCAAAGGCGGCATCGATTTCGTGCTCACCGCCCATGAGGGCTCCGCCGGCTTTGCTGCCGACGTGACCGGGCGGCTGACCGGCGCGCCAGGACTTTGCATCGCCACGCTCGGTCCGGGCGCGACTAATCTCGCAACCGGCATCGGCAACGCGTGGCTCGACCGCTCGCCGCTGATTGCGATCACTTGCAACCTGAACACCGACCAGCTCGGACGCCGCATACAGATGTGGATCGATCATCACGCCTTGCTCAGGCCGATCACCAAGGCGACGCTGCCGCTGCGCAAAGGCGAAATCGGCGCGACGCTTGCGAAGGCGATAGGGATTGCGCTGAGCGAGCCGCAGGGTCCGGTCCATCTTGATCTGCCGGAGGATGTTGCTGTTGCGTCGACGAACGAGCCGGTGCCAATCCCGACACCGCCTGGCGAACTACCACAAGCTTCAAACGCTGCGATTGCGCGCGCCGCTGAATTGATCGCCACCGCGCGACGACCGATCGCTGTCATCGGGGCCTCGGCTATGCGGCTTCGCGATCCAGCCCGCCTGCGGGAAGTGATTGAGCATTTTGGTCTGCCTTTTGCCACCACTACCATGGCCAAGGGCTTGGTCAGCGAAGATCATCTGCTGTCGCTCGGGTGCCTCGAACGCGCGTGCCGGCAGATACAGCGCAAGCTGCTGCGCTCTGCCGATTTGATCGTCGGGGTGGGCTATGACACCGTCGAGGTCGAATACGAAGCCTGGATCGGCGACGTTGCGCTGCTACAGATCGACATCGAACCGGTGGACATCGCCGCTTCAGTCAAGCTTGCGCATGAGGTGACTGGCGACCTTGATTCCTCGCTTGCACGCCTCGCCAAACAAGGCGCTAAGCAAAATTCCTGGATTCCCGAGCAGATCGATGCCCATCGCCACGCCTTCCAGGTCGCGTTGCGGCCGGCCAAAGGCGCGTTCACCGCGCACGCTGCCATCGACGCGGTGCGCCGCGCTCTGCCCCGCAACGGCGTCCTGGCGTTCGATGTCGGCGCGCATACCCATCAGATCGCCAGCCAGTGGACCGCACACGCGCCGAAGACCTTTCTCATTACCAACGGCTGGTCCTCGATGGGCTTCGGCCTGCCCGCCGCCATTGCCGCCAAGCTGGCGCGGCCCGACCTGCCGGTCGTTTGTCTGATCGGCGACGGCTGTTTTCAAATGACGTGTGGCGAGGTCGCCACCGCCAAGCGCCTTGGCCTGACACTCCCCATCGTCGTACTCGACGACAAGTGGCTTGCGCTCATCAAGGTGAAACAGATACGCCGGCAATTTCCTCTGTACGGCACCGCGCTGCAGGACGAAGACTACCGCGAGCCTCCCGCGCACTATTTCGGGGTGCCGGCCCGTGGAGTACGCAGCGCCAGGGCTTTAGAGGAAGCGGTGGCCGCTGCACTCACCGCTGAAGGACCGACTGTGATCGAAGCGGTGGTCGATTCCGAACACTACCTCGACACGGTCTACGATTGAGCCGCGGGCTGCCGTTTGCCGCGCCCCGCTATTGCAGCGCCATCACGCGAATTGCGGCGGGACCGAGAATGACGATGAACAGCACCGGCAGAAAAAATACGATCATCGGCACTGTCAGCTTCGGCGGCAGGGCGGCAGCCCTCTTTTCCGCTTCCGACATGCGCATGTCGCGGTTTTCCTGGGCCAGCACCCGCAA
>Ga0070731_10001284_pt1 | contig 26589 bp, 15 predicted proteins | sample Coa_R1_2_FD_66448 | JGI IMG/M metagenome (GOLD analysis project Ga0070731, IMG submission 66448) | Surface soil microbial communities from Centralia Pennsylvania, which are recovering from an underground coalmine fire - Coalmine... | ecosystem: Environmental > Terrestrial > Soil > Unclassified ... | reverse complement strand
CCGGTGTTCCTTCCACACGTCGAGTGCGGCCACGCCGGATTCCGCCGTGAGGACGGTGTAGCCGCAACGGCGGAGGAGGTTGTCGACAAGTGACCGCACCGCCGGTTCGTCCTCCGCGACCAGAATGGTTTCGTTACCACGAGGCAATTTGGGTGCGGCGACGGCCTCGGACCTGGCGGGCACGCCCTTCGCGGCCGGCAGATAAACCTGAAACGTGGTTCCCTGGCCAACTTCACTGGTCACGGCCACCCAGCCGTGATGTTGTTGCACAATACCGTAAACGGTGGCGAGCCCAAGTCCGGTCCCCTTGCCGACTTCCTTGGTGGTGAAAAATGGCTCGAAAATGTGGGGAAGCACCTCCGGCCGGATGCCATACCCGGTGTCCGTGACTTTTAGACAGACATATTGACCGGAGGGCGCGCCGGCGGGCAGTTGCGGGCTGTCCGCAGCGCGATTTTCCAGGGAGGTGGAGATTAATAACTGGCCGCCTTTGGGCATCGCGTCGCGCGAATTCACGGCCAGGTTCAACAGGACTTGTTCAATCATGCCCGCGTCGGCGGAAATGACCGGCAGTTTCGGATTGTACTCGGCCCGCAGCGCGATGTCTTCACCCAGAATGCGTTGCAGCATCTTCGTCATGTTTCCGACGACCTCGTTGAGATCCAGGGTGACGACCTGCAAGGCATGTTTACGGCTGAACATGAGCAACTGGCGGGTCAAGCCGGCGGCGCGCTCGGCGGCCTGGAGAATCTGGCGCGAGCAGCCCGAATGGTCCTCCGGTCTGAGTTGCGGATTCAGCAACAGGGAGGCATTGCCTTGAATGACGGTGAGCAGATTGTTGAAATCATGCGCCACGCCGCTCGCCAGTTGTCCGAAGGCCTCCATTTTTTGGGATTGGCGGAACTGGTTTTCCAGCGTGACTTCACGGGTCACGTCGCGCTTCACGGCGACGAAGTTGGTGATCCGGCCGTTGGCATCCCGGACGGGGGAAATGGTGGCTTCCTCCTCGAAGAGGGTGCCGTCTTTCTTTTTGTTGATCAGCCGGCCCGACCATACTTCACCGTTGGCCAGCACCGTCCACATTCTTTGGTAAAATTCCTGGTCATGTTTGCCGCTCTTTAAAATGCTCGGATTCCTGCCAATCACCTCCTGTTGTGAATAACCGGTGGTGGCCTCAAAGGCCGGGTTGGCATAGAGGATTTTCCCGGTGGTATCGGTGATCATCACGGCCTCGGCGGCTTGCTGCACCGCGGTTACCAGTCGCAGATGCGAGTCCTCGGTCCGCTTGCGTTCGGTGATGTCCCGCCCGATTCCCACCAGGCCCTGAATCCGCCCCTGGCTGTCCCGGAACGGCACTTTGGTCGTCAAGTACGTGCACGCCCGGCCGGCGGGGCTGACGCCATCGCCTTCATGGTCAATGAGCGGCTCTCCGCCCAGGACTTTTAACTCCGCCGCGCGGTATTCGGCGGCCAGTTCCGCGGAATAAAAATCCGCGTCGGATCGGCCGATGATTTGGGAAGGCGACTCCAAACCAAAGTGTTTGGCGAGGGCTTTATTGGCCACCAGGAAATGGCTGTTCAGGTCTTTGACGTAAAACGTTTCAGGCAACAGATCAATGAGCGTGCGCAGCAACTGGCGTTCGTGAACCAGCGTTTCCTCCATCCGTTTGCGTTCGGTGATGTCCTGGCAAAAACCCATGGTCAGACCGCCTTCAACCACCACAGCTTGCAACAAAACCCAGATCCGGTCCCCTTTCCCGGTTTTAATCCGTAATTCACCCCGAACCTGCTTTTGCGCGGCCAGGGTGGCGTGGGTTTGAAGAATCAGCTCGCGATCCTCATCCGGATGGATGTCCACCGTGCGCAGTTTCTTCAAACTCGTTGCGTCGTAATCCAGCATTTTGAGCGCGGCGGCATTGAAATCCACAAAACGGCCATCCCCATTGGCGACGAAGATGGCCAGGGGCGCGTTTTCGATATAGGAACGGAACTTGGCTTCGCTCTCCCGCAACTTCTCGTCTGCCTGTTTGCGTTCGGAAATATCGCGGAAAATCCAGATCCTGCCGTAATGGGTTCCATCCTTGCCGATAACCGGGGAGGAGTACCGGTCCAAAATGGTTCCGTCCTTGAATTCAACCTCATCCCGGCTGACTTCGTTGGGATGCGAGTAAAGGTAGGTGATTCTTTCAACGAATTGTTCCGGGTTTTTGGTCCGGCTCGTGACAAATTGAATTTGTGCGGTATCATCCCGGTTTTCGACAATCTCCCGGGGAATTTTCAACTGCTCGTTCAGGCGCTGGTTTTGCAGGATTTTATTTCCCCGCTGGTCCACCACCAATATGCCGTCCAGGGTCGAATTCACCTGGGCCTCCAGGAAGGCCGTCTTCCAGCGTAATTCGTCCTCCATCTTCCTGTGCTTGGCCGCTTCCTGGCTCAGGCGGTGCAACTGGCTGCGCAACGTGACGAACAGCAGCAGCGCGGTGACGGCGACAAACATCCAACCCTTGTAGATTTCCAATTTGACGCGAAGTTCCGGATCGGGAGCGAGGGCAAACAAGACCCGGCCGGAAAGCAGGATCCAGGCACCGCCGATGGCCGCGTAAATCAAGCAGGTGCGCAATACCACGCGATCAAATTTGTTTTTCATCGGGAACTGAATTTCCCAACGCTAATGTGAATCATTGGAGATGGTTAAACCCATTTTGTTATTTTGAAGCCAATTATTGCTTTTTCCCGGGAAACGCCGTCGGCGGTGCCATTCGGGACCGGGCAAATTACCGGTCAAACTTCCAACTCGCCTAAGACCGGCAGATTGCGTTAGCCTTCGCCCTGACTCTTTTATAATGGCGGTCGGTGACCGCGGAAAAGGTAGGGCGGGCTGTCTCCGCCCGCCGCGGCGCGATGCGGGCATCGCGCCCTACCGGCCAAAATTGTCATGATGACCTCGTCACAAATCCGGCAGTCGTTCCTCGACTTTTTCAAGTCGAAACAACACACCATTGTGCCGTCTTCGTCGCTCCTGCCCGATTCGCCGAACCTGCTGTTTACGAACGCCGGCATGAACCAGTTTGTGCCCATTTTCCTGGGCCAGATCAAATGCCCTTACCAGCCCGGTCGCGCCGCCGATACCCAGAAATGCATCCGCGCCGGCGGCAAACACAATGACCTCGAAGACGTCGGCCTCGACACCTATCATCACACGTTTTTCGAGATGCTCGGCAACTGGAGCTTCGGCGACTATTTTAAAAAAGAATCGCTGGAATGGGGCTGGGAGTTGCTGACCCGCGTCTGGAAATTTCCGGCAAAGCGGCTTTATGTCACGGTTTATAAGCCCGGCCCGGGCGAACCGTCGGAATTCGATCAGGAAGCCTATGACGTTTGGGTTGAGATTCTCCGCCGGGACGGACTCGATCCGAAAACCCACATCGTTTTCGGCGGCAAAAAGGATAATTTTTGGATGATGGGCGACACCGGGCCGTGTGGGCCGTGCAGCGAGATCCACGTGGATTTGACGCAGGTGGGCGATTCGTGCGGCATGCTGGTCAACAAAGGTTCCGCCGAGTGCATCGAAATCTGGAACCACGTCTTCATCCAGTTCAACGCCAATCCTGATGGGACGTTCAGCCCGTTGCCCGCCCGGCATGTGGACACCGGCATGGGCTTCGAACGCGTCGCCGCCATCGTTCAAGGCACGCAGGGTTTCAAGAATTTCACGCACGCAAAAATTTCGAATTACGACACCGATATTTTTCGCCCGATTTTCGACCGGCTGGAAAAACTCTGCGGACAGGAATACCGGTCGACCCTGCCCAACCCCGGCAGCATCGGCGAAACCGGTCAGGAGAAAATTGATATCGCCTTCCGGGTCATTGCCGACCACATTCGCACGCTGGGTTTTGCGGTGGCTGACGGCATCCAGCCGTCCAATGAGGGGCGCGGCTATGTGCTGCGCCGCATCCTGCGCCGCGCGGTGCGTTACGGTCGCACCCTCGGTTTCCGCGAGCCCTTTTTTTACAAACTCGTGGAAGTGCTCGCCGAAACGATGGGCGACGTCTTCCCTGAAATCCGCGCCCGGAAGAAACACGTGTCGGAGGTCATCCGTTTGGAGGAGGAGGCCTTCAACAAGACGCTGGACCGCGGGATTGAACTTTTTGCCGGGGAAGCGAAACGGGTTTCCACCAACGTCGTCCAGCTCCCGGTGCCCAAGGAAAGTCCGATTACTGAAATCACTGATTTCGGCAGCAAGCAGGTCTCCGGTGATTTCGCCTTCAAGCTGTATGATACCTATGGTTTTCCGCTCGACCTGACCGAATTGATGGCGCGGGAACGCGGTTTGACCGTGGACACCGCCGGCTTTGAAAAATTGATGGAAGGGCAACGCACCCGCGCCCGGTCGGCGCAGAAGAAGGAAATCATTTCCGTTTCACAAATCGAAACCACCACGCCCACAAAATTTGTCGGCTACGACCACCTTGCGGTCGAGGCCAGGGTCCTTGAAGTGGTTTCGCTGAAGAACAAGACCGCGGTTATTCTCGACACCAGTCCCTGTTACGCTGAGATGGGCGGGCAGGTTGGCGACACCGGGGAAATCCTCCTTAATCCCGCAGCCGCCGACGTCAGTCGGCACGCTCCAACAGACGGCACGGACTCACGTCCGCGGCTACAAATCACAAACACACAGAAGTCCGGCAGCACCTGGTTGCACTTTACGGAAGGTGAGGACCTTCCGCCCGCCGGTCACCAAGTCACGCTGCGCGTTGACACGCCGCGTCGCAACGCGATCCAGCGTCATCATACTGTCACGCATTTGCTGCATTGGGCGCTGCACGAAATTGTGAACAGGGACGCCTCCCAGAAAGGTTCGTTCGTCGGCCCGGACAAATTGACATTCGATTTCAACTCACCACCGCTCACACCGCAGCAGGTCGCCGACATTGAAACGCTGGTCAACGAACGCATCCTGGAAAATGCCGGCGTGAGTTGGAAGGAAGTGCCCTACGCCAGGGTGAAATCACGCAAGGACGTCATGCAATTCTTTGGCGACAAATACGGCGACACCGTTCGCGTCGTCCAGATCGGCGGTGGAGCAGGGGAGTTAAATGGTTATTCCATGGAGCTGTGCGGCGGCACGCATACCCGCGCGACCGGTGAGATTGGTTTGTTTCGAATTGTCGGCGAATCGGCGATTGCCGCCGGCGTCCGGCGCATTGAGGCCGTGGCCGGGCTGGAAGCGTATCGCAGGGCCACCGACGAAGTGGCGCTCATCAAAAATCTGGCGGGCAAGGTCAACTCACCGGTGCATGAACTGGACAAAAAGATCGAAGCCCTGCTGGCGCACCAAAAGGAATTGGAAAAGCAGTTCCAGGCGGCGCAGCAACGCGAGGCTTCGAATGCCGCCAGCCGTTTGCTGGAGGAAATCCAGAAAGTGAACGACATACCCGTCATCATTCACAACCTGGGCGCAGTGGACGGTGATTTTCTCCAATCCGTCGCCGATTCGTTGAAAGAACGGTTCAAAGGGGTCATTGTTTTGGGCGGTGGTTCACAGGCCGGCAATGTGGCCTTGGTGGCGGCGGTCACGCCGGATTACGCGTGGAAAATTCAGGCCGGCAAAATCATTCAGCAGATTGCGCCGATGGTCGGCGGCAAAGGCGGCGGCAGGCCGGACAATGCGCGCGGCGGCGGCAAGGATGCCAGCAAGCTGGACGAGGCACTGGCACTGGTAAAAACATTATTGGGTTAAACCCGCAAAACTGCCCTTTTTGATTGTCTTTTCACGGTTTAACAGCGGGTGCCACCGATTTTGGCCAAAATCCCACATGGGCTGCCTTTCGGACATTATTTTGCTGATTATCAATAGTTTATACTGCGGTTTCTCTTTTTACCTGTTACCGGATAATCCCCCCTTTTAAAATTCAGCCGGTATGAAACGTAATCAGGGGCCCGGCAAGGCCTCAAATGGCAATATTGAATTAAGGCAAATGCAGTTGAACGACCTGCCCGGGGTTTTCCGGCTCGGCCAACGGCTTTTCACGGCGGAGGATCTGCCGACATTGTATCGCAGTTGGGACGACCACGAGATTCTGGAATTGTTCCGGTCGGACGAAGAAACCTGCCTGGTGGCGGAGGATGATGGCAAGATCGTCGGATTTGCACTGGGTTGCATGATGGACAAGCCGCGCAGCGCCTGGCGCTACGGCTGGTTGGAATGGCTGGGGGTGGCGCCGGGCTACAAGCGACACGGCATCGCCCGGCGATTGCTGAATCAGTTGACCCAATTGTTCATCGACCGGGAGGCGCGCATCATGCTGGTGGACACGGACGAGGGCAATGCCGATGCGCTGGCGTTCCTGCGTCAAACAGGTTTCGGCCAGGAAACCCGGCACGTCTACCTGTCACGAAACCTGGACGAGCATCCCAAAAGCCTCGAACGCCGGAACGGACACCGGAACCACAAGGTTCATTGACTGCGTCGGAACGTTCCGGTTCAACCGGTCAGTGACTGAGCGGCGAGTGACCCGCCCCGCCGCCGGAGTGCTTTACGACGATTGCTTCCATCATGACCGGCACGGCGCGATAGCCTGAATAATTGGGCGGAGGTTCGAATAGTCCGGCTGCGGGCTTGGACAGGTTGATGTTTTTGAACAACATGGTCACCGGACGACCGTCTTCAGTTTCCACGATTTTGACGGGAAATTGTTTCAAGTCCGTGGCGTTCCAAACGGTAAATTCCTGCGCGGTCCCTTCCGGGCTGGTCACGATGACCTTGTTTTTCACGCAGGGATGGCCGTCCACGGTGTCCCGTCCCAGTTCGGTGGTTTTGACCTTGAAATTGGCCGGCGGGTTTGTCGGGTTCGCAACCGGCAGTCGGCTCTGCGCGTAAGCCTGGGCGCCGGGATAGATGAGATAGGCAACGTTATTGCCCGGCTGGGCAATCACCACCATGTGGTCGATGCCCAGGGATTTCATTTGAGCGAGGGCGGCCGGCCGCATTTGGCCGCCCTGGGCCCGGCTCAGGTCCACTTCAAATCGGGATCGGCCGGTGTCGAAAGCAAGCTGGCTCGGCATGGTGATCACGCTGCCATTCGAAGGGTCTTTGGTTTCAAGGACCAGCGTGGCGGAAAAGGACTGGTGGTTGCCAAAGAGGTTGGTGATGGCGCCGGTGAAGCGCGGACTGAACTGGGCATGAACGGAAACCAGGCTCAAACCGAGGATGGCTGAAGCCAGAATGAAAGATTGAGGTTTCATGTTTGACTGCCTGTTCAGGCCGGACCATTGGTTGACACATTTTCCGGATAAAACAAGCCAAACCGTCCTTTTAACGGGTGGAAGGAATTACTCCATCCAGGCAGTCCCGGACTTTCTCCAGTAATTTGACCGGTTCGAAGGGTTTTTCCAGGAAGCTTTCGTTGTCGCGCAGGGGACAATCCCGGCCGGGCATGTTATTGGCATAACCGCTGCAGTAAATGATCTTCAAACCGGATTTGTCCGTCCGCAAGCGGTCGGCCAGCTCCCGTCCGTTCATGCCGTCGGGCATGACCATATCGGTGACCAGGATGTCGATTCCCTCCCGGCGTTCGCGCCAGATTTCCAGGGCCTGCACGCCCGAAACGGCGGCGTGAATATGGTAACCGTGACGTTCCAGCACGCGTTGCATCAATTGGCGCAGGGGCGCTTCGTCCTCCACCAGCAGGATCGTCTCGGTCCCGTCCGGTGCTTTCGGGGGAAGCATGGGCGGCTCGCCGTTGGCAGGTTTCTTGGACAGACGGGGAAAATAAATGTCGAAGGTGGTCCCCTGATGGACCTGACTTTTCACCTCAATCCAGCCTTGATGTTGTTCGACGATGCCAAAGACGGTGGCCAGCCCCAGACCGGTGCCCTTGCCCACGTCTTTGGTGGTAAAAAAAGGTTCGAAGAGATGAGGCAGATGCTCGGGTGCCACACCGGAGCCGGTGTCGGTGATGGACAGGCGGACAAATTCACCGGGCCGGGCGGTGTGTTTGGTGAATTGAGTCGTGTCGGTGAAGGTGACCGAAGCGGTTTCGACGATGAGACGGCCGCCATTGGGCATGGCATCGCGGGAATTGACGGCCAGATTCATCAGGACTTGTTCCAACATTCCCGGGTCGGCGTGAATCGGAGCGCCGCCGGAGGTATAACGGGTTTCCAGGGCAATATCCTCGCCAATGAGACGCCGCAACATCTTGGTGATGTTGGCGACCACCTCGTTCAGGTCGAGGTCCTGGGGTTGCATGGGCTGACGGCGGCTGAACGTGAGCAATTGACGGGTCAGATTGGCGGCCCGCTGGGCGGCCCGGAAGATTTCGGCATTGGCGGAAACCTGTTCGGCCGGGGTGAGCTGGCCCATCTGCATGAGGGAGACGTTGCCTTGAATGACGGTCAGGATATTGTTGAAATCATGGGCAACCCCGGCGGCCAGCTGGCCGAAGGCCTGCATCTTTTGCGACTGCCGGAACTGCGCCTCCAGTTGCTTGCGCTCGGTGAGGTCGCGCAGGGCTGTCACCCGCACTTCACGGCCGCCCTGGGCAATGGTCCTTGCCTGCGCTTCGCATTCAAAACGGCTTCCATCCTTGCGGAGACATTGATGCTCAAATCGCTTTTCTTCGCCCAGGCGAATCCGTTCGGCGACGGCTGCACGCCATTCCGGCGCAATCAGTGTGTAAATTTCCCGCCCCATCAGTTCATTTTGCCGGTAACCAAACATGGCGGCGAATTGATCATTGACGTCCATGATGCGGCCGTTTTCGCTGACGCAAATACCTTCGAATGACGCCTCCGCCAGGGTCCGCAGGCGCCGTTCGCTTTCCCGCACCGCCTCCTCCGCCCGCTTGAGTTCGGTGATGTCTTCATACGTTCCCAGGATGCCAATAACCCGGCCGCCCTTGTCGTGCAACGGCACCTTGCTGGTCCGGTACCATCCCCGGGAGCCGTCCTTCTGCGTTTGCGGTTCCTCAAAATTGATTTTGGGTTGGTCCTTTTCCATGACTTCCAGGTCGTCCGCACGGTATTGTTCCGCGAATTTTGCGGCCCCGGTTTCAAAGTCAGTCTTGCCCACCACGTTGCCGCACTCCTCGATGATGGCCTTGTTACAACCAAGAAAAACCGAGTTGCGGTCCTTCCAAAAAACGTGTTGCGGAATGGTGTCCAGCACGGTTCGGAGCATTCGTTGGGAGCCGGACAATTCCTCCTCGGTCTGGCGCATCCGCCGGCGTTGCCACAACAACACCAGTATCAAAGCGGTCTGCACGGCCAGAGCGGCCAGGACGATGATCACTATCGCATGGTAGGCCTGCCACAATGTCGGTGGCTGGAATCGACCCTCGCTGTGAGGGGGGAGACGCCGCGCGTTCATTCCGAACTTTTGCAACTGCCGCCAATCAAACACGAAACGGCTGCTTTGGTCCTTCACCGTGGGAACGGAATCGGCATTACCCGCCCGGATGACGGAGGCAATTTGACCGGCAATCTCCGAATTGAGCATCCGGCGATTGATGCTCATGCCTCCGGCCGCGCCGTATCCGATGAAAAACTCGGAATAACTGAAAATGGGCGCCTTTGAAACCGAGCTTAATTCTTCGACCGCGGTCCACGGGAGGAGGATTGGTCCGGACGCATCCGTCCGAATATCGTCATAAAATACGACCGTATTGGCCGGCAGGCCGGCCACCCGCTGCTTGGTCTCAGCCAGAGTCAACCCCACCAACTGGATCAGCTGAAACCGGTTCGTGCAGAAATTTTCGGCCTGTTGCAGATCATGCCGGTAAAACTCTGAAGAATCGTTTTCTCCCGCCTGGCCTGGAGAAATGAACGCGATCTGATGAGTGTCCGGGCACAGCCGCACGGCCGTCGCCAGGGTGTCCCGTACATCGATGTCCACGATGAACCCCGTAATGTTCATCTGCGCGCTTAAACCGTTGGTAATCATTTCCGCACTTCCAATGGCGACCACGGGGACCTTTGGCCACACAATGGGACGCGCCTTCAAAACGAAATCGATGGACTTCTGGCCGGAGGCTACGATGGCGTCCAGCTTCAATCCCCGGTATTTGCTCTGCAACCATCCGGTCAGATTTTCGCGGTAATCGTCCCCGCCAAAACGCGTGAAATCCAGATTCTCCTGATAAATGACCACGCGCTTTGATAAATTCGTCGTCAGGATCGGGCGGAGCCCATAAAGATAATCCACGTAAACCGGACGATAGCCGCCCTGATTCACAACGAGGATGGAAACCGATCCTTCGTCCGCCCGCGCCATCGCGGCCAGACCCAGGACGAAGGCCAAAATCAGACCCGGCTTGAAAAATATCCTGAACGTTCCGCCGAACGCACCATTCCGAATGCTGCGGTATTCATTGTGGGATGGGAGCAAGAAGTTTTGCATGAGGGGTTGCGCCTTTAAAGGGTCAAATCAGGAATGGTTCCGCGGATGGACCAAAGATGCCTGCGGGTGAAGGAGGGATTCGCATTCTCGAACCATCGGATGAGTCAAGGCCATGGCTTGCCGAGCCCGGGATTGAAACGGACACCACCAGGGATTCGGATCCGAAATGCCAGCCGGATTTTGTCGGTCTATTGCCAACATTTGTATGGCTCATCTCAAGCGACATGATGGATGATTCATCGTTCATGTTGCCGTCAAAGTTTAAGGCAGTCCTCGCGTGACACATGGCATTGGCTATAGCATTTTTCGCTCCGAGTGGGGCATTGCCGTTTCGTGCCAAACGTCTGATTTTCCGATAAAACCAGCGGTTGATCCGGTCGTTCCATTTGCTTTCAATGGTTGTCTGGAAGTATGCGGCTGCGAAAGCGTTCCGAACTTATATGATGAACGAGTTCGTTTGGGTGGGCGACCATGGCGGCCGAATCGAGGGCGTCAACCTTTTCGATCCGCGCAGTCGCGGATTTTTTGGAGTAATTTGGCCGGCTCGAAAGGTTTTTCCAGGAAGGCTTCGTTCTGACCGAGCGGGGAATCCCGGCCGGGCAGGTTGTTGGCGTAACCGCTGCAGAAAATGGTCTTGAGACCGGGCTTTTCCGTCTGCAACTGGTCGGCCAATTCACGACCGTTCATGCCGTCGGGCATGACCATGTCGGTGACCAGGATGTCAATTTCCTCCCGATGCCCGCGCCAGACTTCCAGGGCCTGAACGCCCGAAACCGCCGCGTGGATTTGGTAGCCATGCCGTTCCAGCACGCGCTGCATCAGCCGTCGCAGGGCGGCTTCGTCTTCGACCAGCAGGATGGTCTCGGTTCCGCCGGAGACTTCTCGCGGAGGTGACAGGAGTTCCTGATCCGCGGCCTTCTTCATCAGGCGTCGGAAATAGACATGGAAGGTGGTCCCTTTATTCACATGGCTTTCCACCTCAATCCATCCTTGATGCTGTTCGACGATGCCAAAAACCGTGGCCAACCCCAGGCCGGTTCCCTTGCCGATTTCCTTGGTGGTAAAGAAGGGTTCAAACAGGTGGGGCAGATGTTCCGGCGCGACGCCGCAACCGGTGTCGGTGATGGACAGGCGGACAAATTCCCCGGGTCGGGCGGTGTGTTTGGTGAATTGAGTGGTATCGGTGAGGGTGATGAGTGCGGTTTCAATCACCAGCTGTCCGCCCTTGGGCATGGCGTCGCGCGAGTTGACCGCCAGGTTCATCAGCACCTGCTCCATCATCCCGGGATCGGCGTGAATGAGCGCACCGCCCGGGGCGTAGCGTGTCTCCAGGGCGATGTCCTCGCCGATGAGGCGCCGCAGCATCTTGGTGATGTTGGTGACCACCTCGTTGAGATCGAGGTCTTTGGCCTGCATGGGCTGGCGGCGGCTGAACGTGAGCAATTGACGCGTCAGGTTGGCGGCGCGTTCGACGGCATGGAACGTTTCGGCGCTGGCGGAGTCGCGTTCCGCCTGGCTGAGCTGGGCCGTCAACAGGAGGGAGACGTTTCCCTGAATCACCGTGAGCACGTTGTTGAAGTCGTGGGCGACGCCGGCCGCCAGCTGGCCGAAGGCCTGCATTTTTTGTGACTGGCGGAGCTGCGTTTCCAGCTGCTTGCGTTCTGTCAAATCACGCACGGCGGATACGCGGACTTCGCGATCGCCCCAGGCAATGGTCCGGGCCTGCGCTTCGCATTCAAAGGTGCTTCCATTTTTGCGCAGGCATTGATGTTCGATCGGTTTCCCCTCGCCGGAACGGACCCTTTCAATGATGACCTGGCGCCATTCCGGCGCAATCAAGGCGGAAAGGTCGTGCCCGATCAATTCGCTTCGCTCGTAACCGAACATGGCGGCGAATTGATCATTCACGTCCAGAATGCGGCCGTTTTCACTGATGCAAATGCCTTCGAACGAAGCCTCGGCCAGGGTTCGCAGCCGCCGCTCGCTGTCCCGCAGCGCTGCCTCCGTCCGTTTGCTCTCGGAAATATCCCGGAAACTCCAGATTCGGCCATAGTGTTTTCCGTCTTTGCCAATGACCGGAGAGGAATACCGGTCCAAAACATCTCCATCCTTCAATTCCACCTCGTCCCGGCTGATTTCATTCGGATGCGAGTAAAGGTAGGCAACCTTTTCGACAAATTCCCCCGGATTCTTCGTCCGATTCATGACGAACTCGACCTGCTTTTTGTCATCATTCTCATCCACGATGTGTTGGGGAATTTTCCACAGATCAATCGTCCGCTGATTTTGGATGATCTTTTTTCCCTGGTTGTCCACGATGAGAATTCCTTCAATGGAGGAATTGAGTTGGGCTTCGAGCAGTGCGGTTTTCCCCCGCAATTCCTCCTCCGCGCGTTTGTGGTCGGTGACATCCCGGAAATTCCAGACCCGTCCCACCGGCACACCGTCGAGTCGCTGGGGACAGGAATAGCGTTCAAACACGCGTCCGTCTTTGAATTCCAATACGTCCAGACTCTCCTTTTCGGGGCTGGCGTAAAGCTCCTGCACCCGTTGCAGAAATTCTTCGGGGTTTTTGAGCTGGCTTAAAACGTAGGAAAGCGCCGCGTCATCGTCCCTCGAATCGAGGATTTTTTGAGGCATCTGCCACAATGAAACAAACCGTTCATTGAACGAAACAATCCGGCCGGCCGTGTCCACCACCAGAATGCCGTCGGCGGTTGAATTGAAGGTGGATTGTAACAGCGAGATGCTGCGCTGCAGCTCCCGCTCCACGAGTTTGCGGTCGGTAATGTCGCGAAAATACCAGATGCGACCGTAAAATTTTCCGTTTTTGCCTCTGACGGGTGACGAGTACCGGTCCAAGACCGTTCCGTCAATCAGTTCAACCTCGTCGCGCGAAACCTCGTCCGGATGGGAATTGAGATGGGCGACCTTTTCGGCAAACTGCTTGGGGTTCTTCGTGCAGTTGATGACAAACTGGAGCCGTGCGGTACTGTCCTTCTCCTCGGAAATGTGCCGGGGGAACTTCCATAGTTCGTCCAGCCGCCGGTTTTGAAGAATGACCTTTCCCTGATTGTCCACCACCAACACTCCGTCGGGCGCGGAATCCACCTTGGCTTCGAGAAAAGTCGTTTTCCAGAGCAATTCCTCCTCGGTTCGTTTGCGCTCGGTGATATCGAGCAGGAAACCCTGCCAGAGGGTGCTGCCATCCGGCTCACGCACCGGGGAGGAACATCCTTCAACCCAGATCAGGCCCCTCTGTGGATGGTTGACCCGGAATTCCTCCCGCCACAGTGACATGGTTTGGGCCGACTTTTCGACCGATGCTTTCAAGCGGGGAAGATCGTCCGGGTGGGTGCGATTTACCGCCGGGGTGGCATCCTGGACGAGATCTTCAGGTTTGAGTCCGTAAATATTTTCTATTCCCGGATTGGCATAGGGAAAACAAGTGGTTCCGTCCGGGCGGAGGCGATAGGCGTGGATGACTCCCGGCGTCGTGGCGGCCAGTTTGGAAAGCTGTTCCTCCAGCTTGAGCCGTTCCGAGTAGGTATCGTTGACCGCTTCAACGAATCCGCGCCATTCCGGGGGAATGGCGAAGTTTTCGCCAAAATGCTGTCGGAGCTGGCGCTCCAGTAAACGATGCACCTGTTCCATGCGGTTCCCCGTGCATTTGGAATGCCAGAAATGGGATTTGGCTTAAAACTTTTATATCTGATTTGCAACGGGTTACGCGTGCGCCCGGATTAAACAACTTTTGTTGTTTTCCGGCTCCGAATAAGGATTTCTGGCCCTCAGCCGGCCTTGCCAGCCAGCTTTCAAAACGCTTATGCAAGCGCCAGAATCAGAACCCGCTCAGCCGAGCCGCTTGCGTAAACCGTCGAGCTGTTCGCTCAACGCCTTGGGCAGCGTGCCGTCGAACTTCGCGTAATTTACGGCCACGTCCTCGACCTCCGCTTTCCAGCCGGCGGTGTCCACGGCGAGCAATTGCGGGAGATCGTCGGCCGGCAGATTCAACCCCGAAACGTCAATGGCCTCCAACGTGGGCAGATTTCCAATCGGCGTCTTCTGCGCCCGGCCGGTACCTTCGACCCGTTCGCAAATCCACTTGAGCACGCGGCTGTTCTCGCCGTAACCGGGCCAGAGCCATCGGCCGTTCGCGTCCTTGCGAAACCAGTTCACAAAATAGACCTTGGGCAGTTTGGCCCGGTCGGTCCGTTGCGCAAAGGAAAGCCAATGGGCAAAGTAATCGCCCATGTTGTAGCCGCAGAACGGCAGCATGGCGAAGGGATCGCGCCGCATCACGCCGGCCTGGCCGAGCGCCGCCGCGGTGGTTTCCGAACCGCAGGCCGAACCCATGAACACCCCGTGCTCCCAGTCAAAGGCCTCGTTCACCAGCGGAATCGTGTGCGGCCGGCGTCCGCCAAACAAAATCGCCGAGAGCGGCACGCCTTCGGGATTCTGCCAGTCGGGGTCGATCACGGGACATTGTGACGCGGGCGCGGTGAAGCGTGAATTCGGGTGGGCGCCTTTCTTTCCATTATCGGGCGTCCATTCGTTGCCCTGCCAGTCAATCCCTTTGGCCGGCGCAGGCACGCCCATGTCCTCCCACCAGACATCGTTGTCCGGGGTCAGCACGACGTTGGTAAAAATCGTATTTTTGGCGCAGGCCGCCAGCGCGTGGGGATTGGATTTGGCGGACGTGCCCGGGGCGACCCCAAAAAAACCGGTCTCCGGGTTCATGGCATAAAGCCGTCCGTCCTTGCCGACGCGAATCCAGGCGATGTCGTCGCCCAGCGTGGTGACTTTCCAGCCCGGCACGGTCGGCTGCATCATCGCCAGATTCGTTTTTCCGCACGCGCTCGGAAACGCCGCGGAAATGTAATACTTTTTGCCCTGGGGCGAAGTCAGGCAAAGGATGAGCATGTGTTCGGCCATCCAGCCTTCCTTTTTCGCCACGGTTGAGGCGATGCGCAACGCGAGGCATTTTTTGCCCAGCAATGCGTTGCCGCCATAACCGGAACCGTACGACCAGATCGAAGGTTCCTCGGGGAAATGAACGATGTACTTGTTTTTCGGGTCGCCTTCACAAGGCCAGGAAACGTCTTTCTGGCCGGGGGACAGCGGCGCGCCCACCGAATGCAGGCAGGGAATGAACGTGCCGTTCGCGCCCAGTTTGTCCAACACGGTCTGGCCCATGCGCGTCATGATGCGCATGTTGACCACCACGTAGGGCGAATCGGTGATTTCGACGCCGATTTTGCAAATGGGTGAATCGAGCGGCCCCATCGCAAAGGGAATCACATACATCGTCCGGCCTTGCATACAGCCATTGAACATGCCGAGGAGCTTTTGTTTCATCTCGGCGGGGTCGGCCCAGTTGTTCGTCGGCCCGGCTTCATTCTTCGTCCGGGAACAGATGAACGTCCGGTCTTCCACGCGCGCCACGTCGCTCGGATGTGAGCGCGCCAGGTACGAGCCGGGGCGTTTCTTTTCGTTCAGTTTGACGAACGTGCCGCTCTTGACCATCAGGTCGCACAACATCTGATTCTCCACCTCCGAACCGTCGCACCAATGGACGCGGTCCGGCCGGCAGAGGTCGGCCGTTTGCCGGACCCAATTGAGAATGTTTTGATTGGCAGTCTGTGGTTTGTCGTATGCTTTGCTCATTGTTATATCGGTGTCTGCTTCAAGCCAAGGATGTGCGCATAAACTGCCAGAGGGGCGTGGATTTGAACAGTCGAAATTCAAATTTTTATGCGTCCCTTTTGCGTCGCGCCGCATTCATGGGTATGCTACAGAAGAATTGGCCATGAATTTGCCTGCCGCCAGACGCGTTGACCAGCCCGAGGCCGACCCCTGCCTCGCGCGCTCCGTTGTCGCCACGCTGGCCGAGGAGCCGACGCTGGAAGCGGTGACCATTGACCGGGCGCACCGGAAGATTTCCGTGGCCACGCTGGGTCGCGCCGACGTGGCCAAACTGACGGAACGCATCACCACCCGGTTTCAGGCCGCCCAGGTCGCGGATTCCGGCCACCCCTGCTCGCTGTTGAGCGGCGCGGGCGATTGTTTCAGTTGCGATACGCCCTTGTCCGAGGCTGAACGGAAAAACATCACGATCCAAAACAACGGCGCGACCACGACCATTGCCCGCATCACGTGTCCGACCGCGCCGACATTCTGGCGCTGGCGGGATATGCCGTTTCCCAAGGTGGTTCCGCGCGATGTCGAATTTCTCGAACATGTCGGGGAAATTGACGAGTGGAAAACCCAGCTCCTGGCTGCGATCCTGTGCGGCGTTTTCGGGTTGGCTGGTTTTTTCCTGGGCCGCTTTGGCGCCCCTGTGCCGGGGATTGTCAGCTTTGTTGCAGCTTACCTGGCGGGCGGTTTTTATCCGGCGGAGGAAGTCTGGGAACGGCTGCGGAAGCGCACCATTGACGTGCATTTCCTCATGCTTGCCGTGGCCGTCGGCGCCGCCTCCATCGGCGCGTGGGCGGAAGGCGCGACGTTGCTGTTTCTGTTCTCACTCTCGGGAGCGCTCGAACATTACGCGCTCGGCCGCACCCAGAAGGAAATCCAGTCGCTCTTTCGCGACACGCCCAAAGTTGCCACCGTGCTGGACGCCCAGGGAAAGGAACGCGAGGTCAAGGTCGAACAACTCCAGAAGGGGATGCGCCTGCTCATCAAGCCCGGCGCGCAATTTCCCGTGGACGGCGAAATTGCCCGGGGCAGCACCGCAGCGGATGAATCGAATCTCACCGGCGAAGCCACGCCCGTCGAAAAAACAATCGGCGACACTGCGTTGGCCGGTACCATCAACCTGTGGGGCGCGGTCGAAGTGGTCGTCACGCGGCCCGCCGCCGAAAGCGCGCTGCAGAAAATCATCACGCTCATCAAGGAGGCACAGCAACGGAAGGCGCCCGCCCAGCAATTCACCGATCAATTCAGCTCGGTTTATACCTATCTCGTCATCGGCCTGTCGTTTGCGATGTTTTTTGTCTGGTGGCTCGGTTTCCATCTGGCGCCGTTTTCCGTGGCCCCGGGGGTGGCCGAAGAACACAGCGCCTTTTATCGGGCCATGACGCTGCTCGTGGTCTCATCACCGTGCGCGTTGGTGCTTTCGATTCCGTCGGCGGTGCTCGCCGCCATCGCCTGGGGCGCGCGGCACGGCATTCTGTTCCGCGGCGGCGCAGCGGTGGAAAAGCTGGCCGAAGTGAATATTGTGGCCCTCGACAAGACCGGCACGCTCACCACCGGCGAATTACGCGTCGAAAAAATCGAAAGCTTCCCGCCCGGCCGCGAAGCGGAAATTGCCCGGCTGGCGTTTTCGCTGGAACGGCTTTCGACGCATCCGCTCGCCCGCGCCATCTCCCGCTACGGCAAGCAACAGAACCTGCAACCGATTGAATTCGAGCATTTTGAGTCGGTGACGGGGCAGGGCCTGCGCGCGAACCGGGGCGGCAATATTTGTTCGCTCGGCGGGCGCGATTGGATTGTGGAAGGCCGTCACGCGGAGGCAATGACGCAGGCGCCGGCCACCGACGCCGGATTTTCCGAGGTGTGGGTCGAAGAGAACGATTTGTTGGGCCGCGTTATTTTGCGCGACGACATTCGTCCGCAATCCGCCGCCGTCATTCAGGAACTGCGGGATGAAGGTTTGCGGACGGTGGTTTTGACCGGTGACCGCCGGGCGGCGGCGGAACACTTGCGCGCGAAACTGAACCTTGACGACGTGCGCGCGGAACTGAAACCGGACCAAAAGGTCGAGGCGGTTCGCGCGTTGAGTGAATCCGACCGCCGCGTGGCGATGATCGGCGACGGCGTGAACGACGCGCCGAGCCTGGCCGCCGCGCACATTGGCGTGGCGATGGGTGCCCGGGGCGCCGACGCGGCGCTGGAACAGGCGGACGTGGTATTGATGAACGACCGCCTGGAAAATTTCCTCGCCGCGTTTCGCCTGAGCCAGCGGGCGCGGCGCATCATCCGGCAGAATCTGTTCATTTCGCTCGGCACGGTGATGGTGCTGGTGTCGTTCGCCATGTTCGGCAAAATTCCGCTGCCGGTCGGGGTGGTCGGTCACGAAGGCAGCACGGTGGTGGTGGTGATGAACAGTTTGCGATTGTTGTTTGGCGCGGCATCGGCGAATAAAAAGGCATGAACGCACGCGAATTCGTTTCCCAATTTGACCATCTGATCAAAAAGGGCAGGACGCTGCGTCCTCGAAAAATTCCCAAACGGACGCGGCCCTGGACCCCGTCCAAGGCGTCCAAGGCCTTGATTTTTTCACCGCACCCGGACGACGAATGCATCGTTGGCGGGCTGGCGCTGCGATTGTTGCGCGAGGCGAAGTGGAACGTCGTCAATGTGGCCGTCACGCTTGGCAGTAAAAAGGACCGGCAGCCGGCGCGACGGCGTGAATTGCAAAACTCCTGCGCATCGTTGGGCTTTGATTTAATGGTGCCAAGGGAACAAGGTCTGGAACAGATCACTCTTAAATCATGCAGGCAAAACCGGGCACGGTGGAAATCGGCGGTCAAAATTATCGCCGGGATTCTGGCGGGGCAGCGTCCGCATGTGATTTTTGTTCCGCATGAGCACGACGGCCATCCGGTGCACGTCGGCACGCATTTTCTGGTTATGGCCGCGCTCAAAATGTTGCCGGCCGGCTTCACGTGCCACGTGGTCGAGACGGAATTTTGGGGCCCGATGACGGACCCCAATTTGCTCGTCGAACTGAGTGTCGCGGACGTGGCTGATCAAGTCGCGGCGCTGACGTGTCACACCGGTGAAGTGCGGCGCAATCCGTATCATGCCCGGCTGCCGGCGTGGATGGTGGACAATGTGCGGCGGGGCGCGGAACTGGTCGGCGGGCAGGGCGGGGCGTCACCGGATTTCGCGTTTGGCACGATTTACCGGCTGCGAAAATGGTCGCGCAGCCGGTTGACCGAAGTTCGGCGCGGGCAACGGTTTTTGCCGTGCCGAGCGAACGCCGGGAAACTTTTTGAATGACGATGACGACCTCTCTGCCAAATGGGCGTAGCGGCTTTCAGCAGAAAGCCGCACTTTATGTTTTTGGAGTTTGCGGCGCTCTACCGAGGCGCCGCTACGTCGGCAGCAGGCTTTGTAGAGGTCTCAAAACAACTCAGGCGGCGCGAACATTTGGCGATCCGGCCTGTCTGATGGATTGAATGAAAACAAGATTAATCTGGATTTTGGGAGTGTTGGTCGTGATTTTTGTTGCGTTGCAATTCACGAACCCGTCGCGCACGAACCCGCCGGTGGTTCATGATTTCCTGGCCGCCGAAACGCCGCCGCCGCCCATCGCCGCCCTGTTTCGCGGGGCCTGTTACGATTGTCATTCCTACGAAACCCAATGGCCGTGGTACAGTCACATTGCGCCGGTGTCCTGGTTGATTGCGAACGATGTTCAGGGCGGGCGCCGGCATTTGAATTTTTCCAACTGGCCGGTGGATGACCCGGAGCGCGCTGCCAAACGGCTGGAGAACGCCAGTGAAGAACTGGGTTATAAGGAAATGCCGCCGGCCAAATACCAGGCGATCCACCCGGCGTCCCGGCTCACCACCGACCAGCGCCAGCAATTGATTCAATGGCTCGATTCGGAGGCCAAACGCTTGAAAACCGTCGCCACTTCGGGAAAATAGCTGATGCTTCATAACGAATTGGTTCCGGCCCGGGAGAAAAGTTCCCGGCGGCTGATGGTAATGCTGCACGGCCTGGGCGACAGCATCGAGGGGTATCGATGGCTGCCGGAGGCGATGAGCCTGCCGTGGCTGAATTATCTGCTGGTCAACGCCCCGGACGACTACTACGGCGGTTATGCGTGGTTCGATTTGAACAACCTGCCGCCCGGTGTGCAGCGCAGCCGGAAATTGCTGTTTGAGTTGCTCGACGATTTGCAAACGCGCGGGTTTACGGCGGAACAAACGACCCTCGGCGGCTTTTCGCAGGGTTGTTTAATGGCGATCGACGTCGGTTTGCGTTATCCCCATCGGTTGGCCGGCATTGTCGGTATCAGCGGCTGGGTATACGAGCCGGAGAGATTATTATCCGAACTTCCACCGGTGGGCCGGCAACAACGGCTGCTCATGACCCATGGCACCGGCGATCCCCTGGTGCCGATCGCCGGTGTTCGCACGCAAATCCCGCTGCTCAAGGCCGCCGGCATCAACGTGGAATGGCGCGAATTCAACAAGCCGCACACGATGATCGAGGGGGAAATCACCGTGGTTCGCGATTTCGTGCGCGCCGGATATGAGGGGAAGTTGGAAGGCTGAAGGCAGAAGGGCGAATGAGAGAATTTCCAGTGTGATGTCACAGAAACGCTCCAGCTACCAACGAAATGTGGACCTCTTACCCGGTCCCGCTTTGCGCGGACCCACCCTCTCCCCGCCCTGCGGGGAGAGGGCAGGGCGAGGGGCGCCTATATCATTTTTCAATTCTTCGTTCGTATCACACTTTGACCTCGCGGTGGGCGCCGGGAATCCAGATTTGTTCCGGGCGCGGGGTCCCGGCGGTTTCCCAATCCATGGCCCGGTTTACAATGGTTCGCATCTGGGTGAACCACCAGTTGGCGCGGGTGCGCCGGTCCCGCGTTGCGGGATGACCGCTCCCGTTCAGTTGTAATTTATTGCCGCTGATGCCGAGTTCGAGTTGTTCGTTGTTCATATTTTGCCTTTCATTTTGATGGCATCCTAGCGGAGGGGGTTGGACAAAGGCTGTCCAAGCGAACAGAAAAGCGGGATTGTAGACTTCACAAACCCAAGGAAAATGAAGAAAACCTTCAAAAATTGGGCTGAAATCACTTCTTCGGCATCTCGACTGTATTAATAGGGTCGAAGCTGTCTGAAAACAGGCGTAGCGGCTTTCGGCAGAAAGCCGCCGTCATCAATCTTTGGGGTTTGCGGCGCTCCACCGAGACGCCGCTACAGTGTATTTAGACTACGGCTTTTTGAGGATCTTCCCGAACTCGCCTTCGATGGGTTCAATTTCGATCCGCCCGCTCTCGTGGGCAACGTGTGTCTTGGCTTTCTTTTCCACCACCTTGGGCGCGCTGGTGGTCAGGACTGGCAAGGTGGCAGCAGCCGGGAGCGATTCAGTCGGTTCGCTGTCCGGCGGTTCCGCGTTCTGGCCGGGGATGAAGAAGTTCGTCCGCGTCTCCAGCCATTTGGCGTAACGCTGAAAGGTCCACATGCCGTGATCGGCGCCGGTTTCGATGGCCGTAATGACTTTGAAAAATTCGCGGGTGCGGATGAAATTTTTCACGGCGTGCGTGGCCATCAGGATTTCGCATTCGGGGACGGCGATGTTCAAATCCTGCCGGAAACGGAGCCGCTGGGAGACCACCGCGACCAGGCAGTCGGACAGTTGCGCGCAGACGGCGCTTTGAATTTCCGCCGGGAAAGCCGAGGCCACGCGTTGGATTGCCTCGGCGCAGCTTGAGGAATGCACCGTGGCCAGGACGAGATGTCCGGTCTCCGACGCGCTCAAGGTGAGGCGCATGGTTTCCGGGTCGCGCATTTCGCCGACCATCAGCACGTCCGGGTCCTCGCGCAAGGCGTCCAGCAGGGCCTGCTCAAAACTCGGTGTGTCGCGTCCGACCTCGCGCTGGCGGATGTACGCGCGGCGCGGGCGAAAAGTGTATTCGATGGGGCTTTCCACCGTGACGATGTGCCGGGTATCGGTGAGATTGATTTCCTGGATCAAGGCGGCCAGGGTCGAGGATTTGCCGCTGCCGGTGGGACCACAAATCAGAATCAGGCCGTGGGTGTTCTTGACCAGTTTTTTCAGGTCCGGATGCAGGTTGAGCTTTTCCACCGTGGCCTGGAAGGAACTGAGCAAGCGGATGGCGAGGCCGACACCGCGCGAGGTTTGCAATACGTTGATCCGGCAACGGACGCCGCGGATCGTTTTGGACAGGTCATACGAACGCCGCTCCAGGAAAACCGGCCACTGGCTTTCGCCGATGAGTGCCCGCGCCGCCTCGAGCAGCGCTTTCGGCGCAATCGGTTCGCCGGCTACGCGCAAGGCGCCGCGCACACGCAACGCCGCCGGCATCCCGGCTTCCAGGTGCAGATCACTGGCGCCATTGGCCGCCGCCGATTCAATCAATGATTCCAATTCCATGTGATTTCAGCCTGTGTAAAGCAACACTCGGGCCATCGAAAAGTTCCAGGATTAAACCAGGGAATTTTTCCAGTCGATCACGGCGGTCTTGATCGCCGCCGCGCAATTCGCCCGCGGTTTCACAAAGCGGGGTGTGAACCAGGGGAACGTGCCAATCAAATCGGAAGTCACCAGAATCTGTCCGTCGCAATCCGGGCCACTGCCGATGCCGATGGTTGGAATCGGAAGGGTTTGGGTCAATTCCCGGGCCACGGGCGGCGTCACCAGTTCCAGAACAATCGCGAACGCGCCTGCCTCCGCCAGGGCTTTTGCGTCCTCCAGCAGCGCCTCGTGTTCCGGTTCCTTTTTGCCTTTGACATGATAACCGCCTTCCTCGACCACGTGCTGCGGCAACATGCCCAGATGTCCGCAAAAGGGAATGCCGGCGGCAATGATCGCACGCACCTGCCCGATGATTCCGCGTCCGCCTTCCGCCTTCACAAATTCCGCGCCGGCAGCAGCGAGGCGTTTCGCGTTTGTGACCGCATCGGCCGGTGTTTCGTAACTGCGATACGGCATGTCCGCGCCCAGCAGCGCGCGCGGTTTGGCGCGCGCGGCGGCCCGCGTGTGGTGCTCCATGTCCGACATCGTCACATGGGTGGTGTCGGGATAGCCCAGCACGACCATGCCCAGCGAGTCGCCCACGTGAATGAAGGGGATGCCCGCCTCATCGAGCAATTTGGTCATGGGAAAATCGTAGGCCGTCAACGCGGCAATTTTCTCGCCGCGGGTCTTCATCGCGCCAATCGTTTCGACGGTGATTTTTGTTTGGCTCATTTTATTTTCATGAAGCAAAGAATTTGCACGGATTAAAATTCCCCTCACCCGGCCTCCGGCCACCCTCTCCCCGCCCGGCGGGGAGAGGGAAGGGGCGAGGGGTCCGCTATTTCTTATATTCAAACCGCATCATTGATTCATCCGCGATCAAAACTTTTGAGCAATTCTTCCGGTGATGTCGTGGCGGTGCCGACCTTGCCGACGACAATGCCGGCTGCGTGATTCGAAAGCACCGCTGCCTCCAGTGACGAGGCGCCCGCGGCAATCCCCAGCGTGAAGGTGGCGATGACCGTATCGCCCGCGCCCGAGACGTCGAATATTTCCTGTGCCACCGTTGGGATATGGAACGGCTTTTGATTACGCCGGCAGAGCAACATGCCCAATTCCCCGAGCGTGATGAGCAGCACCGCGGGACGGAGCTCGTTGAGCAAACGTTCGGCGGCGAGCATGAGATTTTTATCGGCGAGCGGATTCGGGCAGCGCGTTTCATCCGGCAGGTTCGCCAGTTCGAAGGCTTCCTTGCGATTGGGCGTGATGAGTGAAAGGCCGGTCAGGTTCAAGCGGTGGACCGGCTTGGGGTCGACGCTCAACCAGATGCCGCGCGCGCGGCAAAGCGATTTGATTTCGTTGAGCAGCGGCTGGGTGATGACGCCTTTGCCGTAATCGCCGACAATCACGGCGTCGGTTTTCGGGAGTTGCGATTTGATTTCCGCCAGCAACCGGCCGGTCAGGCGCGCATCCAGGCCGTCGCGCGTTTCACGGTCGATGCGAACGACCTGTTGCTGGTGCGCGACGATGCGGGTCTTGACACTCGTATGGCGCGCGGCGTTGGCCAGCAGGCCGTCGCAACTGATTTTTTGACCGCAAAGCAATTCCTTCAAGCGGCGGCCGTTTTCGTCCTGGCCGATCATGCCGAACAGCTCCGTGGGGACATCGAGTGCGGCGAGGTTGCGGGCGACGTTCGCCGCGCCGCCGGGCATGAAGCTTTCCCGCTCGAATTCCACGACGGGCACCGGCGCTTCCGGTGAGATGCGCGACACGCCGCCCCAGATGAAGTGGTCGAGCATCACGTCGCCGATCACCAGGACGCGGGCCTGGCGCGCGGCGGCCAGCAGTTTCCGGACACGTTCAACCGATATCGTCGTGTGATTCACAGCCATCTTTTAACCCGTATTGGCCGGTGAGGGAAACAAAGAATTGAAAGCCGGCGGGCGGAAAAAACCTCCACGCTGAAAGCAAGCACCGTTGTGCGGAGGCGCAAACGGACTTCAACCGGATCTAGAAACTCCAGGTAAAGTTGACGGAGACGGAGTGGGTGTAAAAACCTTTTTCCTTGAACTGGTAACTCGTCGGGGGTTGGACCCCGACGGTGAGAGTGGAGCTCCAGCTCGGGTCCGTCGTGCCAAGAAATTGATAGGCGATGCCCAGGGACGCATTTTTGGCCAGTTGATATTTCAAACCCACCTCCGCCTGATAAGCGAACACAAAGTCGGAATTGATAAAGCTCGTGGCCGCCCGGCTGTACGAAAGAATGGAGACGGACCCGCCTGCGCCAAGCGCAGCATAAGGAACCAAATCACCCTTGAGGGGCACCTTGTAAACGATATTCACCAGGAGGGGAATGGTGTAGGTGTCAAAACTCACATTTTGCGGGTAGGGCTGGTTCAAGGAAACACCCCCGACTGAATCCATGGAATTCCAAATCACGCCCGTATCAAATTCCGCCGCCCACGACTTGTTGATGTTGTAGCCCGCGGCAAGGTTGCCCCGCATGCCGAGGTCAAACTTTGCACTGGCGCTTGAGCTCAGGTTGGTAATCACATTTACCTGTGATTGATCCAGGGTCGTGTTCTGTTGGTACGAACCGCCAAAATCAAGATGGGTATAGAGATGTTGTGTCCAATCATCCGAATCTGGCGTCTGATATCGTGGGGGCGGGGCCGGCGTCCAATTTTGTACAGGTGGCGTCTGGTTCTGGGGAACTTGCGGTTGAACCTGCGGTTGAGCGGTCTGAGGTGGCGGCAGCGGGGTGGCCGGACTTTGCGTCTGGCTTGGACTTTGCGTCTGGCTTTGAGATTTGTTTGACCATTCGTCCGGGTTCTTGGTCCAATCCTGTGCGAATCCAGCCACACTGGATATGACGAGAACGGCACCGGCAATGGCAATTGAACGAACGTCCATTTTCATTGCGCAACCAATAGCAACTCTAATGCCACGGCCTCTTTCTGCGAATCTTTCTGGGAGCCGAATACCCGCAAAGCGATTTAGGAATCCGGATTGGTTCCGCTGACGAAGAGAGCTTCAGAAGAATTTCCAGAGCGGCCCGGGAACAGGGCGCCCTGGTTTGTTTCGTGAAAGATCGCGCCGGTGCCTAAAATTTGATTCAACTGTCCCGGAAAATTTCCCGTCGGGCGCGGACGTATTTTCAATTAATCCAAAAACGCCGTCAACGGACTCGTCGCGCTGGCGGTTTCCTGTTGCGCTCCAAGACCGGTTTCGTAAGCGGCCCGTCCGGCCTCCACCGCGGTCTTGAAGGCGACCGCCATGCGGTTGGGATCACTCGAAACGGCGATGGCGGTATTGATGAGCACGGCGTCCGCGCCCAGCTCCATCGCTTCCGCGGCATGGCTCGGCGCGCCCAGACCGGCATCCACGACCACCGGCACGGTGGCCTGCTCGATGATGATGCGGATCTGGTCGCGCGTCTGGATGCCCCGGTTCGAGCCGATGGGCGAACCGAGCGGCATCACAGTCGCACAACCGGCGTCTTGCAACCGTTTGGCCAGCACCGGGTCGGCATTGATGTAAGGCAGGACGATAAACCCTTCCTTCACCAGAATCTCCGCGGCTTTGAAGGTTTCCACCGGATCGGGGAGGAGATAGCGCGGGTCGGGGTGGATTTCGAGTTTGACCCATTTCGGCAGGCCGGCGGCGGCGGCGAGGCGCGCGAGCCGGACGGCTTCATCGGCGTTCATCGCGCCGCTGGTGTTGGGCAGCAGCAGGAATTTTTTCGGGTCGATGAATTCCAGAATGTTCGCGAACGGATCACGCCGGCCGCTCAGATCGGCCCGGCGCAGGGCGACAGTGACCAATTCCGTGCCGCTGGCCTCGAGCGCGTCGCGCATGGCTTCGGGCGAGGAAAATTTTCCCGTGCCCAGAATCAGGCGCGATCGGAATTCACGTCCGGCGATGGTCAATGGCTGGTTCATTGATGATTTACGATTGGCGATT
>Ga0070731_10001283_pt1 | contig 26603 bp, 26 predicted proteins | sample Coa_R1_2_FD_66448 | JGI IMG/M metagenome (GOLD analysis project Ga0070731, IMG submission 66448) | Surface soil microbial communities from Centralia Pennsylvania, which are recovering from an underground coalmine fire - Coalmine... | ecosystem: Environmental > Terrestrial > Soil > Unclassified ... | reverse complement strand
CCCCGCTGGTCCCTCTCAGCGTGCCGCGGCCAAGCGTGCCGGTCAAGGGCCGCACGCAAAATGCTCGCACCCTGGAGGGGTTGTGCTACCAAGTTTCAGGCGTTGCATTTGATTCGTTTTGGCAGCGTGCTCGCGAGAGCAAAGCCGCATATCGGCGGTGCCCTGTTCAATCTGTGTAACGAGGTTTGAGATGATCCGCCGCGATTGGCGGACCAGCGGGGGTGGATTGGGGGAGGTTTGCCATGGGCCAAGTGCATCAGCTGCAGAATCCGCAGCCTTCGTTCGGTCTGCAGGCGGCGGGGCGTCTGATGACCGAAATATTCCCCTCCTGGGTGCAGGACTTGACGCTGCTAGTTGAAAGCGTCGAGCCGGTTCGTCCGCCCGGCGCACCGCCGGATTGGCAACCCGGCGCCACCGTGCGGCTGCCGTTCTCCAAAAAGATCTGCTCCGACGGCGCGGCGGTTTGCAGCCAGGCGCTCATGGCGCTCGCCGATACCGCCATGGTCATCGCCTGTTCGGCCGCGTGGAGCGGCTACCGGCCGATGAGCACGATCGACCAGACCACGCATTTTTTGCGGCCGGTGAATTTCGACGTCGTTGCCGACGCCCGCGTCGTGCGCATTGGCCGCAACACGAGCTTCGGCCGCGTCATGCTGTTGAATGCCGCCGACAGGCGGCCGGTCGGCATGGTGGCCAGCGCCTACTCGATGCTGTGAATTGGCCGCGTATCGCAGCCGCGCAAGCCCACTACAGCCGCCTTGGTTCCGTCGCCCGCGACTGGACCGCTCGTTCGCGCGCGATCTTTTCCGAAAACCGGTTCCACTGTTCGGCATCATGCTCTAAGCTTGCGCCCGCTCTATCGGGGGAGGCTAGGCGATGTACCGGAAGCTTTTCATGGCGTTTGCCGTCGCCGCGGCCGGCGCCCTCGCCAGTAGCGGCGTTGCAACCCACGCGATGGCGTGGGGAGCGGAGTTTAGTGGCCCCGGTCCCCGGGTCACCGGCAATAATACCGGCGGTATCTTTCCCTACCACCCGGCCGATCAAGCCATCTACCGGCACATCGCCGAGACGTTTTGCGCACGCTACGGTCGGCTGGGCAAGATCACCAGCATCCATCCCATCTATGGCGATTACGTCAGCTTCGTCTGCTACGATCGCCCGGGCCGAATTCATTAAGTCACCGCCAATCGCCGAGCACCGTCTGGACCAGGGCTAGCGCCGCCACCGCCGCAGTGTCGGCGCGCAGGATGCGTGGGCCGAGCGAAAGCCGCACCACATTGGGCTGCTTCACGAGCGCCGCCCGCTCGTCCGCGGCAAAGCCGCCTTCGGGCCCGACCAGGACCGCAAGCGGCGAGCGGGGCTGCGCCCTGGCCAAAGCGGTGGCCGGATTGGCCGTCTCGGCGTCTTCATCGCAAAACACGAGGCAACGCGCCGGATCGCGGTCGGCGATGTAGCGGCTGAGCGCAATCGGCGGGGCGACGTTCGGCAGGGCAAGAACGCCGCATTGCTCCGCCGCCTCGACGGCATTGGCCCGCATGCGATCGAGATTGACCCGGGTCACCTGGCCGTGGCGGGTGAGTACGGGTTGCAGCTGCGACACCCCCATTTCGACCGCCTTCTGCACCATGTAATCGAGCCGCGCCGCCTTCAGCGGCGCGAACAGATAGTGCAGGTCGGCCGCCGTGGACTGTTGCCGCGTTTTGGCGCCGATCAATAGCGTCGCCGCGCGCTTTTCTCCCCCGAGCGTCGCGCTCCATTCGCCATCCCGGCCATTGAAGACCAGAACCCGATCGCCGGCCTTTAGCCGCAGCACATGGTTGAGGTAGTGCGCCTGCGCCCGGTCAAGCGCCACTGCGGCGCCCGTTTCGAGCGGCAAGCTCACGAAAAGCCGGGGACTGCGGAAATCGTAGCCGGACATGGTCGGGCGAACTTGGTTAGAACAGGCTTGCGTCGCAAACTCTGGGGGAGCGGCCGCATGGACTTAGTAATTTGCCCTCGTTTAGCCCTTAAGTCGTGGTCGGCAAAGGATGCGAGCGGGGCGATCTGCCGCGTTGCCGCCGAATTCAGCTAGTCTTTAATCGCCGCAAGAATTCGGGCAGATCTGACGGAAACCAGGATTGGGCTTAAAGATGAACCGCGGCTTCGCCATAGCACTGTGTACGGCATCGGCGGCACTTGCGTTTGGTACGGGAATTCCTGCCGCGCGAGCGCAAATCGGCACAGCGCCGCAATGCATGAAGTTTCCGGCAATGAGCCAGGCCACGCAGGAGAAGGCGAACGCGGTGGCAGCGGCCATGAAGGCCAAGGCCGATCGTAAAGAGATCTGCCGGCTCATGACCGCCTTCGTCGCTTCCGAAGGCTTAGTCGTTAAATTCCTCGTCGATAACAAGACATGGTGCGGCGTTCCCGACCAGGCCGTCGCCGCCGCCAAGGCAAGTCATGAAAGATCGACCAAATTCCGCGACGCGGCCTGCAGCGAAGCTCCCCCGGGGCCAAAACCGCCGACGTTGAGCGACTCCATCAAAACCGAGCCGGTCGATTCGGCGACCAATACCAAGGCCGGCCGGTTCGGCACTTTCGACACGCTCACCGGCAATCCCTTGGGCAAATGAACCGGGCGGCCGGTTCGGTCGCCGACGCGACCGGCAATTGGGTCGATACAATCGCCCCCGCCTGGTCGCGCCCCTATCTGCGGCTCTCCCGGCTCGACCGCCCGATCGGCTCGTGGCTTTTGCTGTTGCCATGCTGGTGGTCGGCAGCGCTTGCGGCAGTCGCCGCGCATGCCAAAGCACCGAACCTCTGGCATCTCCTGCTGTTCTTGGTCGGCGCCTTTGCCATGCGCGGCGCCGGCTGCACCTGGAACGACATCGTCGACCGCGAGCTTGACGCAAGCATCGAGCGGACACGGTCGCGGCCTATTCCTTCCGGCCAGGTCAGCGCCGGACAAGCGGCGCTGTTTCTTGCCCTGCAAGCGCTTGCCGGCTTCGCGGTGCTGATCGCGTTCAACGGCTTCACCATCGGGCTTGGCATCGCCTCGCTCGCCATCGTCGTGGTCTATCCGTTCATGAAGCGGATCACCTATTGGCCGCAGATCGTGCTGGGCCTGGCCTTCTCGTGGGGCGCACTGATGGGCTGGGCCGGAGCGTTCGGCCGGCTCGATGTTCCGGCGCTCCTGCTCTATGCCGGATCGATTTCCTGGGTGATCGGCTACGACACGATTTACGCCCACCAGGATCGCGAGGACGACGCGCTCATCGGCATCAAATCGACCGCTTTATTGTTCGGGCCGCGCACCAAGCCGATGCTCGGCGTGTTCTACGGCGTCGCCGTCGTACTCATCGGCGTCGCCGGATTTTTGGCCGGCGCCCGCATGATTTTCGCGATCGGACTTGCCGCTTTCGCCGGGCACCTCGCCTGGCAGATTATCCGCCTCGACATTGCCGATCCGGACAATTGCCTTGTCGTGTTTAAATCGAATCGCGACGCCGGCCTCATCCTGTTCGCCGGCTTGGTTCTCGACGCGGCGCTGCCGCATCTCGCCTGACCAGGCGATCACGCAACCCTGGTTCGACCGGATTTGGCTTGTTGTCACCGGCCGACAAGCGCAAAATGCCTTTAGTAATCATAAGAACAACGGCAATTCCTTGAGGGAGCGATCGATGAGATCCACATTCGTTTTCGCTATGGCCGCGCTGGCCGCCGTGCTGTTCCAACTAGCCGCATCCACGGCGAACGCCGCCGGCCCATCGTCGGCCGCACTCACCGGCCAAGTCACCTCCGACTCCGAAGCGGCCAAAGCAAGCCCGATGGAGGGCGTCGTCGTCACCGCGCATAAGGACGGCTCGATCGTCTCGGTCAGCGTCACCACCGATCAGACCGGCCACTACGCCTTCCCGGAGGACCGGCTGGAGCCGGGCCATTACACGCTCGCCATCCGCGCCGTGGGCTACGATCTCTCGGCGCCGGCCGCGGCCGAGATCGTCGCCGAAGATCCGGTGGTCGTGAACCTCAAGCTGGTCCCGACCAAAAATCTTCCCGGAGAGCTCACCAATGCCGAATGGATGCAGAGCATCCCCGGCAGCGAGGAGCAAAAAGCGTTTCTGCTCGACTGCACGAGCTGTCACACGATGGAACGCATCGTGCGCTCGACACATGACGTGAACGAGTGGATGCAGGTCATCTCGCGGATGAAGGGCTACGGCGCGGTGAGCCAGCCGATCAAGCCGCAGCCGATGCTGGATCGGTCGCGCGCGGGCACGCCGGAGCAATTCCGTGCGGCGGCCGAATATCTCGCCTCCATCAATCTCAGCGCGGTCGATCACTGGACCTATGCGCTCAAGACGCTGCCGCGGCCGACCGGAGCATCGACGCGCGCCATTGTCACCGAATACAGCCTGCCGCGGACGACCATCGAGCCGCACGACATCGTCCTCGATAAGGACGGCAATGTCTGGTACTCGGATTTCGGCGAGCTTTATATTTCGAAATTCGATCCGAAGACGCTCAAGCTCACCGAATATCCGCTTCAGGATTTCAAACCCGGCGCGCCGGTCGGCCAGCTCAGCCTCGCCTTCGACAAGGAAGGCGTGCTGTGGTTCGACATGATGTATCAGGGCGCGCTCGGCACCATCGATCCGAAGACCGGCGCCATCAAATATTATCCGCTGCCGCCGGAATGGAACGACAACCGCGTGCAGCTCAACTTCGTCGGCTTGCGCCACGACGTCGACGGCAAGGTCTGGACCAAGAGCGTCGGCACGCAGGACATTTTCCGTCTCGACCTCGCGACCGGCAAATGGGACAAATTCCATCCCACCGACGCGCTGCCGCCCGGTCATCATTACGGCATCTATCAGGTGATCTCGGATTCGCAGAACAATCTATGGCTCGCCGAATTCGAGGACGGTCACTTGGGCAAGATCAACGCCAAGACGGCACAGGTGACCTGGTTTGCGCCGCCGACGCCGCATGCCCGGCTGCGGCGGATGGAAATCGACAATGCCGATCGCATCACGGTCGCCGAATATCGCGGCAACAAGGTCGCGGTGTTCGATCCCAAGACCGACCAGTTCACCGAATATAACCTGCCGCCGGACACCTTCCCGTACCGCGCGGTGTTCGACAAAAACGGCGAATTGTGGGTGTCGACGATGTCGACCGACCGCGTCGTTCGCATCGACCCGAAGACCGGCAAGACCGAGCAATATCTGATGCCATCCGACACCAATATGCGCACGGTCGCCGTCGACAATCGCACCACGCCGGTGACGTTCTGGGTCGGATCGAACCACGACCACGCGCTAGTGAAAGTCGAGCCGCTGGAGTAAAGGCAGCAGCACTCGCAGGTCATTCGCCGCCGCGTCGACGAAACGGCAGGTGACCTCCGCGCGTCCACGCTGCGAGCTAAAGCACGCAGCTATGATTTCATTACCGGTTTCGGGGGCACAAGGTCGCAAATAGAGTGAGAAGCATGGAGTGTTTTTGATGCACCCGGCAGACATCGAGCCCGATCGTTGCTGATCCTTGCGATTGCCGAGACTTCAAATCCTTCTCTTGTTTGGATACGCTGGAGTCCGAACCTGCCCAACGGCGGGTGTGCAGCTTGGGCGGGTAATGGCGGACAAGCGTGTTTTCGATGTTCACGCCAATCCGGAGCAGGACGCGCGCGCGAGAAATGCGACGCTTCGCCTTTTGCGCGGACTTGCCGCTGCTTCGCTTCTCCTGCCTTTAGCGCTGTTCGTGTTTGCGAGCTGGGTCAGCTTGCATGACATGCAGGCACTCGCGGACGAACGGATTTCCCGTTCGCTTGACGTCATGGAAGAGCAGGCTCTCAAGGCCTTTCAGTCCATCACAGTGGCGATTGACGGTATTCAACGGTTGCTCGGCGATCGATCAGCGACGGAGATCACTGCCGACGAGCCGCAATTCCACGCCGCGCTCGTCACGATCAATGCGGCCCTGCCTGAGGTGCAATCCATATGGATTTTTGGGCCGGATGGGCGGCCGCAGGTCATCACGCGCGAGTCACCACCGCCGAAGCTATTTTATGGCGACCAGGATTATTTCACTGGGCCGCGTGACCGTCCCGATGTGCTCTACGTCGGACATATCCACGCGTCGGTCTCGGGGGGCCAGGCCTATTTCACGCTCGACCGCGCGCGGCGCGATGCGCAAGGCAATTTCGCGGGCGTGATCGAGATGTCGCTCCTGCCAAGCGACTTCAGCCGCTTTTACGGACAGCTGACGAGCAGCCCCGGCCTAGGTTTTGCCATGCTGCTGGAAGATGGAACCATTCTCGCGAGGTATCCGCCGTTGACAGAAAACGTGCGGTTGGACACGCAAAACGGATTCCGCGGGCAAATTGCGGCTAACTCGGCGGCCGGCTTTTACAACGTTCATTCACAGATCGATGGCACCGATCACCGCGTCGGTTTTCGGCGGTTGCGCGGTTTTCCCGTCTACGTGAGCGCCTTCATTCAGGTGCCGGCGATCTACAAGGAATGGGCAACCGGCATGGCCACGTATTTGATCTTTGGCATGCCGGCGACACTCCTGCTGTTTGTTTTAGTGCTGACAGTTTTGCGACGAACGCAGCGGCTGTATGACGAAACCGATCAGCGCCTAGCGGCCGAAAGCGCATTGCGGCAAGCGCAGCGGCTTGACGCGATCGGGCAACTGACCGGCGGGGTAGCCCACGATTTCAATAATCTACTCACGATCATTCTCGGCAATCTCGAAACGGCCAGGCGCCAACTCGGCCAATGGAGCGACGCCGCTCATGCCCAGCTGGTTCAGCGGATCGACAATGCCATGCACGGCGCCGCGCGAGCCGCGACGCTGACCAAGCGGCTCCTGGCCTTCGCGCGGCAGACGCCACTGAGTTCATCGGCGATTGACATCAATCGGTTCCTAACCGGCCTTTCGGAGTTTCTCCAGCGCGCGCTTGGCGAGCACATCGCGCTCGAGATCGTCGGAGCGGCAGGCTTGTGGGTCGCCGAGGCTGACCAGACCGAACTGGAGGCCGCGCTGATCAATCTCGCCGTCAACGCGCGCGATGCCATGCCGGACGGGGGCAAGCTGACAATCGAGACCAGCAACGCGTATCTCGATGATACCTATTGTCGTCAGCAAGGCGATCTCCAGCCCGGGCAATATGTGCTGATCGCAGTCTCCGACACCGGCGCGGGAATGCCGAAAGAGGTTATAGACCGCGCGTTCGAGCCGTTCTTCACGACCAAGCAGTCGGGCCAGGGAACGGGGCTAGGACTTAGTCAGGTGTATGGCTTCCTAAAGCAACTCGATGGCCACGTGAAAATTTACAGCGAGGTGGGGGAAGGCACGACAGTGAAGATGTACCTCCGCCGTCATTCTGGAGGGGTGACGGGCCCGGCCGAGGTGCCGACTGAGACCGCGCATGGCCGCAGCGGAGAATGCATTCTCGTCGTAGAGGACGATGCCGAAGTGCGCGGCTATGTCGTCGAGACGTTAACGGCGCTTGGTTACGAGGTCCTGGAGGCTAATGGCGCCGAACAGGCGTTACAGCTCATGCAGAAGCACAAAAGTGTAAGCCTCCTTCTGACCGACGTTGTCATGCCGGGTAAGAACGGTCGCAAGCTCGCGGAAGAGGCGCGCGGGCTAAGCCCCTTTCTAAAGGTGCTTTACATGACGGGATATTCACGCAACGCCATCGTGCACCAGGGGCGTCTCGATCCCGGCGTGGAATTGATCCAAAAGCCATTGACGACCGAACAGCTTGCCGCCGCTGTACGCAAGGTGCTCGACAAATCCTGAGGCTGATCTATTGCAGCGTCCGGCAGCTCCGCGTGGCGCATCGCGGCACGCCTGTACCGAGGAAACTCGACCGGCGCGAGGTCTTCGATCGCGCCGTTCGCGCCTGCCGCAGAACTAGCGTTCTGCGCCAATTCCCATGCCGCTACCGGCCCCAACGCGCGGGCCTGGGCCGCCGCGGTCGACGTCAGGAGTAGCAACCGGGCCGTAGAAGTTATGAGAACGCCGCGCCTGCCGGAACGGCACGGGCGCATAGTCGTAGTAGCCGTAGTAGCGTGCGCCATAAACACCCTGCGCGAGCGTCGGTGAGCTAGTGGCCAAGGTTGACACCGCCGTGCACGCGAGCAGCGCCGCCCCCGCAATCAGTTTCATCGCCATCGGTTCGATCTCCATTCAGAGTTTGCTCACATACCAACCGCTGAGCGCCCGACGCGTTCATTCGCACGCAAAATTTAGCGCGACTGGAACTCGGCTAATTCCGCGCGACGATCTCGCGCTCGCCGCGATGCACGAGCGGCGCATCGGAAAGCTTGCCGGGCCGGCGGCGCAGCAAGCGAGAGGGCCGGCGTCGCGCGACGGCCGAACGGCGGCGGCGGCGCCAGGTCGGCGCTTCGATACGAAGGGCGCCGAGCCGCGGAAACGGCTCGCGCAAACTGCCGTCACTTTTGGCAATCAAGAGCGGCAGTCCGAGCACGCGGCCCCAGGATTGCCATTCGGCGACGATGTCGTCGGTTTGCGGCGATGAGAACAGCGGCAGCGACAGCGCGGGATCTTGGTGTTCGAGCACCACCGCGATCGAAGTCGGCGCGGAATCTCCCTGAAAAATTCCGGCATCCCCGTAAAGCCGGATGGCCACGCCGCGAAAAGCGGCGACCGGCATGTTCAAGGCCATGCGCATGCCGCGCACGGAACGGCGCAGCACTACGCGCTCGCGGTGCAGGTCGACGATGCGCAGCCGCTCGTCGGCCGCCGCGTCGGCGGTCTCGAAACGCACGGGCAGAGAGAAGGGGTCGAGCCGCTGCGGGGATGCTCCCGCACGGCGGCCCGACCCGGCAGCGATCCTGCCGGCTTCCATTTGACGCCCCGAAAAGTTCGGCTCCCGCCGGGCTGTTGCCGCCCGGTTGTGGTCCCGACCATGCCACAGCGCAGTCGTCATCGGCTTAAAAAGGCTGGTTAAAGCCTCATGAGTTTTGCCGCGATGCATCGCATGATTGACGAGTCGTTGCCGCCGCCCGGAAAATTCGCGCTGTCGCCGGTTGAATCGCGCGCTTTGCGGGCACATCTTCGCCCTGCCCCACGCGGCTTGTTTTGGCCGCCGCGCCCGCATAAACCGATTGCCAACCGAAAATGTCCGACCTGCTCGATCAATCCGCTCTCACCGATCTCGCCACCCGTCTGGTGGCCGCCGCGCGGCGTGCCGGCGCCGATCAGGCCGATGCCGTCGCGCTGCGCTCGGTGTCGCTGTCGGTCGATGTGCGCGACGGCGCGGTCGAGGAATCGCAGCGCTCCGAAGACGACGATGTGGGGCTGCGCGTGCTGGTCGGCCTCCGGCAAGCGGCGATCTCGACCAATGATCTCAAAAGCGACGGCCTCGATGCGCTGGCCGAGCGTGCCGTCGCCATGGCCCGCGCGGCGCCGGAGGACAAATTCGCCGGCCTGGCCGATCCGGATTTGCTCGCCCGCGCTTTTCCCGATCTCGACCTCCTCGATCCCGATATGCCGCGTGTCGCCGTGCTGGAAGCCCGCGCGCACCAAGCGGAAGAAGCGGGCCTTCGCGTGTCCGGCGTCAGCAAATCCGGCGGCGCTTCGGCCTCGGCCGGCATCGGCGGCATGGTGCTGGTGACGAGCCACGGCTTTCGCGGCGCCACGCTTGGTTCGCGGCATTCGGTCTCGATGTCGGCGATCGCCGGGACCGGCACCGGCATGGAGCAGGACTACGATTTCTCCTCGACGCTGCATGCCGCCGACCTCGAACAACCCGACAAAGTCGGCCGCAGTGCCGGCGAGCGTGCGGTCGAGCGGCTCAATCCGCGTAAGGTCGCAACCCGCCGCGTGCCGGTCGTGTTCGACCAGCGCATTTCCAACTCGCTGGTCAATCACCTCGCCAGCGCCGCCAATGGCGCCGCGGTGGCGCGCAAGACCAGTTTTTTGCGCGAGAAACTCGGGTCGCGGATTTTCGCGCCCGGCATCGACATTATCGACGATCCGCGGCGCCGCCGCGGCCAGCGCTCGCGGACCTTCGACGCCGAAGGCGTCTCAACGCGCATGCTCAAACTGGTCGAGGACGGCGTCCTCAAATCCTGGCTGCTCGACTGCGCCACCGCGCGTGAGCTCGACATGGCGACCACCGGGCACGCGCAGCGCGGCGTTTCCTCGGTCCCCTCGCCCGGCCCGAGCAATCTTTATCTGGCGCCCGGAACCATGAGTCCCGACCAACTCATTGCCGACATTGAAGATGGCTTTTACGTCACCGATCTCATCGGCTCCGGCGCCAATATGGTGACCGGCGACTATAGCCGCGGCGCATCAGGCTTCTGGATCGAAAAAGGCCGGCGCACTTATCCGGTGAGCGAAGTGACCATCGCCGGACAACTCACTGACATGTTCGCAAGCCTCACGCCGGCAAACGATCTGACTTTCCGTTACGGCACGAACGCGCCGACGCTGCGCGTGGAGGGCTTGACCGTTGCCGGCCATTGAGGTCGACGACCTGGCGCAAATCTCGCAGCGGCTGGCGGCTGCCGTCCGCGAGGCCGGTGCGCTGGCGCGCTCAATGTTCGGCACGCCGTTGAAGAATTGGACCAAAGGACCGACAGCTTCGCCGGTCTGCGAGGCCGACATCGCGCTCGATAATGTATTGCGAGAGCGCCTCACCGCAGTCGATGCCGGTTTCGCGTGGCTGTCGGAGGAAAGTGTCGACGATCCCAAGCGTCTTGCCGCGCGATACGTTTGGATTGTCGACCCGATCGACGGCACGCGCGCCTATATCGCGGGCTTGCCGGACTGGGCCGTCTCGGCGGCTTTGGTGGCGGACGGACGGCCGATCGCGGCCTGCCTCTATGCTCCGATCGTCGATCAGTTTTTCACGGCCCGCGTCAATGCCGGCGCCACCTGCAACGAGCAGACGATCGAGGCAACAACAGGCGCGGAGCTGCGTGGCGCTCGGATCGCCGGGCCACGAAACCTGCTCGAACGGCTGACCGCAGTGGCGCCGCCGTTTACGGTGATGCCAAGGGTGCGGTCGCTGGCGCTCCGTCTCGCTCAGGTCGCGCTTGGCACCTGCGACGCCGCTTTTGCCGGCGGCAACAGCCACGACTGGGACCTTGCGGCAGCTGATCTTTTGGTGCACGAAGCGGGCGGCGCATTGACGTCCATTGCGGGCGGAACTGTGACCTATAATCGTCCCGTGCCGCGGCACGGGATGCTCGTCGCGGCCGGCCGGGACAGGCACGCGGCGCTCATCGAGCTTCTTGGGGATGGACGCCTGGCGTTTTCATAGATCGCGTATTGAGCGCGTGGATTGAACACCATGTCAGAGTCTGGCAGTCCCAAGCCCAAACAGTTGCTTCATCTCGTGTTCGGCGGTGAACTCGGCAGCCTGTCGAACATCGAATTCAAGGATCTCGACCGGCTCGACATCGTCGGCATCTATCCGAATTATGCCGCCGCCTATGCGGCGTGGAAGGCGAAGGCGCAGGGGACCGTCGACAACGCCGAGATGCGTTATTTCATCGTTCACTTGCACCGGCTGCTTGATCCGGAAAGCCAGGCGCCGCAAGCTTAAGGGCGACGCATGCGGTTGTGGCGGCGGATCGGACAGCAACGCTGGGCCAAGGTGACGATTGGGATCGCCGCCGCCGAATATCTGCGCTTTGTCGGCAGAACCACCCGATTCACGCTGGAGCCTGCCGATATCTATGAGCGCGGCGAAAAGGATATGCCGATCATCCTGGCGTTCTGGCACGGCCAGCATTTGCTCGCGCCGGTCGCGCGCAAGATGGAGCACCGCGTGAACATGTTGGTATCGCGGCATCGCGACGGCGAGGTCAATGCGGTGGCTGCCGAACGGCTCGGCGTCGGCACCATTCGCGGCTCCGGCAATCACGGCGGCGGCTTCGTGCACAAAGCCGGCGTCGCGGCGTTCCAGTCGATGCTGGATTCACTCGCCGAGGGAAGCTCGATCGCGCTGTCGGCGGACGTGCCGAAAGTCGCGCGTGTTGCGGGATTGGGCATCATCAAGCTCGCCCAGGCCTCGGGCCGCCCGATTTATCCGAGCGCCATTGCCACCAGCCGCCGCTACGTCCTCGACAACTGGGATCGCACCACGATCAATTTGCCGTTCGGCCGCGGCGCCGGCGTCGCCGCCGAGCCGATCAGCGTTGCGGCGGATGCCGACGCCGCCGGTCTCGAAGCGGCCCGGCGTCTGCTGGAAGAACGGCTCAATGCGGCGACGCGGCGGGCCTATGAACTCGTTGACGGCTAGTTCGATTTTTGGATTTGAAGTTCCCGCCGTCCGGCGGCAAACTCGCCTGAGGATTTCAAACCCACAAGCTGCACGGGAATGTTAAACTTGTCCTTGACTGCGAGGTGCGCGTCGGGAGCGCCGCAAGCGCTCGCGAACTTCGAAATCGGGACAGTAGCGCGGAGTTTGAGCGTGGCTGGTCGCGTGCCGTTGGCGTTGCGTCTTTATCAGCTGGCGTCCGCGGCCGGATCGCCGATGGCGTCGCAGGTGCTGGCGCGGCGGCTTTATCGCGGCAAGGAACACCCCGAACGCTTGGCCGAGCGCCGCGGCGAAGCGACACTGCAACGTCCGCACGGCCCGCTCATTTGGGTGCATGGCGCCAGCGTCGGCGAAATGCTGGCTGTCGTGCCGCTGATCGAGCGGCTGCGGGCGCAGGATTTCACCGTGCTGGTCACATCGGGCACCGTTACCTCGGCGGCGCTTGCCGAGCAGCGCCTGCCGGACGGCACCTTGCACCAGTTCATTCCGCTCGATGCGCCGCGCTTCGTGCGGCGTTTTCTCGATCATTGGCAGCCGGGTCTCGCTCTGTTCGTCGAATCCGACTTGTGGCCCAATCTGATTTTGTCGTGCGCGGAGCGCCAAATTCCAATGGTCCTCGTCAACGGCCGGCTGTCGGAGCGCTCGTTCGGGCGCTGGCGGCGCGTGCCTGGCACGATCGCCGCACTGCTCGGCCGTTTCGATTTGTGCCTGGCGCAGTCGGCCGCCGACGCCGAACGCTATGCGCAGCTTGGCGCGTCGCGAGTAACGACGACCGGCAATCTCAAGCTCGACGTGCCGGCCCCGCCGGTTGATCAGGCGGCGCTGAAACGATTGCGCGAAATCATCGGCCCGCGGCCCATCGTCGCCGCCGCTTCGACGCATCCCGGCGAAGAGGCAGCGATCATTGCCGCGCATGGGCGCTTACGCGCGAAATTTCCCAAGCTGTTGACGATGATCGCGCCGCGGCACCCGGCGCGCGGTGAAAGCGTCGCGGCAATCGCCAAGGCTGCCGGACTGTCCGTCGCGTTGCGCTCGCGCCGCGCCCAACCCATGCCGGATATTTCCATCTATATCGCCGACACGCTCGGCGAACTCGGCTTGATCTACCGGTCCGCACCAATCGTATTCATGGGCGGCTCGCTGGCGAGCCATGGCGGCCAGAATCCCGTCGAAGCCGCCAGATTAGGCGCCGCCGTGCTGCACGGCCCGCACGTGTGGAATTTCGCCGAGATTTACGCAACGCTCGACGACGCGCATGGCGCGGAATTGGTCAATGACGAAGCGGCGCTGACGGCGCGCCTTGGCGCGTGGCTTGCCGATGCAGCGGCCCGCAAAACCGTAGCCGATGCCGCAGCGGCGACGGTGGAACGGCTTGGCGGCGCGCTCAAGCATACGCTTGGCGCACTTGATCCCTATCTGGTGCAGCTTCGCCTTGAGCAGCGGGCATCCTGATGCGCGAGCCGGATTTCTGGTGGCAATCCGGCACCGGAAGATTTCTCATCCCATTCGGGGCGATCTACGGGGCGGTGGCGGCCCTGCGCATGCGATCGGCCGGGCAAAAGATCGGCTTGCCGGTCATCTGCCTCGGCAATCTCACCGTTGGCGGCGCCGGCAAGACCCCAGCGGCGATCGCCGTCGTGCAACTCCTTCACGCCGCCCAGGAGCGTCCGTTCTTTCTAATCCGCGGCTATGGCGGGCGGCTGGCTGGGCCCGTGCGAGTCAAACCAGCCATCCATCACGCGCGCGATGTCGGCGATGAGGCGCTGCTCTTAACCCGGCTTGCCCCCACCATTGTCGCGCGCGACCGCGTCGCCGGGGCAAAATTCGCGCAATTCGCCGGCGCCAGCGTCGTCGTGATGGACGATGGACTGCAAAATTCGTCGCTCGCCAAGAATCTCGCGATCGTCGTCGTCGATGGCCTCCGCGGCATCGGCAACGGCCATATCATCCCGGCGGGACCGATGCGCGCGCCGCTCCGTTGGCAGCTTGCCCGCGCGCAAGCGGTCATTGTCGTCGGTGCGCCGGACGGCGCGGCCGCAGTGCTCGATCGCGCGCAGCGCCGCGGCATTGCCATTTTTCACGCCCGCCTCGAGCCGGATCGGAGCGTCATCGCGGCGATCGGTCGGCGTAAAGCTCTTGCCTTTGCCGGCATCGGCGATCCGGAAAAATTCTTTGCGACCCTGACCGCGGCCGGTATTGCGGTTGCCGAGCGTGCAAGCTTTCCCGACCATCACCTCTACACCGCGGCGGAAGCGCAAGACTTGATCGCGCGCGCGCAAGCCAAAAACCTGATGTTGGTCAGCACCGAGAAAGACCTCATGCGGCTATCCGGCGAGCCGCAACTTGAGGCGCTGGCCGCACGAGCCAGCGCGTTGCCGGTGCGGCTTATTATCGAGGAAGCGGATTTATTTCGGCAGATGATCCTGCAAGCGGTGAGGCGGAAGTAGCAACCCTCTCATGGTTGCTGCGATTTCCGCGCGTAACTGGAGCCCAGTCGCTGCAGGACCGCCTCGGGCGAGGCATAAGCCTCCTGCAAGTCGACGCTCCAGTAGCGCAATTCCTCCAGCGGTATAGACACTCCGGTCACGGCGCAGCGCACGAAGGCGCCGGGCCGCATGACGCGAAAATCGCCGTCGAGATATTTGACCTCGGCCTCGCCGGGCATCGGGGTGGGACGATCGGTACGATTGAGCAAAAGCCACCTCCGACGGCTCAAGCGATCTGTCGCCAAGAGCGGGCCGACTCGTAGGCCGAACGACCCGTTGGCGACACGCGAACATAACCACTCCGCCGCCGGGACGAAAGACGGTCGCTTACCGCCCTATCTGCCGATGAAATGAAAGCGCCGCGCCGAGTATACCGGCGCGGCGCAAGATCAAAGCGATCCCCAGATGCGGAGCGGAATCATCACCGGCAGTGGAGGTGACCCCAACGCCCGCGCCAGCAATGCCGATGCCACCCACGATGCCAGCCGTGGTGCCAGTATACCTTGGTCAACTGGCTGGCGTCGGCTGACGTGCCGCTCAGCGGCGCAATCGGCGCAGCTTGCGAAGGCCCGGAAACGGCCGCGAAAAGCAACGCCGCGACCGCCATCGCAAAAACAGTCCTCATTGTCATTCTCCTCAAAGGCGCGAACCTAGGCCAGTCCATAACACACCGACATGATGGCGGTTCCGCGACCACGGAATTGCCGCACTATGAACAAACCTTCAGGAAAACTTCGCACTTCAATCGAGTCCGAACAGCGCCTTGGCATTGTCGCGGCCGATTTTGATTCGATCCTGCTCGGCGATCTCGACGGCATCGAACCATGATGCGGCTTGCGCATGATCCTCAAAGGGATAGTCGACCGCAAACAGCACGCGATCGGCGCCGACGGTGAGAATGGCGTGAATGAGCGACTGCGTGCAGAAATTTCCGCTCGTCGTGATGTGAAAATTGTTGCGGAAATATTCCGCCATGGTCCGTTTGGCCGGCCGGCCCGGCAGCTTGCTCAGCCGGTGATCGAGCCGCCACAGATCGAAGGGAATGCGCTCGCCGAGATGACCGATCACGATTTGTAATTTTGGATAGTCGTCGAATAGTCCGCAGCCCATCAGGCGCAGCGAATGGATCGCGGTCTCCTCGGCAAAATCCCACGGCGAGCCGATCAGCCAGGGATGGCCTTCATATCTTTGCCGGCGACTTGGCAATGAATAACGCGGATGCAGGTAGAACGGCGCGCCGAGCCGCTCGGCCTCGGCCCAGAACGGCCGGTATTGCGGCAGGTCGTAATAAACCGCGCTATCGGCCGAGCCGATTTGCGAAAAGCCGTTGACCAGCGCGCCTTTGAATTTGAGCTCGCGCACGCAGCGTTGCAATTCTGCGGCCGCGGCTTGCGGGTCCTGCATCGGCAGCGCGGCCAGTGCGGCGAAGCGATCCGGCCGCTTGGCGACCGCCGCCGCCAAGGCGTCGTTGGCTTCACGCGCCAGTGCGACCGCTTTTGCGATATCGGGAATCTCTTGCACGCCATTGGCGTTGAGCGAGAGCACTTCGCAGACGATGCCCGCTGCGTCCATTTCGACAAGCCGCCGGTCGAACAGATCGATGAGCTTGCCTTCGATGCCAGACCAATAGGCGTCGTCCGGAAAGCGTACCGACTTTGCTGCCGTCGCGCCGATGGCGAAATGTTCCTCGACCGCGATCTTGCCCTGCATCGCCCGCTTCCTTTTGCTTGGTCTAAAACAGATCGCCCTGCCCCGAACCACCGCCGCGGGGCCGCTCGCGCGGCTTGGTGGCTTCGCTGCTCGGTTTCGCAATGGACGCCGTGCCATCGGCGCGGGCGCCGACGCGGCCGTCGGAGAACTCGATTTCGATCGGCATGCCGGGAGCGACCGCAGCGGCCATACGCAACGGCCGGCCCGCCGAATCGCGGACGAGCGCAAAACCGCGCGCCAACACCCCGCGATAGGAAAACGCGGCGAGCAATTCGCCCCCGCGCTCGAATCGTGCACGGCGTCCCGCGATGAAGTTCCTGAACGCACGCTGCGCCCGCTCGGCATATCCCACCACGCGCTCGCGCCGACGTTCAACGCCGCCGCGAAGCAGGTGCGGGCTCAGGCGGCCGCCGATCCGCGAAAAGCTGACATGGTGGATATGCGCATTGGCGCGCAGTCCGCGGCGCAGCCCCGCTGCGGCATGATCGAGCCGCTGCCGCGGCCAAGCCAGCACCTCATCGGCATCGGGCAACGCGCGCACCGCCGAGCGCAATTCGGCCCGCCGCGCCTCCTGATTGCGCTGCCAAGAGGCCAGCGCACGGCGGGCCAGCGAATCGAGGTCGACCAGGAGTTCCACACGCACCGGCACCGCCATTTCGGCGGCGGCCGTCGGCGTCGGGGCACGACGGTCGGCGGCGAAATCGATCAGCGTTACGTCAGTCTCGTGACCGACCGCGGAGATCAGCGGAATGAAGCTTGCCGCCGCTGCACGCACCACGATCTCTTCATTGAACGACCACAAATCCTCCAGCGAGCCGCCCCCGCGCGCGACGATGAGCAATTCCGGCCGCGGCGGCCTACCGAACTCTTCCAGCGCGTTGAAGCCGTCGATCGCGGCGGCAACTTCGGCCGCCGCGTTCTCGCCCTGCACCTTGACCGGCCAGACCAGGACGTGGCGCGGGAAGCGGTCGGCCAGCCGATGCAGAATGTCGCGGATCACCGCGCCGGTCGGCGAAGTGACGACGCCAATCACCGCCGGCAGAAACGGCAACAGCTGCTTGCGCGCCTCGTCGAACAGCCCTTCAGCGGCAAGCTTTTGCTTGCGCTCTTCGAGAAGCGCCATCAGCGCGCCGAGCCCGGCGGGCTCCAGCGTCTCGACGATGAGCTGATATTGCGAACGGCCGGGATATGTGGTGAGCCGGCCGGTGATCACGACTTCGAGGCCGGCTTCGAGCTTGAGCTTTAGGCGTGGCGCCGTCGACCGCCAGATCACCCCGGCGATGCAGGCACGGTCGTCCTTGAGATCAAAATAGACGTGGCCGTTGTTGTGGTAGCTCACCTTGCCCAATTCGCCGCGCACCCGCACGTAACCGTACGAATCCTCGATGGTGCGCTTGAGCGCCAGCGACAGTTCGGAGACGGTCAGTTCGGGCAGATTGAGGCGCGGTTCATTCATTGCGTTCTGCACAGGAGCAGGACTACGAGTCGGCTCGCTCACTATGTTTTGCTACATAGTTCGCACCGCTCGCAAGCCCGCTGGAAGGCGTCTAAAATGCGTGTTGCCCCATGAATATCCTGCTGTTGGGCTCCGGCGGCCGCGAGCATGCGCTGGCTTGGAAGATGGCGGCAAGCCCGCTGACCGATCGGCTTTTCTGTGCGCCGGGGAATGCCGGCATTGCGCGCGAGGCCGAATGTGTCGCGATCGACATCGCCGACCATGCGGCGGTGATTGCTTTTTGCCGGGCGAACGCCGTCGATTTCGTTGTGGTCGGGCCTGAGGCGCCGCTCTGCGCCGGCATCGTCGACGATCTTGAAAGAGCCGGCATCAAAGCCTTCGGCCCGAGCCGCGCCGCGGCGCAGCTGGAAGGCTCCAAAGGATTCACCAAGGATTTGTGCCGGGCGAACGGCATTCCGACAGCGAGCTATGAGCGCTTCGATGCCGCCGGCCCTGCCAAGGCTTATCTGCGCTCGCGCGGCACGCCAATCGTCGTCAAAGCCGATGGGCTCGCCGCCGGCAAGGGCGTGGTCGTGGCGCAAAGCCTGGCTGAAGCCGAAGCGGCAATCGACATGATGTTCGGCGGCGGCCTGGGCGAAGCCGGCGAGGACGTTGTGATCGAGGAATTTCTCAACGGCGAAGAGGCTTCTTTCTTTGCGCTGTGCGACGGCGACACCGCGCTTCCGCTGACGACCGCGCAGGATCACAAGCGCGCCTACGACGGCGACCAAGGACCCAATACCGGAGGCATGGGCGCCTATTCGCCGGCGCCGAATATCGCTGCGGCGATGAGCGCGCGGATCATGGCTGAAATCATCGAACCGACGCTGCGGGTGATGACGGCGATGGGTGCGCCATATAAGGGCGTGCTTTACGCCGGGCTGATGATCACGCGCGAAGGCCCGAAGCTCATCGAGTACAATGCCCGCTTCGGCGATCCGGAAACCCAGGTGCTGATGCTGCGCCTGATGTCGGACATCGTGCCCGCGCTGCTGGCAAGCCGCGACGGTATGCTCAAGAGCTTCGACTTGCGCTGGTATGCCGACCCCGCGCTCACCGTGGTGATGGCGGCCAAGGGCTATCCCGGCGCCTATGCGCGCGGAACGGTGATCGAAGGTCTCGACGAGGCCGCAAAGATCGAGGGCGTGGAAATCTTCCATGCCGGCACCAAGTCTGAAGGCGGCAAAATCATTGCCAATGGCGGCCGCGTTTTGAATATCTCGGCGATCGGCAAGACCGTGCGGCAAGCGCAAGCACGCGCCTATGAGGCTATCGCTCGCATCCGCTGGCCAGAGGGCTTTTATCGCCACGACATCGGCTGGCGCGCGGTGGAGCGAGAAGCAAAAGTCGCGCGGCCGTAGCATGATGACTTGGCATCGGATGGCGCTATCTTCATCCGATGACCGTTTCCGACCGACAGAGCACCTATTCGGGGACCAAGGAGGTTGCGGACCGGCTGCGCTTCGACGCCGGCCGGCTCGAAGCCTATTTGCGCGATCGCGTCGCCGGATTTGCCGGGCCGATCGTGGTCAGCCAGTTCAAGGGCGGCCAATCCAATCCGACCTATCTCTTGGAAACGCCCTTGCGGCGTTACGCCCTGCGCCGCAAGCCGCCCGGTAAGCTTCTGCCCTCGGCGCATGCCGTCGACCGCGAATACCGGGTGATCAGCGCGCTTGCCGCGCAAGGCTTTCCGGTCGCCGAGCCGGTGCTCTATTGCGCCGACGAGGCCATCATCGGCACGGCATTCTTCGTCATGGCCTATGTCGAAGGCCGCGTGTTCTGGGAACCGCAAATGCCGGGATCCAACGCCGCCGAACGCGCGTGGGTCTATGACGCCATGAATGCCACGCTGGCGCGGCTGCACAATTTCGATCCGGCGGCGATCGGACTATCCGATTACGGCCGCGGCGAAAACTATGTGGCACGGCAGGTCGAGCGCTGGTCGAAGCAATATCGCGCTTCCGAGACCGAGCGCATTGAGGATATGGAGCGCCTGATCGCCTGGCTGCCAAGCCATTTGCCGCCAAGCGCGCCGCCGCGGCTGGTACATGGCGACTACCGGCTCGATAACATGATTATTGCGCCGGATGCGCCGAAAATCTCGGCCGTGCTCGATTGGGAGCTCTCGACGCTCGGCGATCCGCTGGCGGATTTTTCCTATCACCTGATGGCCTGGCACATGCCGGCTTCGGAAGCCGGCACCGGCTCGCTCGAAGGTTTCGATCTCGCAACCCTCGGCATTCCCTCCCGCGATGCCTTTGTCGACACCTATGTGGCGCGCACCGGGCTCGATCCGCGGCCGCATCTGCCGGTCTATTTCGCCTATAATTTTTTCCGCCTCGCCGCGATCATGCAGGGCATCGCCGGCCGGGTTCGCGACGGCACCGCGACCAGCGCCTTCGCCGCAGCCAAGGCGGAGCTGGTGCGGCCGCTTGCCGCCAAGGGTTTCGAGTTCGCCCAGCAGGCGATGTGATGAAGATCAGGTGGGCATGAAGACCTTCGCGCTCGCGCTCGGTTCCGGCGGCGCGCGCGGGCTGGCGCATATCGCGGTGATCGAGGCGCTCGATGCGATGGGCGTAAAGCCCACGGCCATCGCCGCCACTTCGATCGGCGCGCTGATCGGCGCCGCTTACGCCGCCGGTATGAGCGGCCGGGACATCCGCCATCACGTCATCAGGTTCGCGCACGACCGGCGCGAAACCGCGAGCCGTCTCGTTCGAGCGCGCGCCGGAACGCTTTCGGACTTGCTGTCAGGCGCGTTCAGCCAAGCAACGCAGCTGGATGCGGAGAAATTCTGCGCGCAATTCTTGCCGGAGGCGATCCCGAGCGAATTTTCCGCCCTCGCCATTCCGCTCGTTGTGACGGCAACCGATCTGCATCGGCGCGAAGAAGCGCCATTAACAACGGGCCCGCTTCTTCCGGCGCTCGCCAGTTCGATCGCCTTCCCCGGCTTGTTCCGTCCGGTGCTGATGGCTGGCCGCATCCTGGTCGACGGCGGCGCCACCAATCCATTGCCGTTCGATCAACTGTTCGGCCGCGCCGACGTTGTCGTTGCGGTCAATGTGCTTGGCGCGCCGGCGGCCGAGCGAACCGACGTGCCGGGCGCGTGGGAAAGCGTGTTCACCACGATCAACATCATGGGCTCGACCATCGTCGCCGCCAAGCATAACCACGCGGCGCCCGATCTCGTGATTCGGCCCAACGTCTCGATCTTCCGCACGCTCGATTTCTATCAGGCGAGTTCGATCATCCGCTCCGCCGAAGCGGTGAAGGCCGAAGTGAAGCAGAAGCTCGGCGCACTGCTCAACGACGCTCCTGGAAGAATTCCTTAAGGAGAGCGCCCGCTTCCGCCTCGGCTAATCCGCCATAGATTTCCGGCCGGTGGTGGCAAGTGGGCGAAGCAAAGAACTTCACGCCGTTGTCGACTGCGCCGCCCTTGGGATCGGCGGCGCCGTAGTAAAGCCTGCGGATGCGGGCGAAGGCGAGCGCGCCGGCGCACATGGCACAGGGCTCCAGTGTGACATAGAGGTCGCAGTCGTCGAGCCGCGCGGAGTCGAGTAAGCGCGCCGCTTCGCGGATGGCGATGAGTTCCGCATGCGCGGTGGGGTCGCGATCCGTAAGCGTGCGATTGCCGGCGCGCGCCACGACTTCGCCGCTACGCACAATGATGCAGCCAACCGGCACCTCGCCGCAGCTACCGGCGGCGCGCGCTTCGGCCAAGGCCATATCCATAAACGAAGGCATGAAAGATTTCTTGGTCCCTGGCGGCCCGCTCTGCTAATCAGCCGTCACGATGAGCGAAACTATGGACAGCAAAGGCGAACAACACAAATCCGGCGAGCGTGTCGCCAAGGCAATCGCCCGGGCCGGGCTCGCCTCGCGCCGCGAGGCGGAGGGTTGGATCGCCGCCGGCCGCGTCGCCGTCAACGGCGCGGTGATCAGTTCGCCTGCGCTCAATGTCACGCCGGCCGACCGCATCAGCGTCGACGGCACCCCGTTGCCCCGGCCCGAGCGCACGCGCCTTTTCCTTTATCACAAGCCGCGCGGGCTTTTGACCACCCATGCCGACCCGCGCGGCCGTCCCACCATTTTCCAGAAATTACCGCCAGACCTGCCGCGGCTGATCAGCGTCGGCCGGCTCGACTTCAATACCGAAGGCCTCCTCCTCCTCACCAATGACGGCGCGCTCGCGCGCGTACTCGAACTTCCGGCGACCGGCTGGCTGCGGCGCTACCGCGTGCGCGTCCACGGTGCGGTCACGCAGGCGCAACTCGACGCCATGCGCGGCGGCATCACCATCAGCGGCATCCGTTACGGATCGATCGAGGCCAATATCGACCGCGTGCAAGGCTCGAATCTCTGGCTCACCTTTGCGATCCGCGAGGGTAAGAATCGCGAAGTGCGTAACGTGCTCGGCCATCTCGGGCTCACCGTGACACGGCTCATCCGCGTCTCGTTCGGCCCATTCCAGCTCGGCGAGCTTGACGTTGGCGCGGCCGATGAGGTGCCGACCCGAATCTTGCGTGAACAGCTTGGCGATAAGCTCGCGGCGCTCTCCGGCGCCGATTTTTCCGCGCCCGCCGCAGCTCCTGCCGCGCCGCGCCCGAGAGCTATCGCGCCCGGCCCCGCGCGGCCGGATGCCAAAGGCGAAAAGGCAAAAAAGCGTACCTCCTCGGATCATGCTTGGCGCGCGCATGAGGCAGACCGTCCGACCAAAAAACTGCGCCGTAAATTTCACGGCGAGCAACGCGGCGCAAAAGGGCGCGAGCGCCCGGCCGGGCAAATGCGCGCCGGACAGGTGCAGGACCGCAACGGCCGTCCTATCGCCGTCGAGCGCTATGGCCAACCGCCAGCGCAAGACCCGCGTGAAGAGCGCCAGGGGAAGCGTCCAAGCAGATTTTCACGCGCGCAGAGCCGCCATCGTTCGCCCGACCGCGCCTCCGGTCCACGGCCGCGCCAGCCGCGCGGCGGAAAATAATGCGCGTCGTCGGCGGACGGCTGCGCGGGCGCACGCTTGCCGGTCCGAAATCGAAGGCGATCCGCCCGACCGCCGATCGTTTGCGCGAGTCGCTGTTCAACATACTTCTCCATGCCTATGGCGATCCGATTTCCGGCGCGCGCGTGCTCGATCTGTTCGCCGGCACCGGCGCGCTCGGCATCGAAGCGGCCTCGCATGGCGCCGCCTTCGTGCTGTTCGTCGACGACGGCGCCGAAGCGCGCGCTCTCATTCGCGAAAATACGGCCACACTCGGGCTTGGCGGCGTGACCCGCATTTTCCGCCGCGACGCGACCAAGCTCGGCCCCGCGCACCCGCTCGCGCCATTTTCGCTCGCCTTCCTCGATCCGCCTTACAGCCAAAACCTCGCCGTAAAGGCGCTCGCCTCGGCGCACGCTGAAGGATGGTTCGTGCCGGGCGCTTTGATCGTCGTCGAAGAAGCGACCAAGGCGCGCTTTGCCGCCCCGGCGGGCTTTACCGAGCTCGACCGCCGCGCCTACGACGACACCGAGCTGATATTTCTCCGATTTAATTCGGCGTAATGCCGGCGGCACGGACGACCCTTCCCCAGCGCGCCACTTCATCGGCCTGAAACTTGGCGAGATAATCGGGCGAGCGCCGCGCAGGCGCGACGATTTCAAGGCCGAGGTCTTCCAGGCGCTTGCTGATCGTGGGATCGTCGAGCGCCTCGCTCATCGCTTTATTGAGCTTCACAACGATCGCGCCTGGCGCGTGCGGCGGCAGGAAAAACGCATTCCAGACGCTTGCCTCCACGCCCGGCAAGCCTTGCTCGCCGGTGGTCGGCAGGTCGGGAATGATTGTCACGCGCTTCGCCGACATCACTGCGATGCCCTTCACCGCGCCCTGCTTCGCCAACGCCGCCCCGGTCTGGATGGTGGAGCACATGTAGTCGAGCCGCCCTCCGATCAAATCCTGCTGCGCCGGACCCTCGCCGCGATACGGCACATGGGTCACGGTCACGCCGATTGCGGTGTTGAGCAGCACGCAGGGCAGATGGGTGCCCGAGCCGACGCCGGCCGAGCCAAATTGCATCTTGCTCTGATTGGCTTTCACATAGGCGATGAAGTCTTGCAGATTGGAGACCGGCAGATCCTTGCGCGCGATCAGAATGCGCGGCGATTCAGTCGCCAGCCCGACCGGAGTGAAATCGGTGAGCGAATTGTACAGCGGCTCCTTGTGCAGCGATTGGCTGAAGGCCTGCGTGCCGCTATTGCCGATCAGCATGGTGTAGCCGTCGGGATCTGCCTTGGCGACGTGCAGTGCGCCGGTCATGCCGGCCGCGCCGCCCATATTGTCGACCACGATCGGCTGGCCAAGCCGTTCGCTCATGCCTTGCGCCTGGATACGCGCGCTGACATCGACGCCGCCGCCGGCGGCAAACGGTACGACAAGCGTCATCGGGCGGCTCGGCCAATCCTGAGCGAACGCAGAAATGGACGCCGGCGTGAACAGCGAAGCGGCGCCCGCGAGCGCCCAGGCAATCAATCTCTTATACATGTTTCGCTTGTCCCCTTCAGAAGCTCGTCCTAGTCCGCCGTCAAGCCGGCGGCCTTGATCGCGTCGCCCCACTTCTTGATCTCGGCTGCAACGAATTTTTGCAAATATTGCGGCGAGCGCCGGTCCGGCGGCGGCACCGCGGCGCCGAGATCGTGCAGGCGCTGCTGCACGGCCGGCGTATCCATGGCGGTAGAAGCCGCAGCGTTGAGCTTGGCGACAATCGGAGGCGGGGCTCCCTTCGGCAGGAAAAGCGCGTTCCAACCATAGGCTTCGAAACCCTTGAGGCCCTGTTCTTCGGCGGTGGGAACGCCGGGCAGGCTCGGTGATCGCTCGCGCCCGAACACCGCCGTTGCCTGGATGTGGCCGCCGTCGATCTGCGCCTTGGCGGTCGTGATGGTCGGGCACATGTAGTCGATGCGGCCGGCCAGCAACTCCTGCATCGCCGGCCCGAGCCCGCGATATGGCACATGAGTGACGGTGATGCCGACGGCCACATTCAACAAGGCGCAGGCGAGATGCGAGCCGGTGCCCGTTCCCGGCGAGCCGTATTGCATCTTCGCCTGGTTCGCCTTGGCGTAGGTAATGAAATCGGGCAAATTGCCGGCGGGGATGCCACTGCGGACGGTGAGGATCAGCGGTTGTTCCGCGACCAGCGCGACGGGCGCGAAATCGGCAGCGGCGTCGTAGAGCGGCTCCTTCTTCAGCAACGGCGATTGCGAATTCGGCGACTCACCTCCGAACAGAAACTGATAGCCGTCGGGGGTGGCTCTGGCGATGCGCGCGGCTCCGGCCATGCCGCCAGCGCCGGGTACGTTCTCGACGATGACCTGTTGGCCCAGACTCTCGGAGAGGCTTGCCGCATAGACGCGCCCCAACGTGTCGTAGACGCCACCCGGAGCGAACGGCACGACGAGCGTCATCGGGCGGCTCGGCCAATCCTGCGCATGGACCGTCGTGCCAGCAGCAAAAGCAGCGGCGGCAACCGCTGAGAGAACCTTGCGATACATTTTTTGCACCTCGTATCTGCCGGTTGATCCGACCTTATCGCCGGCCGAACAGCCGCTCGATGTCGGTAAGCTTGAGTTCCACATAAGTCGGCCGGCCGTGGTTGCACTGGCCGGAATTCGGCGTCGCTTCCATCTCGCGAAGAAGCGCGTTCATCTCTTGCGGCTTGAGGCGGCGTCCGGCGCGCACCGAGCCATGACAAGCCATCGAGGAAGCGACCGCCATCAGCCGGCGTTCCAGCGGCAGCGTCTCGTCCCATTCGCTCATGTGCTCGGCAAGATCGCGAATGAGCCCGCCGCCGTCAATTTCGCCCAAAAGCGCCGGCGTCTCGCGCAGCGCCACCGCGCCGGGACCGAACGCGTCGAGCACCAGGCCATAGCGCTTCAGCTCATCGGCGTGCGCAACCAGGCGCTCGATGTCGGCTTCGTCGAGCTCGACGATCTCCGGAATGAGCAGCATCTGCCGTTGCACGCCGCTCTGATCGAGTGCGGCCTTGAGCCGCTCATAGACGATGCGTTCGTGTGCGGCGTGCTGATCGACAATAACGAGCCCGTCGCGCGTCTGTGCGACAATGTAAGTCTCATGAATTTGCGCGCGAGCGGCGCCGAGCGGATGATCGAGGATCTCGGCAGCCGACGGTTCGGTTTCGACTCCTTCGGCAAAGCCGGCACGCCAATCGGCCGCCGGGCCACCGACATCGAAAGCCGCCTGTGCCGCCTCGGCAAAACCGCCGCGCGGCGGAGCGAAAGCGCGCGGCGCGTCGTACGGCCGCGCCGGCGAGCGCCGCCAATCCCAGCCCCGTAGCGGGGGCGCGGCCGCGGGCCGAAATGACGCAACGGTCGCCGCGCCGCCAGTCGTCGCCGCGCGGGTGCCTTCGCGAACGAGCGCGGTTTTCAGCGCGTGCACGATCAGCGCGCGAACGAGACCGGCGTTGCGAAAGCGCACCTCGGCCTTGGCCGGATGGACGTTGACGTCGACCTCACGCGCATCGAGCGTGACGAACAGCGCGATCAGGGGATGACGGTCGCGCGGCAGATAGTCGGCGTAAGCGGCGCGCACCGCGCCGATGAGAAGCTTGTCGCGCACCGGCCGGCCGTTGACGAA
>Ga0070731_10001281_pt1 | contig 26634 bp, 24 predicted proteins | sample Coa_R1_2_FD_66448 | JGI IMG/M metagenome (GOLD analysis project Ga0070731, IMG submission 66448) | Surface soil microbial communities from Centralia Pennsylvania, which are recovering from an underground coalmine fire - Coalmine... | ecosystem: Environmental > Terrestrial > Soil > Unclassified ... | reverse complement strand
GTTCAGGAAAGCATTCTCGAAATGCAAAAACGATCTGTGGACACTCTTCGCGCCAAAGGCGCCTATATGTGAGACGCCCATTGGATGAGGATCGAACACCGCGAACTCTGCGAGGTGGAGTAACCCTGGATGCTCTAGGTGCTATGGTTCTGCCGGTTCTTGCATCTCTGATCTGGGAGCCTTGGTGGGTTCTGCATGAGGACGTTCGTGATCCCGCCCCGCATCCCATTGCGACCAAATGACTTATAATCTGAGTTAGCCGAGATGCTGCTAAGGTGTCATATAACTCAAAGTCGATTCAGCGGATGATAAGTTTGTCAGGAAGTGCTTAGATGCGCCCGAGGACACTCGAAGAACAACTGCAAGCCATCCGGAAATCGCTCGCCTATCTCGATGCCAAATCGATGAATCCCTCGCGTTTTGTGTACGTTCGCGCCCTACTTCGTAAACGTGCTTAAGAGTTAGAATTGAAGATCAAGAACGGAACAGAACAGGTTCCGAGTGATCAATCGTTGACGACAACATCAGGCGACGATTCCTTTAACTCCTTAGCAAATTTGGCGACAATGGCCCGATGAGCCAATGGCTCGATGAGGCGATTCATGCGCTAGGCAGGACCACAAGCCACAAGCGCCGGACACCTGTAGGCCTATAGTGGGGCCTTTGGCTGTGTTGCGTGGTCGTTGTCAGGGCATGCCAGAGGAATGCCACTACCGTGTAAATGCCGCGCGGCTGTCGATGAAACCCGTTTCCTCTGGTTTTGAATGTCGTCGTCGCTCACCGAGTTAACTTTCAAATGTCCGTTGCTATCCAGCCGAGCATGCATGAGTGGGTTTGATAGTTAAGCGTAGCACCTCGTCCTTCCTGCGAGCGTCCTACTGGCTTCGCGGAATGATTGATTCAGGCTAAGATAGGTGGGAGAGGAAACGCACGAATGAATGAGAGCATCATCGCCGCACTGGACGCAGAAATCGACGAACTCGAACGGGCACGGGCTGTGCTCGCAGGAATTGAACAGACGAAGCCAGCAGTGAAGCGACGCAAAAAACGGCGTCTCTCAAAGGAAGGCAGAGCGCGGATTGTTGCAGCACTGAAGAAGAGATGGGCAGCGAAGAAGACGTCCAAATGACAATGGGCTGAGAACATGGGCTGCGCAGTTTACAGAGAGCTATTCTTCGCATGGCGTCGTCTCATCTATGGACCGCACTGTCGCTGCATATTGGAAGACAATCGAACATCGCGAAAAGTGCGAAGTTTGTCGCGACGCGGACGTCGCCAGTGCATTTGGCCAGGTGATGCCAGAAAAACCGGACCAATAGAGATTTCACGGGTGAAACACTCGATTTCACTCTGCCTCCAAAATTGACACCCCTCCAGATTCGGGCGCACACTCAGCTAACCAGCAGACAACAGTTCTCCCCTTTTGGGGCCGCTGACCTGGGTACTTCTATGGCGTTCGTTGACCGTGACCTGACGTGTGCGGAATGTGGTGCCCAATTTGTGTTCTCTGCAGGAGAACAGCAATTCTTCAAAGACAAGGGGTTCCTCAACGATCCCAAACGCTGTAAACAATGCAAGACGCAGGTTGGAAGACGACCGCTAGTCGAAAGCCACGTCGAATGTGCCCAGTGTGGCAAGCAGACGACCGTGCCGTTCAAGCCGAGAAGGGGCAAACCTGTGTACTGCTCCGAATGTTTCAAGAGCTCGAGGGTAGTTCCCGATTTGGCAGAGTGATGAGGCAGGATTGATGTCCAACCGCAGCGAACTTGTTTTCACCTACGACAATCAATCGCATGTTGTCTCAGCGAAGTGTTCATTGTGCAATGAGGAATTCCCCGACCCGCCGCCTGACATTACGTTGTCCGAAGAGCGCGTATTGTGGCTTGCGCAGGAGTTCATCACGCACAAGATGGAGAGTCATTCAACTGAAGCCGGCAGTGTCGCCGACGACTGTGAAACGTGATTTAAATCACGCCCTGACCTGACTGATTGGTTTGAAGAGTAAGCACGGTGACGCGGGTCACATTCTCGCCATGATTTCCTGCAACATGATAGATGGCTTGAGTTGAAACGCCGATCGGTCGTCCAATTCAGGCAGGGAATCCCGCTTCGACAACCATTGGCAGTACTTGATCGAAGTCGCTGAAGCGGATCCAGCACGGCTGTACTACGAAGTAAGCCATGTTGGGCCACAAAAGGCGCGCTGATAAGGTTTGTAGACCTCCGGTGCACACCCAGAGGGTCGGTCTGCAGGAAATCGCTTTAAATCCTGTGTTCTCAGGTGATTTGGCATGTCCACAGTGAGTAGATGCGGCGCTGTAGTCGATTTTGTAGCTGTCAGATCCTCTAGATTCAACACGGTTCTACAACTGGTGGAGCACCAGAGATTGAAAACAAAATGGTTTATAGAGAGGAGTTCAGGTAGAGTACCTGGTCCCGAACCGGAATTCGGCAGATATTGAAAACAATGGAAAATGCTTGAAAATAAGTGCTTTGTTTTGAATCTCGTACCGCTCCTCCGTTGAATCCTATTGAATCCCGATGAACACGAGTGCTTTGACCGCTACGGTTTCGACTACATCTCAGCGAGCCTTACTGGTCGTCGAATACGAAAAAATCGTGCTCGGTTATGTGCGGATCCAGGGGAGCAGGTCAGCGGATGGACTGGCGAACGGCCGCATGATCCGCATCCTCAGTGTGGTCGATGCGTTCACGCGCGAGTGCCTGGTGCTAGAGGCTGATACGAGCCTCGGCAGCGGTCGAGTGACGCGAGCACTGGATCGGCTGATCGAGCGGCGAGGTCAGCCAGAGAGTGTGTGCTCCGACAACGGACCGGAGTTCACATCAAGACGCATGCTTTCTAGTCTCCCGTTCCGATCGCCACGACCTCCTTTTAGAAAACTTGGCACTGCGACAGCAGGTTGAAGCAAACTCCAGCGGACAGGAAAGTTGTGACGATCGCACAGATGAGCGCGAGCGTCATCTCGATGCCACGGCTGGGTGGCTTGCATCATCGCTACGATCTCGCGGCGTAAGCATTCTCCATTCTCCGCATCTAATCTTGCGCGAAGCAAAAGATGACCGACGGCGGAGCCGCGCCCATCTTTGCTGACTGGCGTGGTTTTCGTGATGCAAAACGCTTCTCGCGAGGCGCGCCGCCTCTTGTTCACCATTCGCAGCTGCTTTTGCCGTCCTTCACCGGTAAAGCTCGGCACTCATTTCACTCGGATCTAATTTGGCGAGAGACAACCACTGGGAGCGCGATTACGCCCAAGGCCAGCGTTCCGTGCGGCGTTTGTCTCATCCGATTGGCTAGGGGCTCGTTGAGTTGCCAGACTCGGAAGAGAGCCGGCTACCTGGTCAGGTTGCCATAAATCGTAATAGAAAACATGAGTACATATGCCGCGATTAGAATCACAAAGAACTCGATCTTCTGGCGCCGCTTCGTCGTTTCGCTGACGGATCCTCCCTGAACGGTTGCAGCCCAGCCTCGACTCAATAACCACCAAATTGCAGTTCCAACCGGTGGGATAATCAGGTCATAGAAGATCTGTTCTGATAGTGGCGCAGCCACGTGTCTAATCATCTTGTCTCCCAGTCACAGTAATCCTACCTCGCATCCAGCAAAGCTTCCCGCATATGTGAAAAAGTCATAGGCAAATTTCGCTTCACCAAATCCTGAAACGTATTCGGCAGCACTAAAGCCCGCAGTCGAAGCTTCTCCAAAGAGTGTTGTAACTTCGCTTCCACTGTTGATTACACCATTGACGCCTTTGAGGATTGTGTTTGTCGCGATGTCTGCTGCGCTCGAAGACCAGGGTGTATCTTCGAGTGTGCTTCCAAAACCATTCGCAATTTTCTCGGCGACCATCCCGAATCCCTGCGTAGGCCCTGCCACCACGCTCTGACCCATGTTGTAGAACACGCTGTGAGCGTCATCGCCTTCACCGCTTTTGCCCGTCCCAAGGCTCGTAATGAGATCAGTAGCACCGCTAAACACATTTCCACCCAGCGCGTCGGCAACGAAGCCTCCTCCAGGGATACTGCCGATTCCAAGCGCCTTCAGGCCGCTCGCTAGACTGACCTTTGAGGCCGCGTTTGAAGCACATTCGAATGGATTCTTCTTGTCCAACCCGGACGGATCAACGAAGTTGGTTGGGCTGTCGCCAACGTAGGCATACTCGTTGAGTCCGGCAGCCAACCCCATCGGGTCTTCAGAAATGAACCTGCCGATAGTAGGGTTGTAGTATCTGGCGCGCAGGTTGTAAAGTCCTGTTGCATCCATTTCCCGCCCGATGTACTCGTAGCTGTTGGCGGTCGATCCGCCGCTAGTACTGGTGAATCCATACGGATCGTAGGTATATGTCTGCAGGACGTTGCCGGTGGAATCGGTCAGTTCTGCTGTGCTTCCGATGCCGTCGCGAAGAAAATTGCTTATGCCGTTTGAGTCGGTGCGAGCAAAAACCTCATCCAGCCCTCCGGAGAGAAGATTGGCGCTGGGATTGCCCCCGCTCAGCTCCTGTATGATGTTGGCTCCATCATAGAGGTACCCGGTTGTGATTCCGTAAACCGTCTTTCCGATGCGGCGACCGAAGGGATCGTAGCCGAAGCTCGCCGATGTGCCATTATCAACTGCCGCCAGTTGCCCGCGTGAGTCCCAGGTATAGGCGTGGACGCCATCGTTGGTCAGATTTCCATCGAGGTCATAGGTCATCGCGGTCGTTCCCCACCGCGTCAACTGATTATCCGCATTGTAGCTTGCAGTGGATAGCGGCTGAGGGATATTTGTGTGCGCAAGGCTCCCACCCACGGTCGCGCGTCGGCCGGCCTGGTCGTAGGTGTATTCGAGGTCCGCAAGTTCCATTGCCGCGCCTTGGTAGGTGATGCCGGTCAACTCTGATGCCGCGTCATAGCTGTAATTCGCCACGATTCCGTTGGGCAGAGTCAGGCTGGTCCGGCGTTCGTCCGCATCGTAGCCGATTTGAACCACAGAAGAGCCTTGCGCGATCTTCGTAACCCGATTCCCCGCATTGTAGGTGTACTCGACCTCCGGCTGGCCCGCCACTGTCATGGTTTGCCGTCGTCCGATGGGGTCGTAAGTATAGGAGACGCTCCCTTGTGGCGAGCTCACCGATGTGAGCCGGCTGAGGCCGTCGTAACCGAGTGTCGTGGTTCCAGCAATCGAGTCGGCAACCTGGGTCAGCCGGTTCCCGCCGTCCCAAGTGTAGGAAATCGTGTTCTGATACGTTGGGCCGGGCTGGGTTCCGAAACCGGCAAACGTAAGCCGGTTCAAGGCGTCATATTGGTAACTCGTGATGTTCCCATTACGGTCGGTGAACTGAACAAGGTTGCCATCACCGTCATACTGATAGCCTTCGGAGTTGGTCAGGGGATCCGTTCGAGTCTCGAGGCGGTCCATGTTGTCATACATAAACTTTGTTGGGTTTTGCGTATTCTTAGGATCCGTCAGGCTCGTAAAGTTCCCATTAGGGTCATACGACATGCTTGTGATGCCGCCGAGCGGGTCCGTGGTGCTTGTCACCTGGTTCAACGGGCTGTACGCTTCTTGCACGCTATTGCCAAGCGGGTCGGCGACCTCGGCGATACGGCCCGCTTCATCCGTAAAGATTGTGAGTGCCCGTGAAAGCGGGTCAGTGATGCCGCTGAGATCCGGGCCCGAATAGGACAGCTGCGTGGTATTGTTCATCGCATCGGTGAACGAGACGATTTGGCCATTAGCGTTGTGGGTAAATGTGGAGCTGTTGCCGTCGGTTCCAGTGAGACTCACCAAGCTGCCGCTGCTGTCATATGCAAAAGAAGTGGTTCGGCTCAGAGCGTCCGTGACGGATGTGAGTTCGCCGAAGCCGTTGTATCCGAACGAGGTTGTTGTAGCGTTAGGCGTTCCATAGAGAGCATTGACACTCGTCACATTGCCCATCCCGTCGTATGTAAATGCAGTGGTCCGATTGAGAGCGTCGGTCATGCTGAGCAGAAGCCCACTTCCTGGTTGCCGATTGTAGGTAAAGAGCTGCTGCTCTGGCTTGCCAACTCCGTACGTATCGGAACTGTCATACCCGTCCGCATTGAAGGTGGCCACATGAACATTGCCGCGTGGGTCTGTGACGGTCGCTTGGCTGTTCGTCAGCGAAGGAAGGACGGCGCCATTTCCGTTGACTGCGCCTGCGTTGAGGACATAGCTGAACGTGTATTGGCTCCCATCGGCCAACACTTGTTTTGAGATCATATCGTTATTGTCGTAATAGTTCGTGAGATAGACAATTCCGCGAGCGTCTTTGATCGTCTGCATATTGTTATTTGAGTCGTAGGTAAATGTGGTTATCCCGCCATTCGCATCCTGAGCGGTGTATAGGCGACCGGACGAGTCGTATGTGTAATAGACCGTTCTCCCGCTTGAATCGCTCGCCTGGGTGACGCGATTGGAAGTGTCATAGGAATACTGAATCCATCTTCCGTTTGGCGAGATAGCGCTAGTTAAATTGTTATTGGAATCTCGAGTCAGCGTTACGGTATTTCCATACCGGTCTACGATTCCCGCCAGTGCGGCCTGCAGGTCAGTTCCTGCATTCGAGCTTTCTGGAAACAACAGTTTAGTTCCGTTCTTCATTGTTAAGGTCCAACTGGAACCATTCCACACAATCTGCGCCCCATAAAACTGCCCCGGCGAACTTGTCGACAAATAGACAGCGTTGCTGTATCCAGTGCCTGTCGAGGTCCGGTCGAATTCCAGCTTGCCACCATTGGCCAAGACCAGGTCGATGTAGGAATACGTACTGCCGTCACCGATGAGATAGACGTCATAGTTCGACATCGTCCCGATGCCAAACGCATGCGAGGTCGGATCCATCTGTCGGTATGTGCGTGTGAGATTGATCGGGATGACGTCTGAAAGAGCTAAATCGGTTCGTTTGTATACAAATAGGCCCGTCTGAAGGTCGACAGGATCGCCTCCATCCGGATTGCCAGAATTCGGCCCTGTCGGAGGGTTGGGGGGATTCCCGACCATCGCTCCAGAGAAGCCGTAGATCTCGACGCCTGAATTAGGGACGACTTCCTTCGCATCTGCCGTGACCCGCCCCTGGCCATAGACGTACCAGCCTTTTGCAGTCGCGTCGTAGTTCCAGAAGTTGAAGGGCGTGCCAGGAGGCAGTTTCTCCGCGTTCGGATAGAAGAGGCGCGCCCCAACGCTCCAATAGCTGCCCCCCCAATATCCTTCTAGGGTCGCCCCCCCGGGCTGGATAGTAAAGTACGTTGGAACATTGACTCCAGCTGGAAGCGGGAAGGGAGGCTGGGAGACCGGAATCAGCGTGATGCCAACTTTCGTGACAGGGTTACCATTGCGGTCTTGAATGACAGTGCCCGCGGGAAGATGCAGTTCAAGACCCGGGAGCAAGGGAGTCGAGACAATCGTCTCTCGATCAGTGGGGGAGGGAATTGATACTTCGTCTGCGGTGTCGAGTATGGTCATCCAGATCGTGTAATTCAGCACATTCGTTTGGCCTGCGGTGACCAAGACGCCGTCTTCGTAAAGCCCGTACGACATGTTTTGGCCATTCGCAGTCGTACCGTCAATCCACATGACCTGGTGGCCAGATGGCACATGCTCGATCAGAAATCGCCCGGTTTTGTCGGTTCGAACGGAGGTGCTGCCGATTTGGAGTGTCACATTGGGTAGGGGATCTCCGCTTAACTGGAGCACCTGACCGGAGACGGCTGTCACTCCTTTGGGGGCATGGAGCGGCGGCAGCTGGCGAGCGGGCGAATTGAAAGGATCTGGTCTGCCTGGCAAAGGCACGACAGGCAAGGCACCGAGAGCACCGCCGTTGACCGTTGTAAACCGAATGACGGTGTCCGGCAGAGGTGCGCCAGTCGAATCGACGGCGTCGAAAATGGTCAGAGTGTACTCGCTTGCGGGAGCCAACGCGCTCGATGGCGTAATGAATGCGAGTCTTCCATCTTCTGCTGCGACCACCTTGGCAGAAATAGCTCCACTTGGCCCTTTGAGGGATATGTTTTTACCGTTTATTGTTTGAACCTGAAGAGGCTTCGAAAAGCGGACCGCGATCAATGAATTCAACGGGACGTTCAGTTCGCCGTCCTCGGGGATCGACGCCGCGAGTGTTGGCATTCCATCGTTAGTTGAAAGAGGGAGCTCTCTTCTGGCGGAAACGACCTGAGTCTGTGGATCGATTACTTCACCTGCATTCAGCGGTGTTCCATTTGCACCCACACCTCCCCAAATGAGTACGGTTCCGTCAGGTTGAAGACGGGCCGTGTGTGCTCCTCGCGGCAATTGCAACCCGGCTGAGGCCCTAGCGTCTGATCCTGTCCGATAGTCCCAATAGTCAATGGCTCCCAAAACTTGACCGGATGAGGAAATACCGCCTGCAACGAGCATCCTGCCATCGGTAAGCAAAGTAGCGGTATGAAATGCCCGCGGTGCGAGGCCCAGAGTTGCGATCGTTGTAAACATGTTGGTGCTCGGATCGAACAGTTCACTTGCCTGAACAACAGCGCCATCCGACCCGATTCCCCCGAAAATGAGAACCGTTCCGTTCGGCAAAACTGTGGCCGTGTGGCAATAGCGTGCGAAATGCGGTCCCACTCGGAGCGGAGTTGTTCTCCCAGTTCTCGGATCGTCAACGAATGCCGTGGAGACGGCTTCATCCTTTTGTAAACCGCCAACTCGTAGCAGACGGCCATCCGGCAAACGGGTCGAGGATTGCCCTGTAAGTGCTTCAGTGGATGCCGAGTGCTCTGCCTGAACCTGATCTCCTAGCAAATGCGCATCAAAAAACGCGCGCAAGAAATTCATGATGCCCAGGCCTTGGGTTGACACTGCGCCCGTAGGGGTTGGCGTTGGCCCACTGGTCTTGCTCAGAGCGGATTCAGGCCTGGTTAGAATAAGGAAGCAAAGAGCCATAAGCTGACAAGCACGGTGCAGCTTCAAGTTCTCAATTCGTTTCATTGTCGGTCGGCTCCCAATCATTTCTCATCTTGAAAGAATCCAAAAATGCGCTTCTAGAGATCTTCCAGATCCGTCCAAGCTGATCGCTCGGACTTATCAGAGTCTTACTCGACCGTAGCGATGATACCGCCGGTTGCAGTACCCGAGTTGATGTAAATCGAATACGTTCCGGTGCTCGGCAATGTCAGATTCCCTGAACTGCCAGCGCTGCAGGCTTGGTGAGAATCCAGAGTGCTCCCATCGGGATTCACAATCGAATAGCTGAAGCATGCCCCAGTGAACGTGTCGTTGGTGAAAACCAGATCAATTACTTCTCCCAATGTGCCGCTGAAAGTGAGATCGTATTCTTGCCCTGCAAGCGTGCTGCCCACCGACTGAGGAGTATCAAATGTAATGGCCTGCGTGATCAGCTGCGTTAGGGTGGCGGAGACTCCTCCCGTCGCAGTACCCGAATTGATGGAAATCGAATAGGTACCGGTACTCGGCAATGTGAGATTGCCAGAAGTTGTGGCACTGCAGGCTTGGTGAGAATCCAGGGTGCTCCCATCGGGATTCACGATCGAATAGCTGAAGCATGCCCCAGTAAACGTATCGTTGGTCAGAGCCAGATCGATTATTTGCCCCACTGTGCCGCTGAAAGTGAGATCGTATTCTTGCCCGGCAAGTGTGCTGCTCACCGACTGAGGGGTGTCAAATGTAATGGCCTGGGTGATCAACTGAGTGAGGGTCACAGTGACTCCGCCGGTCGCAGTACCCGAATTGATGTAAATCGAATAGTTGCCGGTGCTCGGCAATGTCAGATTCCCTGAACTGCCAGCGCTGCAGGGGCCCGCAGACTTCAGGATGCTTCCGTCAGGATTCACGATCGAATAGTCGAAGCATGCCCCAGTGAACGTATCGTTGGTCAGAGCCAGATCGATCACTTGACCCCCTGTTCCGCTGAAAGTGAGATCGTAGTCCTGCCCGGCGAGTGTGCTGCTTACCGACTGAGGGGTGTTTACTGTAATGGCCTGGCTGATCAGCTGCGTGAGAGTGGCGGTTACTCCTCCGGTGCCGCCAGCCGGTGGGGTGATCACGATCGTGTATGTCCCTGTAGTCGATAAAGTCAGATTCCCGGTGCTTGCCGAAGAACCGCAGATCTGATGTGAAATGAGCACTGTACTGCTCGGATCCGAAACCGAGTAGCTGTAGCATCCCGAAAAAGTGTCGTTCGTAAGGGCAATATCGATGACCTGTCCCGCAGTCCCGCCGAAGGTGTAGGTTGCCGATTGACCGGGAACAGACGTTGAAATTGTTGTTGGAAAACCAACCGGCAAAATCCCCATTGCAGGGGCAAAGCCATTTAACGTGACATTCGCGCTTCCTGTCCTACTGTCTGGATCGATGCCGATGGTATAGGTTCCGCTGTATGAGAGACTTTGCGCCTGGATGTAGCTGCTCGCTCCTGTGCATCCTCCACTAGTGACTTGCCTGCCAAAGGGATCAATCAGAATGACATTGCAAATACTGAAAGTGCTGTTGCTCACAGATACCGATACACCTTGTCCCGCTGTACCATCGAACAACAGGAGCGCAATCAGTCCGGCCGAATTCAAGGAGACGGATTGAGTGCCGTTCATCGGAATCCTGCCGGCAAATCCGATACTTGCAGCGGTATAGGAACCAAATGGAACGTAAAAGTCATTCGCGCTCGTTGCGGTGCCGTTCTTTGTTCGAACGGAAATATGGCCCGACCCAATGCCAAAGGGAACAGTTGTGGCGATCTGAGTTGCTGTCGCAGAACTCACGCTGCTTGGCTTGAGATTGAAAATCACAAAATCGTTCTGCGGAGTCGTATCGAAACCTGTGCCATTGACGGTGACCGCTGTTCCGGTAATCGCACTTCCAGGGCTGAAGCTCGTGATTGTTGGCCGGCCACTTCCACTCGTCACGGTGAAAGTCTGAGTGCTCGTTGCTGTGCCCGAAGGGGCGGTTACGCTGATCGTTCCGGTCGTAGCGCCACTTGGTACCGTCACGACCAACTGAGTCGTGGTTGCCGATGTGACGGTTGCTGCGGTGCCATTGAACGAAACTGCATCCTGGGCCGGATTGCTACTGAACGCGGTCCCGCTGATCGTGACCGTCGTGCCGATCGGACCCTGCGTCGGAGAGATCTGTATGATCGACATCTGAGAAGAGGATCCCTGATTGATCGAAAGGAGATTGCCGACGGCATCGTATTGATAGGTCGCGGTATTCCCCAATGAATCAGAAGCACCGGCTAGCCGGCCATGAGCGTCGTAGGTATACGTGATCACGGATTGGCCGCCCAGGCTGAAGTCCGCCGGAGTCGTTGTGCCGGAAGAAACCGCGAGGCCACTTTGTGTCTGGGAAGTGTAGCCTGGGGATGCGGCTGTCGCGGTGTATGTCCCTGCACTCAGATTGGTAATTGAGTAATTGCCGGATGAGTCGGTGGTGGCCGTCCCAAGAGCGTCTCCGCCTTGCGATGCGGTAACGGTAGCGCCAGAAATGGGCGTTACACCGCCTGATTGGGTCACCAAACCGCTAATTGTTCCGGGCGGCGATAGCGAGAAGTTCGCCGTTGTGCTGCCGTTTGCTGAAACCGACTGATTGGAACTGAGAACTGATCCGAACCCTGAAGCCGAAGCGATTAGATCGTAAGTTCCAGGAGCAAGGCCATTGATGGTGTAGCTTCCATCCGCTCCGGTTGTCGAGCTTGTTAGAACTCTGTTGTTTTGTAGAACCTGGATTTGCGCCCCCGCAATTGCGCCACCACCTCCGCTGTTCGTGACGAGACCATTGAAGCCTCCACTGCCTATCGTGAACTGCACTCCATTGCTCTGGTTTGAATTAACGGCAACAATAACAAGTCCACTAGTCGCACCTGACGGAACAGGAACCACAATCTTGTTGGTAGACCAGATCGTCGGCGTGGCCAGAGAGCCGGCGAATTGAACCCAACTGGTGCCTTGAGTCGAGCCAAATCCGCTTCCGGAGATGGTGACAGAGGTTCCAACCGGACCGGAGCTGGGAGAAAGCACTTGGATAGACGGTGCGGCAGCAAACGTAATTCCATTGCTGCTAATGCCGTTCGATACGATCGTCACCGGTCCAGTGGAAACACCCGTGGGCGCCGGAACTGAAATGGATGTGTTGCTCCAAGAAGTGGGAGAAGCGGGCACTCCGTCAAAAAGAACCTGGCTAGCTCCTTGAGTAGCTCCAAAACTGAGACCGAATATTGTTACGGATGTTCCGCTCGAGCCCGAAGTTGGAGCGATCGAAGTGATGCTCGGAACCACTGTGAAGTTCACCTGGTTGCTTAAGAATGTGCCTGTATTGACGACGACAGGGCCACTCGTTGCCCCAAGGGGAACGGTCGCGACAATCGAAGTGTCCACCCAGCTTCCCAAAGAGCTCTGGATTCCATTGAAGGTGACGGTCCCTGCCGATGTACCGAAGTTGTAGCCTCGAATTCGAACCGACGCTCCAATCGCTCCCGCAGACGGTGCTATGGCTGTGACCAGCGGCGTGACCGTGAAGGTCCCTCCGCTGCTGACAACTCCCGAGATCGTTACCGAGACGGGACCCGTGGAAGCTCCGACGGGAACCGGCGCAACTATGCTGCCATCACTCCAGCTGGTGGCGGCCGCAGGAATCCCGTTGAAACTGACTGTGCTGCTTCCTTGGATTGCGCCGAATCCGTTTCCACTGACCGTTACTGCTGTACCAACCGGACCAGCAGCGGGAGAGAATCCCGTGATGGAAGCAAGAACGCTGAAGCTAACGGAATTCGAGTTTTGCCCCGAGACGGACACCACAACGGGTCCAGTCGTCGCTCCAGTAGGCACGGGAGTCACAATGCTGGTGTTCGACCATGAAGTTGGGGTAGCAGCTGTTCCGTTAAACGTGACATTACTCGATCCCTGGGAGGATCCGAACGCGCCTCCCGAAATCGTGACGCTGGATCCTTCGCCGCCGATTGTGGGCGAGACGCTTGATATAAAGGGAAACAGCACCTCGGGAAGAGTGACTTGCGAGTCATAGTCACCATTGAGCGTGCCCTCGATTGACAGGTCCGCATTGACGCTGCTTCTGATCGATCCTCCGCTATTGTTGATTGCCGATACTTGGACATAGATCCTGTTGTTGGTCGATAACGTAACAGCGCTTCCGACGGTGCAATTTACTTGTAGTTTCGCCAATGTCGTCGTGAGAGCAGTCGATCCGGCCGCCGAGCATAGCCCGGTGAGATTACCCAGAGCGTCCAAATAGGAGATGCTCGCATACGGGTAGATGCCTGATACCGAAGACGTCTCCTTCATCCAGAGTGAAAAGCTGACAGTCGCACCTGCGGATATGTATCCCGGAGCTTGCAAAGTGGCTGAAAATGCTTCGATTGCTGTCGTTTGTCCATTAGCCGTGCCCTTGAGGCTCGGCGATTGGATCGAAATGCTGGAGGCGTCTGGGCCCGCAAAACTGAGGAGATCGGTGCCGGCAATTCCCGACCAACCCGATTCCTCATGCAAGTGATAGGGTGCGGTTGACTGCGATCCAACAACGAAGTTGACCCCGTTGCTGGATTGACTATTTACGGTGACGATGATATTGCCCGAGGTCGCGCCGGATGGAACAGGAACGGTGATCGATGTTGATGTCCAGTTTGTCGGTGCGGCGGCAGTTCCGTTAAACGTGACCGAACTACCTCCTTGGGAACTGCCGAAGTTGTAACCGGAAATCGAGACAGCCGTTCCCGCAGGGCCTGCACCCGGCGACACGCCCGTAATGAACGGTTGGCCGGTAAAAAGCACTCCGTTGCTGCTTACGCCGCTTGCATTGACCGTGACGTTTCCAGTCGGTGCAGGTGGAATTGTGACAACGATTGAGGTGTCGGACCAACTCGAGATGGAAGCATTGAATGAGCCGTCGAAAAACACAGCACCGTAAACCGAACCAAACCCACTTCCATAGATGGTCATTGATGTCCCGACGGCACCTGAGGTTGGAGAGATTGAGCTGATTTCGGGAGTTGCGAGAACTGTGAATGCTTCACCGTTACTCGATTTTCCACTAACCGTCACAACAATATTGCCGGACGTAGCACCGGCCGGAACAAGCACGCCAATCGAACTCGAACTCCACGAAGTGACACTTGTGACCGCCGTTCCGTTGAATTTGACGGTGCTCGACCCCTGTGTGGAGCCGAAACTGCTCCCGTTGATCGTAACGGCTGCGCCAACCGCGCCGGAAGTCGTTGAGAGGCTGGTGATCGTGGGAGACGATCCTGCGAAGGCTCGCTGTGCCGGGGACAAAGTCATCCAGAGGACAGCCGCGGAAAGCAGTAGAGTGCCATTCTTCATGTATTCAGCGGCCTCCCCCAAGGCTGGAAAAGCCATGCTGCTGACGAATGTGCGACTGGCGCCGAAAACGAGCTACGGCGCTCGAGAATCACTCAGACGTTCGGATATCAATTCGGCGTGCAGTCAGTTCGCTACCATCGCCTAGATGAGAAAAGGCGGGGAGTGCGTTACAAATCTCATGCAAAGCAGTCACCCCGCCAGTTGAAACGCATTGTGAAAATGAAAAACGTCAGAACTGTCTCACAGTTAGTTGTGGAAATCAAGTCAGGAGCTCATAGATTTTTGAGCGGTTCCAATCAGTTCGAGCTGGAGTTATTAGTTAGTAAATATAACTTGTGGGGTTCGGGCATTGGCAACAAAACGCGAATGAACCCGCAGAATCATCCCAGAGAGCAGCAAGGCTTTGCCGATTCCGATTGTGAGACGAGTGCTAGAATGGACCATCTCCTCTGATCTTCTGTGTTCCAGGCGGGAAACGCGCGCCGAGAAGGGAACCAACTATGGCTATCGGTCCTGATGTATCCTGGGACAATGTGTTAGATCGAACATCGGCCAAGTCTACAACGAAGACGTCGTGCTTTCTATTTCTGGCGAGCTTTGCAGCTCTCTACTTTGAGATGGTTGTGATCCGGTATCTCTCGACGGAGATCCGAATCTTTGCCTACCTCAAGAACCTTGCACTCTTGGCATGTTTCTTCGGAATTGGCTATGGGATGGTTGTCGAGAAGTTCCCCGGACGACTCAAGCGGCTCTTTCCATTCATTACAGTTGGCCTCTTCCTGCTGATCGCGTTTGCGCAATTTCTGCACCTTACGAACTTGCCGATTCCAGCCGACGATTACCGGCTGTACACCAACCAACCCATCCCTCCGCATAGCAACCTGATAGTTTTGGTGCTCTGGTACATCAGCATGCTTGCGATCTACCTGACAGCGGTTCCGGGTATTATGTACCTCGTCTTGGCCTTTTTTGCTGTCCTCGGGCGCTTGGTTGGAGAGAATCTCAAGCAGCTACCACCGCTTCAAGGATATGGAACCAATCTGGCGGGAAGCTTATTGGGTGTATTAGCATTCACGCTCCTTTCCTTTTCCGAGATGTCCCCGGCTGTCTGGGTTGCCATTGGATTCGTCGCAATGGTTCCTTTTTTTTGGCAGGAGCGATGGACCTTATTTGCATTCGGCATTGTTTTGTGTGCTTTGTCGATACCCGCCTCGCACACCTATTGGTCCCCGTATTACCGTGTCACGATTGATCCGGAACCGCCACCGCAGGGTTGGCCCGTGCCTGCGGCGTTTGACATCGAAGTGAATCATGACTTTCACCAGACGATCGTGAATCTCTCACCCGAGTTCGTAGCCCGGTTCCCGGCTGTGGAACCGAACCTAATCGCAAAAGGACGCTTTGACTTCCCCTATCGCTTCGTATCAAATCCTGGGCGAGTTCTGATTGTGGGTGCGGGTACGGGGAACGATGTGGCCGCCGCCCTCCGCCACGGAGCGACGCACATTGATGCGGTAGAGATCGATCCAGAGATTCTTCGCCTTGGTCGCGAATATCATCCTGAGCATCCCTACGACTCGCCTAAGGTGAGCGCCTTTGTAGATGATGCGCGGGCTTACCTTCAAAAAACTCACGAAAAGTACGATTTGATTCTTTTCGCCGCTCTCGATTCGCACACTCTGCTGACGGCGATGTCGTCCATTCGCCTCGACGACTACGTGTACACCCTTGAAAGCTTCACTCAGGCACGCAAGCTGCTAAGCGAGAACGGCACCATGGTCGTGGAATTTGGCAGTGGACGAACCTTCTTGAGTGACCGCATCTTTGCCACTCTCACGCGTGCATTTGGTGTCGAGCCACTCGCCTTTTACAGGGACTATCCGATTCCTGGCATTGTCTGCATCGAAGGGGCTGGAGCGAAATCGCAAGCGATTTCGGGAGTGACTGAAATCAGCAAGGAGCTGAGCGCCCATCGGGCCGGTGCAATTCTTGCAACAGATCATTGGCCGTTTCTCTATCTCGAAACACGAAAAATCCCGTTTGCGGTCTGGAGCGTGCTGCTTCTTTTCTTCTATCTTGCGGTGTCCATGATGAATCGCCAGGTTTCACTTGCCGACATCGCAAACCGGGAGGGCTCGCACCTTTTTCTGCTCGGTGCAGGATTCATGCTTTTGGAGACTAAGGGGGTCACCGAGCTCTCGCTTCTTTTTGGCTCCACATGGATCGTGAACGCCGTGGTGATTACCGCATTTCTCACGATGGGCCTGATTGCGAACGCGTTTATCATGTTCCGACCGGTTTCTCGCATCACGAGTTACGCCTGCCTCTTGTCGGTTCTCCTCGCCAGCCTGTTCGTCCCCTATTCTCTGTTGGAAGGCCTGCTGCCCGCGACGAAAGTCATTCTCGCCGGAGTACTCGCAGGACTTCCTGTGTTTTTCTCAGGATTGATTTTTTCTCGCAGTTTCAAAGAGGTCGACCAGCCGGCGAAAGCATTGGGAATTAATCTGCTCGGTACGGTATTAGGTGGAGTCTTGGAGAATCTCGTAATGGTTGGGGGGACCCAGATACTGGGTATGATTGCGATAGTCCTTTACGCACTGTCTGCCGTATGTATCCGCAGAGCTCCGGCACGGGGTACTCTATGGACGAAATCGATAAAATCATTCTCCGCCTGAAAATCAGTTAGCTCGAAGCACAACTGGGTTGCGGAACTGGAGCGCGTGGCCTTGAAACGGGAGATCCGTTAGCCAGGACCGATGAGTTCAGAAAGTGAGGAACGCTCTATTAGAGCCCTCACTAATCCGCAATCCATCGATGATCCAATCGAGGCCGAGCGAACCTGCCTGCGCCAAAACTCGACGTCGAACCCACAACATATGCATTTCCCGAAGAATCAGTGGCGACCGCATTTCCGCTCTCTGTACCCGTTCCCCCCAGCTGTGTATCCAATTCGGGGTAAATGCTCCCTGAGAATGAAGGGTTGGCGCAAAAACCAAGGCTGCGAGGACAACACTGAGGACTTTAGGGATCATGGACACGCTCTCCGATCGAAAGATCGAAACAATAAACCTAACGATGAGGGCCCGATGGCGATCACGAAAGATGGCAGAGTGAGAGCAGGGTTCCAGAATGCACGAGGGAGACTCGGACCCTCCAAGGAGACCCCATCAACTGACTCGTTTGAGTGCGCGGCGAAAGGATTCCAGATGGGCGTCGATGTGTCAAGCGAACTTGAGCGTCGCCCGACTGTTTACTAAGCCAATTCAGTCCTCGGCCGCTTTCGGGGTCCAAAATTGGCAATGCCTTCAGGAGATGCAATTCAAGAGTGAAGTTGCTTGCGCGCTCGCCGAGCCTGCGTCGGTTCTCGAAAGACGGCATTCTCGCCATGCATCTGATCCAACACCAGGGGCTCATTCTACTTCGTCGGCGGAAAGTCTATTGAAATTCCGGGGCTTGCGCTGGTACGGCTTCCGTATCGCGCCGAGCCTGTAGTCGAAATTGCTCCCTTAAAACCCTCAGAGTTCAACAGGTCTCAAAAGCACTCCACAAAGAACCACAAGGATCTCCGGTAGGGAACCTGGTCCCGAAGCAGGTCAAAGGATTTAGTGAAACCTATTGAAATTTGTGGCTTCCAAGTGCTTTGGAATGTGAAGAGCCGCGATTGCGATCCGCGATTTGTTGATCCTTGTGGATCGCTTGTGCTTTGACCGCTACAAAATCGACTACAGCTTATCATCCCTTTTCTCTCCCCCAGAGATGGTCAATGAGTGCTTCGCCCTGGACTCGACAGTTGACAGCCGGACGAGCTTGATCACTGAACACAAGCCGACTTGTCGGGACTGATGCCGATCCGCACGCCACGATTGCTGATTCGCCCCAAACAACCCGGTGACGGAGCCATAACATCTGCGGCGGTTGCCGAGACCTGGGACGAGCTCCATCAATGGATGCGTTGGGCAGAACGTCCCGATGCGGGCACTGCTACGCGCGACTCGACATCGCCGGACTTCCCGAACTGGAAGTGCAATGGTGAAAGCGCGACTCGGCGCGAATGCCGAACATTGATGTCGTCCGCGACCGAAAATCCCGCAATGTTCCCACTTGCGGGCCGTGGTCTTGCTGCATCGAATGAATCGCGCTAATATCCCAGCTAATTCCCGGAGGTGGCTATGTCCAGGTTCCCAGCCGCAGCATGGCCCAAGACGGTTGTCTGGATGGCGCTGATCACAATCGCGTCAACCGTGTCGTTTGCAACATGCATCGGCGCTGATCCCTGTCGCGCCTGCAAGAATTGCAAATACTGCAACCACTGCGCGAAGCAGGGCGGCACATGTGGAGTCTGCAAGAACTCTGCGTGAAAAAAGAATCCCGGTCACTGGCAGGCGACCAGGAAAGCAGATCATCTTCTTGGTTCTGATTGGGGTCACTATGCCTTATGGCGTTGGGCTTCGGATGTGATGTGAATCACTCCACTTCAACCACCGCTCTGTGCGCCAGTGCGGCCATGGCTTCCGGGCTGAATCAGTGGCCATCACACAAGGGTGCCGTGCATCGGTTCATCTCCACCCGCGCGGATCGAGCGCGAATTCGCGGGCATAACGCTCCCGTGATTCCTCCAGCTCAACTATGATCTCGCCCCATTCGATGATGGTGCGGTCGCGCCGGACCGTAGCCCGGTACCGACCATCCTCGCTGGTATTCGGGTCATCGATCACTTTGTTCCAGGCATCGCGTTCCAACTCGCGCAGCGCCGCTTGCGCTTCGAGTTCGGAGATCTTCAGCCGTAGGATGATTTCGCCGAGTTGGTCCATAAGGGCAGGGAGAGAGAATCATTATAGCGAAGCCCGGAATATCCTCCCGTGCCGGTACGCCCGACGAGCGAGCAGGATCTCGATCCCGCTCCCTTTCGCGTTTCAGGCGTCTTACGCGGGGTTGTTCACTGGACCTAAAACGTCCAGAGCGCATCGAAGTGTCAATGGAACGTCTCGTACTTCCCCCGCATCTCGTCAGACATGGCGATATAAAACGGTGCTCCGCCTGCAACCACCCCTTTCCGCTCAATGCACAGCCCTCGCTCAGCCGTGCCTTTCGGAAGCACGTCGAAGAGGTGCATCGCAATAGCGAGCCGGACCACGATTGCCGGAAATTGACAATGGGGTTCGCGCCAAAGAAGTGAAGTAGCGCTTTAGTGCCGCGTACAAATTTAAGTGGCGACAGCATTCCACTGTCGCCATGAAGAGAAAAAGTAATGTAGTTTATTTTTGGTGAGTTCCCGTTCCCCGGTGTTCTTTGTCCTGCTCTTCGCTTTGGACGTCCTTCCGTGGGGTCTGTTGTCCTTGCTGTTGATGGCCCTCTTCGCCCTTCTTCGCCGGATCGCCTTGATCCTTGCGCTGGACGGGGTTCCCTTGTCCATGCTGTGACTGCGATCCGGAATCCGACTGCTGGTTGCGAACGCCTTTTTCGTTCTCCATTGCTTACTCCTTCTTTCCTCAGATGCGTCCTCCCCCAGAAACGTAGGCATGCCATAAGTTGAAAGGTTTACGCAAATTCAGGTATTGGGTGATTTTGAATTGGCTTCTTGCTTTTCCGCCTCAGGGTCCCGCATCACGTCGCACATCTTTCAGATTGCACACATGGTCCTGCTCAACCCTCTCCAGGTCGGCTTCATGCTCTGCCGTCGCGATAGTCCTGAAGCATTGATGGCAAATGGAATCGACTGTGCCGCCAAAATTGTGCCGGTGCGTAAACCTGTGTTTCATGGCCCGCTCCGATCTCGGAGATTTTGGGGGAGTCCAAGATTAGCAGTCTCGAGGCAGGTGAAATGCGATTCACGCGCCCGGCTGCAAATGATCTTCCAGTCCGATGGTGCACTCTCTTGTGTTCAACAAGCTGCTCGGCAAACCAACGGACGCGATCCATTGCTTCGTTGACCTCTCGCTTGGGCGCGGGCGTCGTCTCCTGGCACATGGAACAATGCGCGGACGTCAGAAAAGACGTAGCCCGGTCGTGCTCAAACAGCCGAGCTTCAACGCACTGCAAAATGCCAATACCAATGTCGCATTTTTCGTATTCGACGTGCTCACCCCACCGATTTATGGGGATACTTATGTCGTAGATGTACTTCTGCAAAGCTGCTTTGCGCTGCACACCTCGCTCTTGAGCGGGATGCAGCGGATACCGCCCGCATTTTTCCGACCAAATGCGCTGGCATTTGCTATCATCTTGGCACTGTTTTGCCAGTCGTCGCGGCTCAATCGGAGGTATTATGCTCTCCTCTGCCATGGTTCTGAGTGGCGGGCTTCTCTTCGTTGCCTTCCAATGCAATGTCTCTTGGAGCCAAGACTGCGACGCTGTCCTCAAGGACGGGGTATTCAATTCGTTCCAAGAATTACGATCAGGCGATCTGAAGAACGCATTTCAGAACGCCTACTGTAATAAGCAGGGAAATTCAAGCGGATCTAGTTCGGGCACGAGCGTTGGTGCTTCGTATGCAGGGTTCGGCTTGGATTTTGGTCACAATAGTAATGACACGAGTCAGAGTCGAAACGAGAATTGCGGAAATGGTAGCGGATCGATGTCGGACGATCAATTCGTTCGAGCAATGCAGTCCGTCGTTGACCAGCATATTGTCGATGTTTGGCTTGCATGTAAACAGGCAGGTTACGGGATCACGATAGAAGGCAGGTTGAACGGAGATTTTTTTAGGTTGAAGTATATCTTCCGCGCCGCCGGATCTGTCGCTCAAGCAACCGTGGAGGATCCACACATCGAAGGGGCAACCTGCGATGATTCCGTTAAGAAGGGCACGGTTATCAATACTGGAGGCAGGATCCAGAACTGCAAGCGAACCGGGGACGGACCTGTTAGCGTGACGGTCAATTCAAATTTTCAATCAGCGGAATTCTACATTCCTGCTGTACGAAAAGAAGATGCGAACGAAGATTTCTGTAAGAACTGGAGGGGACCTGGGGTTCCAGTGCAATGCCTGTCACCGCAGCAAAGGGCAGACGCGCTCGAACTGCAAAAGCGCACCCTTCCTGGAGTCGGTGTCGCACCTCCGGGATACACATGGTGCGTTCTCGACACGCGGTTCAACAGCCCACCGAACGTGCAAGGCTATTGCTTCTCAAAGGAAGCTTCAGGTCAATGTCACTGTGCAATAGTGCCCGCCGGCTATCCTCAGCCATCTACAAGCTCCTACGGGACGGTATACGAGCCCCATTCACCTTTTGGCCCCCAGTGAGTGATTCAGGGCACGACCCAGAACCCTCTCTCAAAGGAAGTCTATTGCATCTTGCAATTCGAGTAGCTTGGTTTCTTGCCTCCCCAATTTCGCTTTCCCCTTGCATCCGAATTCGCAGCCACAATTTGCGCAAGGAGGGGCGATGAGCGAGGCTCATCCGTCAAACACAATCTGCCAGCTGCTTGCTTGATAAAGGAAGTTCCACTTCCCGAATTTCTGGTCATCAACCAGAACCACATAGCACTAAACCGCCCGAATTTCATTCAGCAGTCGCGCTATTTCTGCAGTTTGTGTGACGCTGTACAACGGAACCGAAATCATTGCGGCATTCTGAATCCGCGTTGCCCTGTCGGCGGGCACCTCGCACTTTGCTGCGACGCCATGCTCCCAGCCGGCATGCAGTGGAAGATACAAATACCACAGATCCCAACCATCGCACATAGCACGCGCCTTCATCGGATCGTCTGCGTATTCGAACCGACCGATCAAGAGAATAGGCTCTTCAATCTGATCGTCCAAGAAGCAGACCGTGATCGCCTCAACGAAACGAGGATTGTCCTTGCAGCTCAAATATCGAAAAACGCCCGTAGCCATCCAATGGCGCGCGCCCGTTGCCCATGTCAGATCCTTGGTAGCGGTATTTTGAAACACAGAAACACTTGGCCAAGCAGCATACTTATCGAAGTCCTGGAGGAGCTTGCTCGTGGCCGAGTGCATTCGGCTGACGGCCTTGATGCACTCGTAGATCTTCTTCCCAGCCTCAGTTTGCATACATCCACCCTTCATCAATGACGTCCAGACCTGTAGGGATTGAATCCAAGTCAAAGAGCGGTTCATTCCTTAGAAAATCACCATCCTCTTCAAGGACCAGCGGGATGGTGGCGGCATCTTCCATCCCTGCAAAGTACTCCAGATTTCGTTTACGCAAAAACGTCCTCACATCATCCATGATTAGAGCGTCCATTTCCGAAGAGGGACGTGTTCGGTCGACGGCGTGGATCAGGTCCTGCCATTGCAAATGAAAAAGTCGCAACCGGGCCTGTTCGGTGTCACCGTATTGCGCAAGGCTATCGACAATTTCAGCTCTAGAGTCCGTCGCTGTCAGGTAGACTGCCAACCCCAAAGCATCACAGGGCATCGGCGGACGAAGGCTACCAAGCGAATCTAAGATCCGAAGGTAGCGAGCAAGCTGATCACGGTCCTCTTTGCCAGTCTTTGTGGCTGTCAACTTCGCCTCGATGAGGATTACAAGAGATCGCAAGTGATTTCCCGAGAAATGAAGCACCAGATCGGGGATTCCCTGTTCGTGCTCCGGCCAGAAGGCGATATCAAGAGCTGCAAAGGAACTCAACGAGCATCCAATGGCGCGTCGGATCTGCTCACTTGCAGTCATGACGCCTAATGCGGTTGGTTGAGATTTAGCGAGGTCAAAAAGCGTGTCCCAGAACGCGCTTTGCTTGATGTAGCGGAGATGCCCAAAAACGGCAGAAGTCAGGTAGTCCTCGAAGTTCCTCGCTTCCGGCACATACTTTCCGTGAATCTCTGCAATTAACAATTCCAGGATCCTCTGATCTTTGTGTCCCATACGGCGAAGCATCGTATGGACGTTTCGTTGTCGACGGCAGATGCCGGACGTGAAGGACGAAGCGCTACTACTGATTTCAACTAACGAGCAAGTCTGCCCGCAGACTGCCGTTCGTCGAACTCAGCCTGCATGTCAACCCAAAGTTCGGGCCTGGTTCCGAATACACACGAAAGCCGCTCGGACAACCGACGCGATATGAGAATCTCGCCCGCGGTCACGCGACTCAATTCCGCGATTGGCAGGGTCTTCCAGAAGGTAAGATCCAACGCTCCGAAGGACTCCAAGAACTCATGTAGGACCGTAGCTGGAACTGGGATCAGATCACGATTCTCTGGCTGCTGGAGGTAATCGTGGAATCTAGACATGATTACCTCTTCGTCGAGATCAGCATCCTGTACGAATGTGCGCAGTGCGACGCCTTGATCTCCTTTATCGCGGGTCACTCCTAGCTCCGAGGTGATCGGGAAGGGTCGGATGCCGTCCAGATGCTCGCCCCATTCCTTGGTAGCAAATAGCTCAGACGCGGACATCTTCTCGAACGGGTTCCGGTCAATCTTTGGCTTCAGCTGAGACCGGCGTTTGCGTCTCTTGATCACAATCGCACCGCCACTTTAAAGGGTTAGAAGCATTCTAACTTGTTTCCTCTGCCTGATGACCGACCCTGGAACATCATGCGAGCAGGAACTCGCTCAACGCCGACTGCCAGTCGGAGGGGTGTGATCATCGCACAGGTTGCGCTATCCTCATGCCATGCCACCAGAAGAAGCAGGAAAGCCTTCGATTCGAACAGGAACCTATGCACTCAGGCTGGAAGTGGATGGGAGCTGGTCGGTCTTCGGATTCATTCGGATGCTGGAGCATCTCAAGGAAAGTTACGAGCGGGTCGAAGGCTTTGAAAGCATTTTCGCCCCCGCTCAAGCCGGGTGGTTTACCGACCAACCAAGGTTCAAATGGCAATATCATCAGCAAGAGCTGAAGGCGATCCGGGATTTTGTTCTTGCGGCGCCAAGGGACTTCGAGAAAGTGTTCCCCGTACTGCGGACCCTGACCGGTCCACTCGCGATCAAAGCGATACAGATTGCTTCTCCAGGCTGGATCGAGATCGTGGGAGGCTTGAGCGCGTTGAAGGTCCTCGCGAGCGTCATAAATGCCTATCGTTCGGAAAACACCAAACGCCAAGATATAAAGTCGAAACTGCTGCGCGACCTTGTTGAGTTGGTGCCCGAAGAGACGCGCAAGAAGTATTCCCCGACGATCATGTGGATCGCTGAATCAATGGTTGATCCGACCTTCAACGGCATCGAAACGATCCTCGTCGATCAGAAGATCACACATGCTTCCATTGTGGAATCCGAGGAGCAAGACGTCGAAGATGAACTTTGACGGACCTGCCGTTACGTATTGTTCACGCTGGACCGTCTGCCGCGCGAGGAACCAAGCCAGCGATGACAACCCCCGGGGCCCTGCAGACCAAAGGGTATCTCAGTTACTTGTTGGTGCAAGTCACTTCAATCACCGGATCGGTCCAGTCAGCTTGTTAAATGACGTACTTTCGATACTTAACGGTACGATCTGACCCAGATCCGCAATCTGGGCTCGCACCCATTTGGAGTAGTCGGCAATAATGTTTACTTGTGTCGGCATAAATCGCCCTTCGATCGATGGTTGATTCAGGACCATTCTCCACATAGGTTTTCAGGCTGATTCAACGTGACCATGAAATGGTTGATCTCGATCCAACCTCGTTCACAAAAGTCACAGAGCAGACGAGTGGTCGTTTCCCGCGTGATCGAGATCATCGACCCCAACTCTTCCCTGGTCAAGACCATAGGGAATCGAATTTTCCCACTCTCCAGATGCTCCCCGATTTCCTCTCCGAGTTCAACCAAAAGGCAACCAAGCCTTCTGGCTGCGGTGTCTTCCAGCCCCAGTCGGCAGGCGTCTCGGAGAACCGCGCGATATCCAAGGCAAAGGGTGTTGAGAGTGCGATCGTGGAGATCTGAACGGCTTCGAAGCTGGTCAAGAAAAGCGCTCGTCTCGATGGCTCGAAGCCTCGTTGTGGTGCAGCTTGTCGCAGAAACTTCGTACATTCCCGTTGAGAGAACTGCGTACAGTCCCAATACCGACTCCGGACCGGCAACCTGAAGGATCATCTCGCGATCGCGCACTCGTGCCGACAATTTGACGTAGCCGGTGCGAACGGCGTAGATGAATCGCGCCGTCTCTCCCTCAGAGAACAGTCTGGCGCCCCCCTCCAAGCTATCGTCGAACATCAACGGGTCCAGTTCCTCAAGCATCGATTGGCCAAGCAACCAAGAAGACGCATCATTGCTGCAGGAGGTAACCATGCGAGTGGCATGCTTCTGCCATTCGAGTACGGATTTCATTTTGGGAGCATTCAGGCCCTTCATGGTGTTCCACCTGAAAAAACTCCCGGCCACTGGATGTGACCGGGATTCTTTTCTGCACCCGCGATTGGCCTGACCTCTCTCTCCCTGACCCGCCCCGGAAAACTCTGCCGCACGAGGTTGGAAATTTCGTCCTGCGTGGTTCGATTAGTGCCCGTTTGGCGGGCACGATTGCGGTTAATGTAACTCAAGTGATGGTCTCCAGCAAGGGCCTTGAGACCGGCGCGTAAGTTAGGTCTCTGTCAGCAGCAGCCGTGCGGGGGAAATGTGGTAAACGCGCGGCGTTTTCCAAGGCGGTTTTATCGCCGTCATTTCCACCGCTGCAGATAGCCGCGAACTCAGCCGGGGTGCGATCAGCCAGGGCTGAGTGTGGCCTCTGATGGTTGTAGTCGTTGAACCAGATCGCGAGCTTGCGGCGCGCATCTGAGAGGCTGAAGAAGACCTCCACGTTCAGGCACTCGTCGCGCAGTCTGCCGTTGAAGCTCTCGATATAGCCGTTCTCGACGGGCCGGCCGGGGCGGATGAAGTCCAGATGTACTCCGTTGAGATAGGCCCAGTGATCCATGGCTTTGCTAGCGAACTCAGTTCCGTTATCGACGGTGATCGACTTCGGTGAGCCGCGGAGTGATACCACCTTATCGAGCGCAGCCGCGACCTTCTCTCCGCTGAGCGCCGTGTCGGCATGGAGCGTTAGACACTCGCGGGTGTATTGATCGACGACTGTCAGCACTCGGATCCAGCGACCGTCGGCGAGCCGTTGTGCGCCGAAATCCATGCTCCATCTCTGGTTGATCGCGCTAGCCTGCCCCAGGGCGATGCGTTGCCGCTGCGCTCTCTGCTTGCGGGTGTGAGTTCGCACGATCAGCCCTTCCTCGATGTAGAGTCGGTAAATACGCTTGGCGTTCACCTTCCAACCTTCGCGTTTCAGCATGACCGTCAATCTGCGGTATCCGTATCGAACTCTGCTACCGGCCAGTTCGCGCAATCGCACTCGCAACGCATCCTGCGGGTCGCGATGATGCTCATAGCGGAGAGTCGCACGATCCACAGGAATC